>OAVH01001537.1_pt1 | contig 12046 bp, 5 predicted proteins | sample 1495281 | NCBI WGS metagenome assembly OAVH01 (sample SAMEA2580082, study PRJEB22360) | human gut metagenome | biome: human gut; feature: human-associated habitat; material: faeces | place: Denmark | collected 2008/2010
AGAATTCAACAATCTTGACGGACTATCAGCTAACGTATTTGCAACTATTAGGTTCTCTGACATTACAATACTAATAACAACTCTTGCAAGTATCTTATCTTATAAACAATTTCATAGAGCTTATTCTGAAATAAGAAGAAAGACACGAAGAATCTTTTCCCTTTACATATTAGGAATTGCATTTATTTTATTAGGAGGATTAATAGCTACAGCAACAATACATTGGTCATCATTAAACTACAAGTATGTTCACCCTTTTAAAAATAGTCCAACAGAAAGTATATTCAAATTCGGAATAATTTATGGGACCATTATACAATGTGCATCAAACAACAAACAAGACTGTAACCCAGAGGAAGTGGCAAAACTGGAACCATTCTTTTACGAATCAAAATATAGTATTGAATATCCACCAAAAGAAAATATTATTCTCATTATAGTAGAATCCCTTCTTTCGTTCCCTACAGATCTAAAAATAAATGGAATAGAAATTACTCCTACCCTCAACAAATTAGTAGAAAAAGGAGCATACTACAATAATAACATGACTTCTCTGATACAATTAGGCGAATCGAGCGACGGACAATTCACATACCTCAACGGACTTATACCCAAAACAAAAGGTGTTACCATTTACGATTATTTTAATAATACTTTCGTGTCCTTGCCCAAACTTTTAAAGAAACAAAAACCTGGAATCGAATGTAGAATGGTTATTCCTACTTCATCTAAAACATGGAGACAAGATGGAGTATGTATCCAATATGGGTTTGATAAACTCTATTCACGAAAGGAATATACATTGAGTAATTATAAAGAAAATTGGTTAAATGATAAGCTTCTTTTTGAATATGCAGCAAGCATAGACAAAAATAGCAAACAACCTTTTTTCTCACTTATCCTCACATCATCAACGCATTCTCCATATACCAAAGCAGTTGAAGACTACCTCATTCCATTCCCTGACACATATTCAGAAGAATTAAAAAATTATCTATCTAATGTGCATTATATGGATAAATACTTAGGTAAGTATTTGAATTTCTTAAAAGAAAATCATCTTTACCACAATTCTCTAATTATAATAGCCAGTGACCATTCCATTTCAAATGACTGGCTTAAATCCAAAGAAGAAGATAATGTTTCTTTTCAAATCCCATTGTATATTGTAAACTCTCCACAAAAGATCGACAAAACAAGCGATTATGTTATCACGCAAGCTGATTTATTTCCAACCCTTCTTGATTTGGGGGGTATTCATTCTGAATGGAGAGGAGTAGGAAATAGCTTACTTTGCCCTGATTCCATTTTGAACACCGAAAGAGAAAAAAAACGAATAATATATAGAGAAAAAATTTCTGATATTATATTAGATAGTGATTATTTTAAAGGAAAGAAAATATCTAAATAAATACAGCTATGAACGAAATCATCACTCTTTGTCTTGAAATAATTTTCTGGTTTGCCTTGTTCATTGTGTTCTACACATATCTGGGCTACGGAATTGTGCTTTACGTTCTCGTCAAGTTGAAAGAACTTTTCGTGAAGCCTGTGAAGCGTTCGTTGCCGGCATCGGACGCTGGTTTGCCGGAAGTGACTCTCTTCATTACAGCATTCAATGAAGAAGATGTTATAGACGAAAAGATGGAGAACAGTCTTGAACTGGACTACCCTGCGGACAAACTGCATATCGTATGGGTGACAGACGGAAGCAACGACGGTACGAACGAACGACTGAAAACCCGTTGGCAGGGAAAAGCGACCATACACTTCCAACCCCTACGACAGGGTAAGACAGCCGCAATGACACGTGGAATGACGCTGGTGGACACTCCGCTCGTCGTCTTTACGGATGCTAACACTATGGTAAACCGGGAAGCAATACAGGAAATCGTACTTGCTTTCCAAGACCCGAAAGTGGGCTGCGTGGCCGGCGAAAAACGGATCGCCGTACAGACCAAAGACGGAGCCGCTGCCGGTGGGGAAGGTATTTACTGGAAATACGAATCAACACTGAAAGCACTTGACGCCCGCCTCTACTCTGCTGTAGGAGCAGCAGGCGAACTATTTGCCGTGCGTCGTGAACTATTCGAAGCAATGGAACCGGATACGTTGCTCGATGATTTTATTCTTTCGCTCCGGATCACCATGAAAGGTTATACCATTGCTTATTGCACCAATGCTTACGCCATCGAAAGCGGTTCGGCAGATATGCGCGAAGAAGAAAAGCGGAAAGTGCGCATCGCTGCGGGAGGATTGCAGTCCATCTGGCGACTTCGTCCGTTGCTGAATCCTTTCCGCTACGGGACACTTAGCTTTCAATATACGTCTCACCGGGTATTGCGATGGTCTATTACTCCGTTCCTGTTGTTTGCTCTCTTCCCGCTGAATATTGCGATTCTGCTGTTAGGCGGTTCCGCGATATTCTACGGAGTGCTGCTTGCCATGCAGGTTCTTTTTTACGGATTGGGATATTGGGGATATTATCTATCCACCAAACAGATAAAAAACAAGTTGCTTTTTATCCCCTACTATTTCTTATTTATGAATGTCAATGTGCTGAAAGGCATCCGTTATCTGAAAAAGAAAAAAGGAAGCGGAGCCTGGGAAAAGGCGAAACGCGCTGAAAAGTAAAACAAATGCTATTATCTTTTGTTATCCTTACTATAAGACATTAGTCTCTATCATCTAATAAAAAACAGACATGAACAGAATATTACATGATGCGAATAACGCACAAAGAATATTGAAACTGACGGCAGATACAATGCTATTGGTTGACAGGCACGGAGTCTGCGTAGACATTGAGCCTCATTGTGATCTATGGTTTCTGCAAGAGGATATACTTTTAGGAAAAAATATATTTGAGCTTTTACCAGAATATACGAGAGAGAGGGTGATGCCCATCTTCCAGATTGTACTCGAAGAACAAAGAAGCATCAGCAAGAACTTCAAGTTGGTGCTGAAAGGCGAAACTTTTTACTTCAAATGCCTCATGTTCCCTTATGACGGTATGGTGCTTTGCCAATATCGCGACATCACGCAAAGAAGCAACGTAAAAAGACAGTTGGAACAGGCAAATCTCACCCTGCGGGCTATCCAAAAGGTAGCCCAGATAGGACAATGGACGTACAATACGAAACAGAATATTTTTCATTATCTTGGATATACCGGTGTTTTGTGCGAGGAAAATGTGCAAAACCTTGCCATTGAGAAATATGTGGAACTGATTGTAGAAGAAGACCGTCAGAGTTTTATGGAATGGTGTCGGGTGAACGAAAAAGAACTCAACATGGAAAGCATCAGCTACCGTGTCCGCCTGAACGGAGAAATCTTCTATATGCGTATCCAGACTTATCTGCGTGAACAACGCTCCGACGGTAGTTTCAATATCGAAGGCTATATCCAGAACATCACGGACATACAGCATCGTAGAAATGACATCAATACACTGACTCATGCCATCAACAACGCCAAAGAAAGTATCTTTGCCGCCAAGCCCGATGGCACGATTATCTTTGCCAACCGTCGTTTCCTGTACAATCATGGTATTTCAGAAAACGAAGACATCAGTCAATTAAAGATTTACAATGTCGCCGCAGATATGCCTACACAAGAGGCTTGGAACGAACGTTGCAAAGATGTCATACACGGTGGCAGCAGTAACTTTGTGGCTCATCACCCATCTAAAATCAATAAAGGTATATTGGCTTATGAAGGCACGATGTACAACGTGACCAATGATTCCGGAGAAGAAAGTTACTGGTCGTTTGCCCATGATATTTCCGAGAGGATTCGGTACGAAGCCCAAATCAAACGGCTCAACCAAATCATGGATACAACCATCAACAATCTCCCTGCCGGGATTGTAGTGAAGGAAATCAACAACGACTTCCGACACATTTACCGGAATCGGGAGGCCTACAACCGCGATCTTTATAAGAACGACCCTGTCGGCAAGAATGACTTCGATTTCTACCCGCCTATCGTAGCCGAAAAGAAGAGACAAGAAGATATCCAGGTGGCCACCACCGGAAAAGGTCTGCACTGGACTGCTGAAGGAAAGGACAGAAACGGAAACATGATTATCCTCGACAAACGGAAAATCCGGGTGGACGGTGACGAATTGTCTTCGCCTATCATCGTCAGCATCGAATGGGACATCACGGAGCTGGAAATGATAAAACGGGAACTTCAATCGTCGAAAGAGAAAGCGGAAATGTCTGATAGCCTGAAGTCGGCCTTCCTCGCCAATATGAGTCATGAAATACGTACGCCGCTGAATGCTATCGTAGGTTTCTCGCATCTCATTGCCGAAAGCGACGATGCGGAAGAACGGAAGACGTATTATAACATCGTAAACGCGAACAACGAACGTCTCCTGCAACTTATCAACGAGATTCTCGACCTCTCGAAGATTGAATCGGGAACCATCGAGTTTTCCTTCGGACCGGCTAGTCTCCATAATCTCTGCCGGGAAGTGCACGATGCTCATATATTCCGTACTCCGCAGGGAGTAAGCCTTGTCTATGAATCCTCGGACGAAAGTCTGATGATTGAAACGGACAAGAACCGGGTATTCCAGGTGATTTCAAATCTGATTGGAAATGCTGTCAAGTTTACGAAGGAAGGAAGCATCAGTTATGGTTACAAACTGGCGGACAATCAGATTGTATTCCACGTAACGGATACCGGAACAGGAATTGAACCGGAGAAAGTGGGGCGTGTGTTCGAGCGTTTCGCAAAGCTGAACAATCATGCACAGGGCACTGGGTTGGGATTATCTATCTGTAAGTCTATCGTTGAACGTCTCGGGGGCAAGATTTCCGTCAGCTCCGAATTTGGTAAGGGAACGACGTTTACATTTACTTTACCATACACGATTGCAAATCCTGTAAATGTGGATTCTTCAAAGAAAGAGAATGGTGAAGGGAACATTGCTGGAATAGCATCTGCCGGGAAAACTGCAGATTCGAGTGTTGACAGTTCTGCAAATACACGGCACGCCTGTATTTTGGTTGCCGAAGATACGGACAGTAACTTCGACTTATTGGAGGCTATTCTAGGTAAAGACCATCAGCTTATACGTGCGCATGACGGAATGGAAGCTGTCACGATGTTCGATGAGGTGAAACCGGATCTTATCTTGATGGATATCAAGATGCCGAATCTGGACGGACTGGAAGCTACAAAAATCATCCGTGAACTGTCTGCCACTGTTCCTATTATTGCTCAAAGTGCCTTTGCATACGAACAGGACAGGAAAGCGGCTGAAGAAGCGGGGTGCAATGATTTTATAGCTAAACCAATAGCGGATGATAAATTGAAAGCAATGATTCATAAATGGTTGCTTCCTTCGTAGAGAGCTTAATCCCTCATGATACAACCAGCAAATAATTTAGATTAAATGAAAGCCTTTTACAGACTGTTTTATTACATATCCATCGTGCTGACCAGTATTTTGGCAGGAGTTACCATTGCGGGTGCTTTCGTAGGCAATGCCGCACCGGATAGTTTCAAATTTATGCCTTTCATCGGTTTGATACTGCCGATACTTTTATTGGCTAATCTTGCTTCTGCTATCTACTGGACGATTCGTTGGCGGTGCTGGGTTTTCATCCCTCTGATTGCTATATTCAGCAATTGGGGGTATATAAGCTGTGTATTACAATCGCCTTTTTTCAGTCCGGCTTCGTCACCGATGGTTAAAATGAATGTATATACTCCGGGAGTGTTGACGGTTGCTACTTACAACGTCGATGCCTTTAACCACGAGCATACCGGCTACTCATGCAAGGAGATTGCTTCTTACATGAGAAATCTGCAAGCAGATATTCTCTGTTTTCAAGAATTTGGCATTAACGATGAGTTTGGCATCGATAGTATATACGCAGCTCTTTCTAATTGGCCGTATCATTATATTCCTTCTTCGCCCGAAGGGAAGAATCTGTTGCAACTGGCTGTTTTCAGCCGTTATCCTATCAAGGAGGAGCATCTTATCATCTATCCTGATTCGAAAAATTGCAGTCTTGCATGTGATATTGAAATCAATGGTCGCACCATCCGCCTGTTCAACAATCATCTCCAAACAACGGAAGTAAGCCAGAACAAGCGCAAACTGGAAAAGGGACTTCGTACGGATGATTCCCAAAGAGTGGAACATGCTGCCCTGGGACTTATCGACGGCTTACATGAGAATTTCCGGAAACGGGCCGTACAAGCTGATCTTCTCAAGCAACTGATAGCCGCCTCCCCCTATCCTACTCTAGTCTGCGGTGACTTTAACTCTCTGCCGTCTTCGTATGTTTATCATACTATAAAAGGTGATAAGTTGCAGGATGGTTTTCAGAGGAGCGGGCATGGGTATATGTATACTTTCAAGTACTTCAAGCATCTGTTGAGAATCGACTATATTCTCCATTCACCGGAACTGAATAGCACGGATTACTTCTCGCCGGATCTTAATTATAGCGATCATAATCCGGTGGTGATGAGGATGAAATAAAAAAGATGCTCCGTTTATTGAACGAAGCATCTTTTTATATAAATATTCTAGAATGTAAACTTAACGCCTAACTGCATCTGCCATGCACTACCTGTAGAAGCAGTATAATCCCATTTAGAATTTTTCTGGAACACCTCGCGAGAAGATGCATTCATCTGATAAGTAAGAGGTTCTCCTACCTTACTTGCTGTTTTTAACAACCTTACATTATCATAACTCTGCAAACCGCAAGAGCGATAAGCCCCCCACTTCGAATTTAATAAGTTACCAATATTCAACATATCAAGACTTACTTGAATACCGTACTTACGGCTACCAATCTTAGCATAAAAATCCTGTGCTATCTTCATGTCAAAACGGTGAATCCACGGTTCTAAAGAAGAAGCACGTTCTACATACTGCCCCTTGTGATCATTCAAATAAGAGTCATTATTTACATAGTTCCAAAAATCTTCTTGTTGGTCTACCGCCGAATAAGTCACATTATTTTGTTTATCTTTAATATCCACAAATGTCATTTCTTCTTTAGAAGCAGGCACATACATCAAATCGGAATAGTTTCCGTCACCGTTCATATCATTAGAATAGGTATAAGAAAAACGTCCTTGTTGGTAACCTGTATAGAACAAAGAAACAGTCGTTTTCATATTCGCATAAGCAACTTCATAAGAAGCATTAGCTATCAAACGATGCGGGGTAGAAAATAAAGAATAAGAGACACCCGGATCATTCAATGAATTAACTGCAACATTATTCTGCCATACTGAAGCCGCCGATGAACCTGGATTTGCCGTCATATCTTTAGCCATTGTATAAGTGTACCCAAATGAACCTGTAAAGCCAAAATCAAATTTCTTCGTTAATACTGCATTAAAAGAATATTGATAACCTTTTTCATCCCCATTAGTCAACTGTATAACGGTTTTCGTCTTAGGATTGTCATAGTAATTATTCTTAGTCCAATATACACGTCCCGGTTGTTCATTATAGGTTCCAGAAGGGGCCTTTTCGTTCATATTCTTCTGAACAACATTATATATATCACGTGTATACATAGCACCAACAGAAAGCATAAATCCATAAGGTAACTGAAACTCTGCATTTACATTACTACGCCAAACTTGAGGCATTTTAAAATTCGGATCCACATAAGCTATAGCACCGGGGACCTCATTTCCCGGAGTTGATGGAAACATATCCGGATTTTGGGTAAGAGTTTCTTTATAATTTGGATTAAAAGCAAAGTTTGCCGGTAATTCCGAAGTCTCAAATTCGACCATATTTTGCATCTGACCTGCATTTGTCGGTTGGTTAGTGAACCATACAAATGGTAATAACCCTGTAAACAAGCCTGTACCTCCAGTCAAAACAATAGAACGGTCACCTTTTATATCCCAATTAAATCCTAAACGAGGAGATATTAACAATTTACTTTTCGGCCATTCGGATACGTCAACATTCGTTCCATTAAATGACTGTTCTTTGATAGCCGCATTCCCTAACAAATCATCAAAATATAACGGTAAATCAAAGCGTAATCCATATGTCAATTTTAAATTAGGTGTAATAGAATATTCATCTTGTGCATAAGCTCCCAACATACCAAATGTCAGTTCAGCTCCCGGAGCGTCTTTTCCATTATATCCATAAGTAATGCCATACAGCATCGGTTTTTCTCCCGTCATAAAATCGTCCATTGAAGCATAACGATAATATCCATAAGGAGCACGTAAATATGAATTCATGAAATACTGTCTTTCAAATGTTGCACCGGCAGTTATCAAATGGTTTCCTTTATTAATAGTTACATTGTCAGTAACACTAAATACATTATTCTCGACATCATTAAAAGGAGTAAACAATTCTGTACCCAATGTCATATACTGCTTACCGTCCTTGTAAATATCAACCATTGGAAACGCATCTCCCTTAGTTGTACGAGAATCTCGGATATGGGTATAAGTCACTAATAATTTGTTTTGTACTGAAGAAGAAAAATTGCTATTCAACTCACCGGAAAGAGACGTTACAATATTTCTAAAACCATAGTTGGAATTTCCAAATGCAAATGCATCAACCCCATAACGGTTTGAATTAGCTTTAGTGATTACCGAAGAAGTTGAACTAATACTAGCATCATTTTCTGATTTCACTGTGTTAAAACGTAATGACAGTTTATGACTTTTATTAATATTCCAATCCAAACGAGCCATAAGCTTCCAATTTTTACTCTCGAAATCATCAAATTTATCATAACTTCCCGGATCATATCCATATTTATCCTTTACAAAATCACTTATTGTCTTCAAATCCTTTATCCAAGTTCTAGAAATATGATTTTGATTATCCCCACTTCCACCTTCTTCTTGACTAGGAGTCCACAAAATACCAGGGCTAGTACTATTTTCTAATTCTCCATTTACAAAAAAGAATAGTTTATTTTTTATTATCGGAGCTCCTAATGTAAAGCCATACAAACTGGATTTATAACTTTCCACATTAGGAACGTCAACATCGTTAATAGATTTTCCTATAAAATTCTTTGGTTTCTGATATGTATAAACTGTTCCCTTTAATTCGTTTGTACCACTCTTGGTTACAGCATTAATAGAAGCTCCCGTAAAATTGGAATACGTAACACTATAAGGAGAAACATTAACGCTAATTTCATCAATTGCATCAAGTGAAATAGGCTGCGCATCTCCACCCGGCAAATTATTAGTACTCAAACCAAAATTATTGTTCAAAGCTGCACCATCCACAGTTATTGTATTATAACGTCCATCACGTCCGGCAAAAGAATTACTGCCACCCGCATAAGGAGAAAGTTTAGTAAAGTCAGTAATACTACGATTAATAGTAGGCAATGTCGTTAACTGACGCTCACTCACATTCGTTACAGTCCCCATCTTCTCTACTGTTTTCTGTGCTGTTACTATAACTTCATCCAATAATTCAGAACTTTCCTTTAAAACTACATTTAAAGTGTATACTTCTCCTAACGATAAATTTACACCTTTATAAATAGCAGTCTGATAACCAACATAAGAAACTTCAACTTTGTAAGGACCACCGGTACGCATACCTTGCAAATTAAATTGACCACTGATATTAGTCACTGTACCATAACGTGTACCTGACGGCTCGTGGATTGCAACCACAGTCGCTCCAATGATAGGTTCATCTTGTGCTGTAACCTTACCACTCATACTAGAAGTGGTAACCTGCGCACTAACGGTAGCAATGACCATGAGCATCGCCGCTACTAAAAAAGATCGCATTCTCTTTAACATAAATGTAGTTGATTAGTTAATATAAATTGTTTGCTTTTAAAAACTGTGCACAAATATAACTAATAATATTTAGAACTACATTACGATTATACTACAATTTTTTAAGAGAGATAAACGTTTTCCCTTGTTATAAAACGATAAAGGCTCTACAATATTTGCAGAGCCTTTTATTTTGAAACAGAAAGCATTATAAATGCTTCAATCTATTACTTTATACTAGTCAGTCATTAACTTTCTATAACGAACGCGTTTTGGTTCTTCATTTCCCAAACGTTTCATTTTGTTTTCTTCATATTCTGAATATGAACCTTCGAAGTAGAATACATTGGAGTCTCCTTCAAAAGCAAGGATATGTGTACAGATACGGTCGAGGAACCAACGGTCGTGCGAGATAACTACTGCACAGCCGGCGAAATCTTCCAAACCTTCTTCCAAAGCACGCAGAGTGTTTACGTCGATATCATTGGTAGGCTCATCGAGCAACAGTACATTACCTTCTTCTTTCAAAGCCATCGCCAAGTGTAAACGGTTTCTTTCACCACCGGACAATACACCGCAGAGTTTTTCCTGATCGCCTCCGGAGAAATTGAAACGGGAAAGGTATGCACGCGCATTCACGTCACGTCCACCCATGCGGATCAACTCATTACCACCGGAAATTACCTGATATACGCTCTTATTCGGATCAATATCTCTGTGTTGCTGGTCTACATACGCCACCTTTACAGTCTCTCCTACTTCAAATTCTCCTTTATCCACTGTTTCCAATCCCATAATCAGGCGGAACAATGTCGTCTTTCCCGCACCATTAGGGCCAATCACACCGACAATACCATTAGGAGGAAGCATAAAGTTCAAATCGTCAAACAACAATTTATCACCGTATGCTTTAGCCACATGTTTGGCTTCAATGACCTTATTACCCAGACGGGGACCATTCGGAATAAAGATTTCAAGTTTCTCTTCTTTCTCCTTCACGTCCTCATTCAGCAATTTGTCATAAGAGTTAAGACGTGCCTTACCTTTCGCCTGACGGGCTTTCGGAGCCATGCGTACCCATTCCAACTCACGTTCCAGTGTTTTACGACGTTTGCTGGCGGTCTTTTCTTCCATTTCCATACGTTTGGTCTTTTGTTCCAACCAGGAAGAGTAGTTACCTTTCCAGGGGATACCTTCACCACGATCCAGTTCAAGAATCCATCCGGCAACGTGATCGAGGAAGTAACGGTCGTGCGTCACAGCAATAACCGTACCTTCATATTGTTGTAGATGTTGTTCCAACCAGTCGATAGACTCTGCATCCAAGTGGTTGGTAGGTTCGTCCAGCAAAAGCACATCCGGTTTCTGCAGCAACAAACGGCAAAGAGCTACCCGGCGACGTTCACCTCCGGAGAGATTTTCTACCGGCTGATCTTCAGGCGGACAACGGAGAGCATCCATCGCACGCTCCAACTTGCTATCCAGATTCCATGCATCAGTTGCATCAATGATATCTTGCAATTCACCCTGGCGAGCAAAAAGAGCATCCATCTTATCCTGATCCTCATAATACTCCGGTAAACCAAATTTCTGATTGATCTCTTCGTATTCTGTCAGTGCGTCAACAATGGGTTGCACACCTTCCATCACTACTTCTTTTACTGTCTTTGTGTTGTCTAAATAAGGTTCCTGTGCCAAATACCCCACGGAATATCCCGGAGAAAACACCACTTCTCCCTGAAAGGATTTCTCCAAACCGGCGATGATCTTCAATAACGTTGATTTACCAGAACCGTTCAAACCGATAATACCGATTTTCGCTCCATAGAAAAACGACAGGTAAATGTCTTTCAGCACATTCTTATTAGGAGTGAATGCTTTGCTCACTCCTACCATTGAGAAGATAATTTTTTTATCGTCAGCAGCCATAATGTATGATTATATATTGTTGATAATGGCACAAAGATAAGAAAAATGTTTGAATTCTTTTGGAGTTATAAAAAAATGTTCTACCTTTGCACCCGCATTCGAAAGAAAGCACTGAAGGATTGATTCGCTAGCTCAGCAGGTAGAGCACAACACTTTTAATGTTGGGGTCCTGGGTTCGAGCCCCAGGCGGATCACGAAACATAAAATTAATCCCTTGATAATCAGTCGTTATCAAGGGATTTTTATTTTAATATTCTTCACATATACTTAGGCTCAGTCTGAAACCTTGGGGGATTGCGTTAAAATTCTTATTTTTGCATCATGAAAACATCCTCTTCCC
>OAVH01001543.1_pt1 | contig 12017 bp, 9 predicted proteins | sample 1495281 | NCBI WGS metagenome assembly OAVH01 (sample SAMEA2580082, study PRJEB22360) | human gut metagenome | biome: human gut; feature: human-associated habitat; material: faeces | place: Denmark | collected 2008/2010
CCAGAAGCCGCGAAAACCAGGCGGTTCTCCCCCTCCGGGGCAAGATACTCAATGTGGAGAAGGCGTCCCTGGACAGAATCAGCGCCAACGCGGAAATTAAGGCCATGATTTCCGCCTTCGGCACAGGCATACTGGACACATTTTCCCTTGAAAACCTGCGGTACAACAAAATCATCCTTATGACTGACGCGGATGTGGACGGCGCCCATATCACCACGCTTCTGCTGACCTTCCTCTTTCGGTTCATGCCGAAGCTGATCGAGGAGGGACACGTATTTTTGGCCCAGCCCCCTCTTTACCGGGTAGAAAAAGGAAAGAAACTCTGGTATGCTTATAGTGACAGCGAGCTTGAGCAGACCATAAACGCCATCGGGCGGGACGGCACCTACAAAATCCAGCGCTACAAGGGGCTGGGAGAAATGGATGCCGGACAGCTCTGGGAAACCACCATGGACCCCTCCAGGCGCACGCTCCTGCGCGTAACCATAAATGACATGGAAATGTACCATGAGACCTGCCAGACCTTCTCCATCCTAATGGGAGACGAAGTGGAGCCCCGGAAAAATTTCATTCTGGAACATGCGCAGTATATTTCCATGCTGGATATCTGATAAAGGGGGATTTTGCCTTGAACCGGGATGATTTACAGCTTTTTATGACCATACTGGAAGAAAATAATCTAATAAAGGCAGCCGAACAGCTCTACCTCTCACCATCCACTGCCGGTTCTCGGCTGAGAGCCATGGAGGAAGAGCTGGGCTACCCGCTCTTTGAGCGCAGAAAAGGAGTCAAGTCCGCCCTGCCCACATCCAGGGGACTTGCCTTTTCCCATATCGCGTCCCAGATGCTGGCCCTTTGGAATGAAGCGGACCAGATAGGGGGAATGAGCGATTCCCCCTTCCTGACCATCGCCACGGTGGACAGCTTTCTGGACTATAATCTGACGCCGTTTTACAGGGAGCTCATATCCCTGCACGGTTTTTCCCTGGATATCAAATGCTATCCCGCGGACATGATTTACTCCCTTGTAAGCAGCAAACAGGCTGATGTGGGATTTGCCCTCTATGACATCAGCACCCCCCATGTAAATGTGACCCCTCTCTCAGAGGATGACATGGTGCTTGTGGTTCCGGAAGGCTCCGGTCTGATACCGGCAGAGGATTGCCCTGCTCAACCGGTTCATCCGTCCGTCCTCCCTCCTGACAGGGAGCTTTTTACCGGCTCCTCCGCCAACAGCAATATCGGATGGGGTCCCCAGTTTAAGCTGTGGCACGACCGGTATATCAGATCCGGCTCCCGACCCCTGGTGACAGCCACCAGTATTTCCATTTTGAATGATTTCCTGGAAGCCGGGGATTACTGGACCATCATGCCCTCCACCACGGCCATGGGACTAAAAAAGCAGTACCCTGTCCGGATACTGCCCCTGTCACCGGCTCCTCCCCGGCGTACCCTCTATATGCTGAAACATAACACCCCTTCCAGGATATCGCTGGAGAACATGGCTCTCTTTACGGGATATCTGAATGAGTATCTGGACAGGAAAAATTCGTTAATACTGTAATTGTTGCGAAACAGCCGTTTAGATACCAAACACATGCCTGCAGAATTCCAGCGCACCCTTTGCATCCCTGTCCAGTGCTTCCTCAGAAAGATCCGGCACCATGTCTCTCCATATCTTTATCTCAGAACCGATGGTCCCTCCCTGCATGACAAAAGGTTCCATGACAGCGGCTCCCTGATAGTTAATATCACGGAGCGCCTGCCCTATCTCAGCCCATGGCAGGCTGCCTTTTCCCGGCACCAGGCGGTTCTGTTCTCCCAGATGGAGATGTCCCAGCCTGTCTCCCGCCTTGCGGATTGCATCAGCCATATTTGTCTCTTCAATATTCATATGGAAAGTATCCAGCATGATTTTTACATGGCTGCTTCCAATCTCATCGACAAAATCAATTGCCTCTTCACAGGTATTAAGAATATACCCCTCATAGCGGTTCAGTACCTCCATTCCAAGCACCACGTCACATTCCTCCGCTGTTTTGGACAATTCCCTCAGATTCCTGACAGCCCTGGCCCGGTCTCCCTGCTTGTCATTATTAATGGTAAAATCCACGGGCCAGTAGGAATATAATCCCCCTCCCAGGATATGGATATCCATTACCTGCAGCTTTGGAAGCAGGTCCTTGAAGAATGTCATGGCCCGTCTCACTGCCTCCGGGTCTTCTGAACACAGATTTTCTGCTTTAGTAGGTCCATAACCAGCTGTTAGAACAAGCCCTTTTTCTTTGGCGTATTCACGTAGCTCAATCAGCTGTTCCTTGGTTGTGTATACATCTCTGAGGGCTGCACAGGAAATTTCCAGGACATCAAACCCCAAAGCAGACACCTTATCCATATACTTCTTATAATCAGCAAACCATTCCTTCGTCCAATAAGCAAAATAAATACCATATTTCATCCCAGCTACCTCCTCTTTAAAATACCTCAAACAAATGTTCAAAAAACTTCTCTTTATTAACCTTCATGGCTACTCTATGACGCCCATCGCTCTTTTTCTTCCAGTAAGTGAATCCTGAAAGCAAAGAGCTGTCTGTTTCTATGAATAAGTCCCCCTGTTCAAATAAACACACATCATCGTGAAACAGGGAAACTGCTGCCAGCGGGTCATGGAATGTGACTCTCTCTTCATCCTTAAACCACTCTCTGGCAATATCTAATACTGGTTCCAGAATCGGGTGGCGGAACAAACCTTCCGCTTCCTCCGGCTTCATAATTAACTGACTGGTCACATTCAAACCGCAGGTAATGTGTTCCCGCACATCTGCCCCATATACAATCTTTGTCGCGTGAGGGTCGATAAGTGCGTTATTTTCAATAACTCCCTTACTTCCCAAAACAATAACATCACTCTTTTCCATAGCGCTCATGGTCTCGCCTGTATTATCGTATCTGGTATATGTAGGCGAGCCGCACATAAGCACAATACGTTTTAACAAGGAAGCAATTTCAGGGTCCATTGCAAAAAGCAGCCCCACATTGGTGAGAGGGGCAATACATACCAATGTAATCTCCCCTGGATTCCTTCGTATTACATCCTGCATGAACGCAACCGCACGGTTAGGCGGAAATTCCTTTTGATGTTCCCATCTGCCGAGTACCTTTTTCTGCGGTGCATACAACTCAATCTGGGGAACAAAAATAGGATTTTCACATCCCGGATAAATAGGTATGTCTTCCCTCCCCGCTATGCGGCACAGTACGCTTGCCAGCCTTGCCCGTTCTGCCGCCTCTCCGGTAACGGTGGTGATTCCCATGATTTCTGCATCCGGATTAGCCAGCAGATATGCCAGGGTAATGGCATCATCCACCTCTGTACCGATATCCGTGTCCAGTAATATCTTTTCTCTTCCCATATGTATTCTCCTTATGATTCCGGAATCCATCTGTATTAAATCATAAACCGCTCATTGGCTACATACAGTTCCCGGAAGACCCTGTACTGTTTTTCATAAAGACCCACATGCTCTGGAATGGGCTCATACACCTTTTCACGAAAACTAACAAACCTGTGGGCAGCTTCCTCTATACTGTTAAATATCCCGCACCCGGTTCCTGCCAGAATACAGGCACCCAGACAGGCCTGTTCATCCACTTCACAAACCTTTACCTTTTTATTGAATACATCCGCCTGTATCTGCAGCCATACATCACTGTGGGAACCGCCTCCTGAAGCAATGACAGTTTCGCACTGGATCCCCAGCTCCTCAAAAATAGTCAGCGAATCTCTCAGACTAAACGTCACTCCTTCCATGACGGCCCGGGTCAGATAACGTCTGTCCTGACATAAACTGAGACCAAAAAACATTCCTTTTGCACTGGGATTCATATGCGGTGTCCTCTCTCCGGACAGATATGGGAGAAATATCAGACCTCTGCAGCCCGGATCTATCTCCTGGGCCATGTGGCTCATGCTGTTGAAATCCTCTATGCCCAGCACTTTATTTTTCAGCCAATTTAAGGACATTCCGCTGCAAAGAGTAGCTCCGTATATAGTGTATGCCTTATCCAGGGCATGGCAAAAGGTATGGGTCCTCAGCTCTCTGTCATATTTTGCTTCCTTTATATAAGCGGATATCTGGCCCCCGGTACCTATATTTGAGATGACCTCACCTTCCCTGAATACTCCATTTCCAATGCTCTGGGCCATCTGGTCCCCGCTGCCATATACAACCGGAATTCCTTCCTTAAGTCCACATTCTTCATGGCATTGTCTGGTAACTGTCCCTGCCACCTCCATGGACTCTTTGCAGACAGGAAATATCTCCTCGGGAAGTCCAAACTTTTTAATGATACCAAAGGCCCAGTCTCTTTTAGCTGTGTCAAACAATGCGGTAGCTGAAGCATCCGTCACATCCGACGCCAGATTGCCCGTCATCCTGAATCGGATATAATCCTTTGGCATCAGGACTACCCCGGCTTTTAGCAGCACTTCCGGCTCATGCTCTTTCAGCCACATAAGGGACGGGAAGGCAAATCCGGTAAATGCCCTGTTTCTAAATATCTCTCCCATTTCCCTGAAATCCAGCACGCTGTTAATGGACTCCAGTTCTTTTCTGGATCGCTGGTCCAGCCATAGAATAGCTGGCCTAAGAGGCTTTCCCTCACAGTCTGCCACCACGATTCCATGCATCTGACCTGAAAAACCCACTGCCTGAATCTCGTTGAATTCCTGTTCATTTTTATCTCTCAAACGCCCCAGTACCTGTTTTGTCTCCAGCCACCATGTCTCCGGATTCTGCTCCGCATACCCTTCAAATGGTATAGATACCTCATAAGGGCTGCTCTCTACCGAGATAACCCCTTTGACGCTGTCTAAAAGCATGGCTTTCACGCTTGATGTCCCCAAATCAATTCCCAGAATAACTGACATATTTCATCCTTTCCGGCGAAAGATTAATCTTTCATCTTCTTGATATAGTCAATAAATACAGCTATGAGGACCACTACACCCTTTACCACATACTGCCAGGAGGAATCAATTCCAAGGATATTCATTCCATTGTTCAATACTCCGATTACAATACAGCCAATAATGGTCCCGCTGAGGCGCCCAACACCTCCGCTCATACTGGTACCTCCCAGTACAACGGCTGATATGGCATCCATCTCCGAACCTTCTCCTACATTAAACTGTGCCGAGAAGGTACGGGCAGAACTCAGAATACCTGCGCAGGATGCAAAGATTCCCATAATCACAAATACTGTCATGGTCACTCTTCTGGAATTAATGCCTGAATAAGACGCGGCCTGCTTGTTATCTCCTACCGCATAAATATTCCTTCCAAATTTTGTCCTGTTAAGTATGAGGCCCGAAATAACAATGACTACCAGCATGTATACAAATTGGATTGGCACCCCTCCCAAAATTTTACCACTTCCAATAAAAGTAAACAATGGGTCATCTACTAATATTGTAGTTGCCTTGGTATATATGCGGGCAAATCCCCGCCCTATATTCATCATAGCCAAGGTCACGATAAAAGGAGGTATAGTGGTTCTGGATATTACAAACCCATTAAACACCCCTACCAGGGTTCCTGCGCAGATGGAAATAGGAATAGCTATGATAGATGGAACTCCCACATTGGTAATCAGCCCGCAGCAAAGACATCCGGATACCGCTATAACCGAACCAACAGAAAGATCGATTCCTCCCAATATGATTACCATAGTCATTCCGCATGCCAGAATCACATTAATGGATATTTGCCGCATGATGTTGGAAAGGTTTCTCACTGTACAAAATGAGTCAGTCATGACACTCAGCAATAGACAAATGATTAAAAGGCCAATGATAATTCCGCCATTATACTTAACTGTTGAAACCACATTCCTGCCAAAACCAGGCAAAATGCCGTCACTCTTTTTTGCTTCCATTTTATCCTCCTGTTTTGAAACTTAAGCGCCTATCTCAGTAGTGGCCAGAGTCATAATCCGCTCCTGGGTCAGTTCATCTCTGTTTAAAATGCCTGTACTGTATCCATTGCACATAACCAGTACCCTGTCACTCATGTTAATAATCTCCGGAAGCTCCGAGGAAACCATAATGATTGACATTCCGCTGGCTGCCAGCTGGTCGATAAGCGCATATATCTCGGATTTTGTCTTTACATCCACGCCTCTGGTAGGCTCATCCAATATAAGCACCGACTGGGTGGAACACAGCCATCTTCCGATTAATACCTTTTGCTGGTTCCCGCCGCTGAGCTTTCCCACTACCTGTTCCGGCCCCGTGACACGAATATGCATATCGTTTATCTTTCCTTCAACGATGCCGTCCTCTGCCTGCCTGTTCCAAATGAAATGCTTTAGAAATCTGGGAACTACGTTAATCGTTGTATTAAACCGCACACCGGACTGTAAAAATAATCCCTGTTCCTTTCTGCTCTCCGGGACCATACCGAATCCATTGGCCATGGCCTCCCTTGGATTCCTAAAATCCACTTCCCTGCCTTTGAACCTGACAGTCCCTCGGACCTTTCTTCTGATTCCAAAAAGGCATTCCACCGTTTCACTCCTGCCTGCCCCTACCAGTCCGGACACTCCCAGGATTTCGCCCTTTCTCAGGTCAAAGCTTACTTTCTTGACCATTTTGCCGTCAGACAGCTCCTTTACCTCCAGGACCACTTCATCCTTTGCATTGTCATTCTTCGTATAATAACTGGCCAGGTCGCGGCCTACCATCATAGCAATGAGCTCGGCCCTCTCCGTCTCCTTCATCCTGACTGTACCCACATGTTCCCCATCCCGAAGCACCGTGGTTCTGTCCGCAATATCATATAGTTCATTGAGCCTGTGGGATATATAAATAATGGATACCTTCTGTTCCTTTAATATGCGGATCATCTCGTAGAGGATATCCACCTCCGCATCTGACAGCGAGGAAGTGGGCTCATCCATTACAATTATTCTTGAACCGAAAGACACTGCCCGTATGATTTCCACCATCTGCTGCTGGGCAATGGTCAAGCGGTCCAGCCTTGTATCAGCCTTTAGCTTTATTCCATAATGGTCCAGGAATCTCTGTGTCTCGGCTTCCTGCCTGGCCAGGTCCACAAACCCCCCAGCCTTTTTCTGTTCCCTGCCCATAAATACATTTTCCGCTATGGTCATGTGTCTGGCCAGCATCAGTTCCTGGTGGATAATACTGATACCATTATCACGGGCATCTGCTACATTATGTATCTGAACTTCCCTGCCGTTTATGAGAATACTGCCGGCGTCTTTGGTATAAATTCCGCCAAGAATCTTCATAAGGGTCGATTTTCCGGCACCGTTCTCTCCCAGAAGAGCATGGACCTCGCCTTCCTCAACCGTCAGATCCACATCCAGCAGCACCTTGTTGCCGGAAAAACTTTTTGCTATGTGTTTCATTTCCAAAACCGCACTCACCATTGGCACCCCGCTCTCTTCATACTATATAATAAAGGGAGGCTGGCCCGAAGCGCTCCTAAGAACACTCCGGGCCCACACTGTACTGTCACGTTCCCGCCAGTCCAGCATCAAAGGCCTCCACCTCACCTACTGCCAGTCTGACTTGTTATACTGGTCGATATTCTCAGGTGTTACCGCAAAGGATGGAATCTTGATTTCGGACTCATAGGATTCGCCATTTAAAATCTTATACGCAACCTCTGCGCTCTTTTGTCCTATACCGATTGGGCTCTGGGCAGCAGTACACTTCCAGATTCCGTCCACTCCGTCCTTTGTCATGGCTGCCTTTGCTTCGGGTCCTGCATTGACACTGTATATTTCAATCTTGTCGCCTGCTGTTGTGATAGCGGAATAGGCCCCCTGTGCGCACTCATCATTAATGCAGAACACGGCGGTCAGGTCACTGTGGGCCTGCAGTAAATCCTGCATTACAGTCAGTCCCTTCTCAGGTTTTGCCCCTGCATCCATCTGCGCCACCACTTCAAATAAACCGTCAGCCGTGACTGTGTCCACAAATCCCTTGGCCCTGTCAGCAGCAGCTGCTGATGCCGGGAAATCCAATACAGCTACTTTTCCGCCTTCAGGATGATTCTTAATCAATTCCTCGCCTGCAATCTGTCCGCAGGAATAGCTGTCGCTCACTACAAAACAGTTCACCTTAGAAAGGTCACTGACAGCTGAGTCAAAGTTTACAATGGGGATACCCGCGTCATTAAGCGCCTTGACCGCTGCCGCTGACGCCGCTGCATCTGATGGATTATAGAATACCAGGTCGCATCCCTGTGAAATAAAATCCTCAATTACACCCAGCTGGTATGCGCTGTCAGCTTTACCTTCCACATGGACGATCTCATCCCCATTGGCTTTGACCACTTCCTCAACACCACTGTAACAAGCATCAAAGAAAGAGCCTGCGCTCATTTCTGTAAACCCAAATTTATATTGTTTCTTCTCTTCTGTACCTGCTGCTTTTTCCGTTTCGTCTGTCCCTGCACCTTCTCCGGTTTTCTCTGCTGTACTTTCTGCTGCCGGTGCTTTGGCAGCCTCGGCCGTTGTATCTTTAGCTGCAGACCCTCCACATGCTGTCAAGCTGGCTGCCATCATAGCTGCAAGAACAACTGCTAATGTTTTTTTCATGATTTTTCCTCCTCCAAAATAATCATTTTTTGAATATATTCATTAATTGGATTAATTAATAAGTTGAGTTTATATTACAACAGATCGGATATTTTGTCAATAAGTTTTTAAAAATACAGCATTCCAATTTTATTATTTGCTATTTTGCACAAAAACAAGGCTGTGGTTTGTGCACTTTCACAGACCACAGCCTCTTTTATGTATCGTCTTCACACGCCTAATTTAGTCGTCTCTTTGATTACTCTCAAAATATGTTAACGGATGATTGAAAATATCATTTATCGCCACAATTGCCGCCCCATGTGCCATAGAATCATTGCTAACTACGCTCATGGTTATATTCATATTGGCATAAATTTCCGGCAGCACCCGTTCCTTTACATTGCTCTTAACCCTTTCCAACATGACGGAAGGAAGGATATGGGACATTTCATCTCCTATTACGATGACTGATGGATTAAAACTGTTGATGATATTCACGATTCCAACAGAAAGTTTATCACAAGCATCCAGAAAAATATCCGTAACCACCTGGTCTCCATCTCTCAGGAGCTGGGATACCTGACGGAAATTATATTCTATTTCAGGTCTTAATACGCGGTTCACCTCTTTGGTAAACGCAATGGATGAACAGTAATTTTCCAGACACCCATAATTGCCGCATGCACATCTGGGTCCATTGTAACAGATAGAGGTATGTCCCACCTCCCCGGCAACACCGATGCAGCCCTTCAGCAGCTCACCATTATTGATGATACCGGCACCAACACCCTGCCCAACTGCAATATATACAACAACTCCATTTTTATAATCCTCATCATTATGCCAGTACTGGGCCAGGGCACCTGCATTGGCATCCTGTTCTAAAAAAACCGGTATTTTGAAAATATCCTGCAGTTTCTCCTGTATGGGAATTTCATTCCATCCCAAAACGCCTGTCATCAGCTCAATCCGCCCTCTTTTTTCACTGTAAGGACCGGGTATGGCCATACCTATGGCTATGATTTTCCTGGATTCAGATGATCTGATGAGTTCTCCGGCCTCATGGATTATGGCTTCAAAGGTTACCCTTGGAGGCTGGTTCACATCCAGCTCCACCCGCTTCTTATCCAGAAGCCTGCCTGACAGATTGAAAATACCTACCGTATAATTTTTTCTGGCAAGCCTTATGGCTAAAACTCCAAAGTCATCGTTATTAATGGAAATACCTATGGATCTGCGCCCTTTGTTTCCAACTAAAAATCCCACCTCTTTTACCAGGCCCCAGTCAATAAAATCACTGACAATATTAGTCACCGTGGCCTGTTTTAACTGGGATAGGTTTGCCAGATGGGCTCTTGCACAAATTCCTTCCTTCCTGAGAAGGTTAAGGAGCAGCGTACGGTTCATGTCCTGTATATTCTCCTGATTAAAACCCCTTATACTTCTGTTCATACATTCTCCCTATTCATTAATTGATTTTAATGAATTAATCCAATTAATATATTCATCATACGTTGCCACGAACCGATTGTCAAGACAAAAATAAGGAAGAGGGGGGATTTATTATCCGGCCTCTTCCTGCTGCCTTCACTGCAATTTAAACTCAAACACTCCGTTTCTTCCTCATCCGAATCCCAATCAGCTCCTTCACATCCTCCAGCACTTCCCCATTCCTTACCTCTATCATCATCCATCTCCCCCCATTAAAGGGAGTAGTATCATGATACAGCTGCCGGACATACGCAGTGCAGCCGTTCAGTGCCAGTTCTGCCTCCGGTGCTTCCTTTGCCCCCACTGAAATCATGCAGATAAAATACCCTTCCTCTGGATACAATGTACAGACTGCCCTGGAGCTCTTCTTATACTTCACATTCCAGCCTCCCTGCATGGAGCATCTGCTGTACTCAATCCTGGGGGATATATGAAAGGTGTCCTCCAGCCACGCCAAAAGCGGCTGCCAGCAGGGACTTGCTATATACCTTCCGATTTGCTCCATGTCCGGCTGCCTGTGAGCCGGGTATGCCTCCATCCATGTCATTGTGTACCTTCCTTTCGTTATGCCGGAGAACGAAGGGAGACAGACCCGGCCGTGATGAAACCCCATTATAACCGGCGCGTCTGCCGGCCTGGTGCCGTGTGCCTCCGTATCATATATCTCATATATCTCATATATCTGTCATTTCAAAATTATATCACATATAAAATGACATCTGTATGTCATGTTTTTCCTGCCTCAGGCCCGGTCCTCTACGACATCATCACGGTACGGTATGCATCCGACCTCAGAAGCCCTTTAATAAACTCCTTTGCCTCAGGCCCGGTACGGTAAAAGGGCATCTCTGCAAATATCCGGGACTGGCCGTCAATCTCCTCCATAATGGCCCTGCACTGTTCTGCAATCCTGCTCCGTCCCTGTTCCATGCCGTTGTACTCCAGGCGCTCCGGTGTCAGCCGGCGGCTGGCAATAGCATAATCCACGCGCCTTCTGCAGCTGCATTTTCCTCCTGCCAGACCGCAGTATTCCCCCAAAAATGCCGCCATCTTTTCCCTTATCCGCGATAATCTCTTTCTGTACGCGGCCGGTGATATTCCCAGAATCTCTCCCGCTACTGCGCTGTCCAGCCGGAACATGGTTCCCAGAATAAAGATACATCTGCTTTCCCCGTCCAGACACTGAAGCATTACATTGGTGCAGGACAATTTCAGTTCTTCTTCCAGAATACCGCGGTCCACTCCGCCTGTCATATCCGGCACATCCTCTTCCCTGCCGTTAGCTATGTCTTCCCCGTAATACTCGAAACTCAGAGGATGGTGGCTGAACATATGCTTCCTGTACGCAAGCACATGATTTACAGCAACACGGAACACCCAGGTGCTAAACCGGCTTTCCTTCCTGAAATCAGACAAATGGGTCATTACTTTAATCAGTATCTCCTGGCATGCATCCTCTGCATCAGGAACCGTTCCCAGCATACGAAGGGACAGGTTAAACACCATGTCCTGCACATCTCCCAAGAGTTCCTCCAATGCGTCCCTGTTCCCCGACGCTGCCAGGTCAACCAGCCTTTCCATATCATACTTTTCCTGTTTCTCCATAGCTTTCCGCCTCCTTTTATAAAGTTAGAGGGAGGACACTGCTGGTTTGTGACATATATTTATAAAATTTATGTAATTTATGAAAGAATTTATTCATCCCAGTCCGATGACCGGTATATCACCGGCTTCCCAGCCGCCGGACACCATGCTCCGATATCACCATATCCATCAGCTGGTCGTGGGGCTCCACAGGTATATCCGCACGCATGATCCGTTCCCTGCATATGACCGCCTTCACGGCCCGGGTCCTGACCAGATAGCGGTCATAGTACCCGCCGCCGTACCCCAGACGCCGGCCGTCATGGCTG
>OAVH01001551.1_pt1 | contig 11957 bp, 13 predicted proteins | sample 1495281 | NCBI WGS metagenome assembly OAVH01 (sample SAMEA2580082, study PRJEB22360) | human gut metagenome | biome: human gut; feature: human-associated habitat; material: faeces | place: Denmark | collected 2008/2010
AATGCGCCCTGGAAGGGCAAAACCAAACCACCAGCAGAGCTGGTGGTACTGACTTTGGGATATGAGGAGATCAAGCAGGAAGTTCCTGATAGCGGAAGGGTGATTTATCACAGAAGAATCACTCAACTGGGAAGAGAGTTTATTTTACAACTGTTTGCTGATAAGGCAGCTTAAATCTCGAAATACATTTAAATTAAAATCCCCGCCAAGATGACTTGGAGGGGCGAATATTGTATCATCCTGATTTATTATAGGGTACGGAAATCCGGGCCACCATACTGACTCATAATATACTGGGCAATTTTTGCATTCGGTGTCTTGATATTGATCGGATACTGCAGTCTTTTTTCATAATTCCACATATATTATCTGCACCCTCCTTCCCTTTCCCACGGAAATGGTTGTTCCATCCATTTCCATGTATCTGCACTGTTTTCTGCTGCATCATCGATGGTAAGAGGACCATAATACTGAGCATACTCTCTCATAAGTTTTTTCCGCTTTTCTGTATACTCCCGATAAAGAGCCATTCCTTTTTCACAGCAGGGATGAGTGTCAAGATAAAGAAGCAGATCATCAATTGCAAAGCTTACCTCATTGATCTGTTGAAAAAGCTGGCTTTTTGAACAGGTGTTTTGATACATCATCTCTGACCACCTCGCTTTCCACAAAACGGCTTACATAACTGTGGAAAAATCGTTCCGGCATTTAATGCATAACAAAGATCATAGGTATTGGTAAACTGCTGACAGGGAACATATGCCATGGCAGGTTCCAGATGATCTGCATGAGTAAACATTTCAGCATTTTTTGTTACCGTACCTGGAATCCGGCAGGCGCAGGACTGCCTGTTCCGTTCCGCTTCACAGCGGCAGGGAGAAGCCGGCGTCTGGACTTTTGCCATACCACAGGTTGTATGGTAGGGACGACCGCAGGAACGGTTCATCGGATAATTTTCCATGAACAAATCCTTTCTTTTTTCAGGGTTACTGTATATTTTATGTAAAAAAAAAGGAAGTGTGCAGTTATGTATTCTCAATTACCTTCTGTTTCGGATTTTATGACTTAACAGCCGGGGATTTTTTGAGATTTCATCGAAATCCGTTGCCTTACATTACAGAAAAATGCTACAATAAAGGAAGATATTTCAGCATTGATACAAGGAGACGTGCCATGATATTAACAGAAGATAAAAAATATACCATGTCCCTGGAGATGGAGGATCGTGAGAGCACTACAGGGCTTACCAGCAAAAATATTGAACTGGAATTTTCAAATAAGGAGCTGCTTCATGCAGTCGTTACCTGTGGAATGCCGATACAGAGAATGACAGCCGGATTTTTTTCAAAAAAAAGACTGGAGCTTACTTATAAGCTTTTTCTGGCGGAAACAGCTCTTGACACAGAAGGCGACAGGATAAAAAAAGCGAAGCGCATTGCATATCTGGACTCTTCAGAAAAAAGTGTAATGTCTTATTATATGGGAATGTTTCTTACGAAGCTGATCAGTAAAAGAATGTATGATACGGATTATCTGACCCATCTGAATCTGATCGAAAAAGCAGACGGAGATGGATTTATTGATTTTTTTAACAGTGAATGGCGTCCTGATATGATCGGACTTCAGGAGGCTGATCAGGCATGGAGTGTGTGGGAGGCAAAAGGCGGCAGCAACCGGAGAGAGCAGGCATTGAAGAAAGGCAGCCAGCAGGCAGCAGCCATCGCATCTATTAATGGTAAAATCCCTTCACCGGCAGCAGTCTGCATGACCTATTACGATCACGGATTTCTCTGTGGAGTGGTAAGAGAACCGGAAAAAACAGAAGAAAAACACAGGGAAGAGGTTCGCTTTGCAGAGGAGGATTTTTTCCGGGCATATTATAAGCCAATCTGCGAATTATTTACTGAGCAGGGGACAAGGCTTCATTTTCATGATAAAAACGCGGAAATTTCCGTAGCGGTTCCTTATTTTCCGGATGGGAAAAAAGACGAGGAGGAGCGAATGATCCATGTGGGAATGGCAAGAGAACTTCTTTTCTGTCTTATGGAAAATGATTACAAAAAACTGACAGCAGACAGAAAAAAACTACTGGAAATTTCCTGCCCGGAAGGGGCTTTTATGGGCAGTGACGGGATTTATATCCGATAAAAATATAAAATCTGGAACAGAGCCGGATTTTTTTTCATAGGATAAACAAAAAAGGTTCTTTATTATGACATATGCTTCCTATGAAAAAGTAGTTGGTATGATCCGGGATATTCGAAGTGGAGGTTCCTGCTGTTCCATTGTGATATCTGTGGATACGGAAGGCGAGATCGTGAATTTTGTGGTGTCACCGGATACAATAGTGGTGGATAATATAAGGCTGAGGAGGGGGATGCGGGTGGCTGCTTTCTATGATACCAGCCTTCCTGCTCCGGCAATATTTCCGCCTCAGTATCAGGCAGAGCTGATCACAGCTCTGCGAAACGGGCAGGATGTGACCCTGAAATTTTTTGATGATTCACTGACGGCAGAAGATCAGTCTCTGAAGCTGAATATTTCTCCGCTGACAAATATCCGGACGCTGAACGGACAGAGGTTTATGTGTACGCCGGAAAGTCAGGAGCTTCTGGTCTATTATGGATCTGTGACCAAAAGTATTCCCCCTCAGACAGCTCCTCAGAGGATCATTGTTATGTGTCCGACCCAGTAAAGGTTTTTTCATAAAAAATGCATGAATCTGTAAGATAAGGAAATACTCTCCTGTATGAAGATCAGGAGGTGCTTTTTGTGGAAGATGATACCATTAAACTGTTAAGAGAGTGTAATGCTGGGATAAAAATGGGTGTTTCCTCGCTGGAGGATGTGCTGGGGCATGTGACGGACAGTAACCTGCGAAAACTGATGCTGAAAAGTATGGAAACACATTCCAGACTGGGAGATACGACGCATGAATATCTGCTTTCTTTTCATGATGAAGGGAAAGAACCGCCGGTTATGGCAAAGATGATGTCCTGGGTAAAAACAAACATGAAATTTGAGGATGATGATCCGGATCGTGCTGCAGCAGACCTTCTTACAGATGGATGCAATATGGGAGTGAAATCCCTGTACCAGTATCTGCACCAGTATCCGAAGGCGGAAGAAAAGGTAAAAAAGCTTGCAGAAGATGTGATAAAGGCAGAAGAGACTCTGATAAAAGAACTGCATGAATATCTTTGAGAGAAGCTTCAATAAAAGAGCTTGAGAGATATACCAAAAATGTCAGGAAGCATGAAAAAAGCTTCCTGACATTTTTGGTATTGTATAGCAATATTTGCCGATTGTGGTATACTACAATTATATACCCTGCTGAATAGTCCAGGCTGTTTCAGAGGGGATTAGTGTTATATAGTTGTAAAATTAAGTTTACATAAATTAATTTTGAAATCACACGAATTTGTGACTGATTGTAATCATAACAAATACGTGAAAAAAAGGAGGAAAATCATGGACAAATTCATATTACACTCCGAATATCAGCCCACCGGTGACCAGCCACAGGCAATTGAGAAACTTGTGAAGGGCTTTAAAGAAGGCAATCAGTTTGAAACCTTACTTGGCGTTACCGGTTCCGGCAAGACGTTTACCATGGCAAATGTGATCAAAGAATTGAATAAGCCAACCCTGGTCCTTGCCCATAATAAAACTCTGGCTGCACAGCTGTATGGAGAGTTTAAAGAATTTTTCCCCAATAACGCGGTGGAGTATTTTGTGTCCTAATCTGATTTCAGGGTGTTTTGTGTGTTAAATTGTCTATTTAATCCAGATAATCCGTATGGTTTGGGCAAAATAGCATGGAATGGACGAAATAATACCAATCGAATTTGTGACCTGAATTCGTGTAATGAAAATTTTATAATCAACAATATAGAATTATGGATAGACAAGAAGTGAGAAGATTAGCTTTTAACAGCTTTGAATAGAATAAACAGGAGGGGCTCAAATGAAGAATGAGATTACAATTCGTTCATCGGCGGCAGAGTATTTGACATTTGTTGCATCGACAGGAGATAGCGATGAAAGTATAGAGATGCGTTATGAAGATGAAAATATATGGTTAACACAGAAAATGATGGCAGTACTGTATGATGTGGATGTGCGTACAATTAATTATCATATTAAAAAAATATTTGAGGATAGCGAATTACAAGAGAATTCAACTATCCGAAAATTTCGGATAGTTCAAAATGAGGGAAAACGTCAGGTTGAAAGAGAAGTCAGCTATTACTCCTTACAAATGATTATTGCTGTTGGATTTAAAGTGAATTCTGAGCGGGCAGTACAATTTAGAAAATGGGTAAATCAAATTGCTTCAGAATATACAATTAAAGGTTGGGTAATGGATGATGAAAGATTAAAGCAAGGCACATATTTAACTGATAAATACTTTGATGAGCAGCTGGAAAGAATTCGCGAGATTCGAGCAAGTGAAAGAAAATTTTATCAGAAAATTACAGATCTTTACGCGACAGCAATTGACTATGACAAAAATGCGAAATCAACGAGACGTTTTTATGCAACAGTACAAAATAAAATGCATTATGCAATCCATGGACATACCGCGGCTGAACTTATTGTAGAAAGAGCTGATAGCCAGAAAGATTATATGGGGCTGACAACATGGCAGGATGCGCCAGATGGAAAGATTAAAAAGTCAGATGTTACTATAGCTAAAAATTATTTGACAGAATATGAGATGTCTCAGTTGAATCGAATGGTTACATCTTACCTAGATTTTGCAGAGAGCATGGCGTTGAGAAAAATACCATTGACAATGCAGGACTGGGAACAACGATTAAATGGCTTTATTGAGATGTTCCAATATGGATTGCTGAAAGATGCTGGAAAAGTGACAGCAGAGATTGCAAAACTTCATGCGGAGACGGAGTTTGAAAAGTATAGAATTATACAAGATAGAATTTTCATGTCTGATTTTGACAAGTATATGTTAGAATTTGGGAATGAAGAAATATTAGATTAGCGGCTAAATCCGCATTCAAGATATAAAGCAAAGATGGAAGGAAATGTGGAGGAGAGCGGGATGTTATTTGATATTCTTCCAGATAATTTTTTTGGACCATTAGCGGCGCCGGGGAAAATTGTATATTGGGAATGTATCTGCCGTTTGTTTGCCGTGACAAGTAAACAGCTTTCTTTTGGTGTGGAGAGAGATGTTTTGGTAGACGAACTGCAATATTACTTTGATTCGGCAATGTCTGCAGATATTCCAGAAGAGGAAATTGAGGAAACAGGTGGTATGACCAGCCGTGATAAGGCAAACTTTATGCTCCGCAGATTGGAAAGCTATGGATGGATTTATATTGATGTGGATTACAGCTATGTGCAGAGAGTGAACTTCCGTGATTATGCAGTGCAGATTATTAAAACACTCATGGCGGTATCGGAAGAACGGAGAGCGGAATATCAGGGATATATTTACACGATTTATAATCTGGCGAAAGCCGGTGGGACGAATCCGGGACTGGGACTTTTGCAGATTGTGGATAACATGGATGCCCTGATTACGGGATTAAAGAGTCTGAATGCAAATATTAAACGGTACATTGATGAACTAACGAAGCACAGCACAGTGGCGGAAATTATGGATGCGCTTTTGAATGATTACTACACAAATGTGGTAGATAAAGCGTATCATCGATTATTGACTTCCGATAATGTGGCGAAGTTTCGGCCGGAAATTGTAGAGCGTTTAGAGGCAAACAGTAGGAATAAGAGATTCCTGAATGCGGCTGCGAAGGAAATTTCGGAATTGAAAGAAATATCCTTTGAAGAGGCGGAAGACTTTGTTTTGGAATGTCTGCATGAAGTGATTGATGCATTCCGCAGAATGGATGAGATCCTGAATGAAATTAATAAGAAAAATACTCGCTATCAGCGTGCAGCGATCAATCGTGCCAGATTTTTATTGTCCAGCAGCGAAGATATCAGGGGACAATTGAAAGAAATTCTGTCCTTCATGAATGAAAGAATGAAAGAAAGCAGCATGGACCAGAACTCCATTTATGATTTGGAGGAGCTGGACAGACTGATCAAGATTTTCTATTGGGATTATCTGGATACGGATTCTCTCTATGCACCGGTGGAAGGAAAGAAAGAGTTTATCCCGCAGGAAATTCAAATGATCGTTCCAGACGAAGCTGCGCGTGATGAAAAACGAAAAAACATGATCCAAAAACTTGAAAGAACACTAAGTCCGGAGAAAATCGTTTCCTATGTGAAAGAACAGTTGGGAGATAGAAGGAGCATGTTGGCTTCGGAACTGCCTCTTTCTGAAGATGATACGTTCATTAGGATGATCTACATCCGATTATATGGACAGAGAAAACGAGTTGGTTACCGTCTGGAAATGAGAGAAAACGTAGAAAAAAGCGGATTTAAGTTTCGTGATTTTGTGATTATGGTGAAAGAGTAAGCAGGAGGAAATGAGAATGGAATTGTTTGAAGGAATGCTCCAGAAGGACAGAGATGAATTTCGAAGGGTATGTAATAAATTAATGAGCACCTGCTTTATCTGTAAGCAAAATGCCGATACGAAGAGTGAATATTATTTTATTCTGCGCCAGCGGCCGGTATTTGAACGCTATCTGGATGTACTGGGATACACTTTGGAGATCAATGAGGAGTATGGGGTCGTTCAGTTGGTCAATTGTGAAAATTACAATCATGCACATCTGAAACTGTATGAGTCAATCATTCTGCTGATTCTGAGAATCCTTTATGACGAAAAGAAACGGGAGCTGTCTTTGGCTGATGTGGTGATCAATGTCGGAGATATTCAGGAAAAGTATCTCTCATTGAAAATCAGGGAGAAACAGATTGATAAAACGACCATGAACAATGCGTTGAGACTGTTTAAGCGCTATAATCTGGTTTCACTGCTGGACAAGGATTTGTTTCAGGAGGATTCCAGGATTGTGATTTATGATTCGATTTTGATGGCTGTTCGTGTGGAAGATATCAAGCGGGTCAGTGATATGATCGCACTGTACCGAAAAGGAGGAACGAGTAATGAAGATACTGAAGAGAGTACGGTTGATTAACTGGCACAGATTTCAGGATGAAACCATTGAATTTGCAGAGTCCGTGCTTCTTTCCGGTGAAAACGGTGCAGGAAAATCGACGATTCTGGATGCCATCCAGTTTGTAATTACCTGTTCAAAGGCAAATTTTAACAAAGCGGCCCATGAAAAGGGAAAGCGGAATCTGAACAGTTATATTCGCTGCAAGACCGGACGCGAGGACAGACCTTATGAGCGTGTGGGCTCTTTATCTGCTCATATTGCACTTGAGTTTTATGATGAAGCGAAAAAACGGCCATTTGTGATCGGTGTCGTGATGGATTCTGCAACCGAAGAGAAAGAACCAAACACCGCATGGTATCTGATCGACAATAAAGAATTAAAGGATGAGTGGTTCAAAACAGGAAAGCAGGTAAAAAGTATTTCTGCGTTCCGAACCACCAACAAGGGGATCAGTACCTTTGCAATGACTGCGACGGAAGCGAAGAAGATGATGTTAAATCGTTTTGGAAGACTGGAGGAAAAATTCTTTTCATTAATTCCAAAGGCACTGGCTTTTAAGCCGATTCATGATATTAAGGATTTCGTATACTCGTATGTTTTAGATGAAAAAGATGTCAATATCGATGTATTGAAAGAAAATGTGCGTAGTTATCAGGATCTGGAACGGATGCTGCAGGATGTGAAACAACGGCTTGGTGAATTGGAGTTTATTGGTGAAAAAGAACGAGAAGTAGAGAATTACCTGCGGATCGATCGATATCAGGAGTATTATATTGCTCGTGCAGGTAAGGAATTGACGGAGCAGGATAAAAACAAAGCGGAACAGAATATTCGCTATGAAGGGCTGCGGTGCAAAGAGAAGCAGAGAGAATGCGAAGAGCTGGTACATGCGAAAAATGCCAAGGAGCAGATGATACAGGATCTTGCTGTAGAATTAAACAGCGATGCAGAATATCAGGCATTTCGTGAGTTGGAGAGAAAAGAGGCAGAATTAAAAAATCAGATTAAAGAAGACAAGCTGGAAGTAAAAGAATTGAAGAAAGCAGTTTCTTTGGCTCTTGCGGATGCCCAGAAGCTATTGAAAGTGAAAGATGTGGATGGCTGTGTTTTGGAATATCAAAAAGTACTGGAAACATTGGAAACATGCGAGAGCCTGGTAAACGTATATTCCTGCCTGGAAAGAGTCATTGATTACAAAAAACAGATGTATGGCAAAGTGCAGGAAAAGATTGCGGAGCTGAGTTTAGAGATTCGCAGTCAGGAGGAAAAGAAGCTGGAACTGGATCATCAGATTCAGGAACTGGAATCAAGACGGTTGTCATATCCGCCTTCTGTGGTCAAATTGCAGACAGCAATCCGAGAGCAGTTTCGCAGGCTGAATCGAAAAGGCGAGACCAGGATTCTGTGCGAACTGCTGGAAATTACAGATACCAAGTGGCAGAATGCGGTGGAAGGTTTTTTAAATACACAGAGATTCTATCTGTTAGCGGAACCGGAAGATTTTGATGTAGCTTTGAGCGTATATGACAAATTACGCGGTCAGGGTCTGGTGTATGGAGTTGGTCTGATCAATACCGGAAAACTGGATGATTACGAGGTAAGCCCAAAAGGAACACTGGCGGAAGTCGTGACCTCGAAAAATATCTGGGCCAGAAGATATATCAACATGGTTCTGGGGCGCGTGCACCGCTGCAATCGTTATCAGGACTTAAAGAAATATCCGGTTTCCATTACGATGCAATGTATGCGTTATCAGAATCATGTGGTCAGCGCGATCAAACCGGAAATATATGAAACACCGTATATTGGTGCAGATGCGTATAAAAGACAATTGGAGCAATGCAGAAAACGCAAAATGGAGCTGGAACAATCATTAGAAACCTTAGATGGCAGGAGAGAAAACCTGAGATTTGTCGTAGAACCTCTAGCCGCGACCAGTGATATTGATGTGAAATACCGTTTGAAGGCATTAGAAAATCTTCGGATCCATGAACGTTTGCTGGATAATTGTAAATCAGAAATGCGTCGTTTCGATGCGAGTCAGACGATGATTCAGAAAAGAATCCGTTTGGAGGAACTGCAAAATGAGAGAAAGCAGTTGGATGATAAGATTGGCGAGATAACGAAAGAAATCGGTCGTATTGAGGAACGAATCGAACAGTATAAAGAGACGGTTATGCATCTGCGGGATGTTCTGGCAGGCAAGACGGTGGAATTGGCAGAGCTTGCGGATCGGTTGAAGGAGGAGTTTGTTTCCTGTGAGAAAGAGTACCTTCGTCAGATTGATGGTGTTGATTTTGCCCGGTTTATCGCAAATTTTGAACGTGCGAGAAAAGCAAACTGGACGTTAAAAGAAAAGGCTGAGGGGGACATGAAAAATGCCATGCGGGCATATAAGGTTGCCCATGATTTTGGTGCGGCCGAGACTTTGGCAGGATTCCCGGAATTTTTGGCAGAATATCAGAAACTGAAAAATTCGCAGCTTTTGGAATATGAAGAGAAGGTATATCAGGCAAGGAAAGCGGCCGAAGAAGAGTTCAGAGAGCAGTTCTTATCGAAACTTCAGGAAAATATCAAGCAGGCACAGGGAGAATTCAAAGAATTGAATCGTGCGCTGAAGGAAATCCATTTCAGTAAAGAACAGTATGAGTTTATCTACGAGCCGAGCAATAAGCTGAAGAAGTTTTATCAGATGATCATGTCTGATTTTAATGTGATGCAGGGAGCCTCTCTTTTCAGTGGTTTATTTAATGAGACACATAAAGAAGTGATTGATGAATTATTCGAGAAGCTTACGCTCGATGATGAATCCAGTTCCAAGACCCTGGAAGAGTATACGGACTATCGTACTTATATGGATTATGATATTAAAATCACAAATGAAGACGGTGGCTTTATGTTCTATTCGAAGGTCAGTCAGGAGAAGAGCGGAGGCGAAACGCAGACTCCGTTTTATATTACGATTGCGGCTTCCTTTATGCAACTTTATCGAAACAGTATCGGTGGAGACTCCATTGGCTTAGTGATGATGGACGAAGCGTTTAATAATATGGATGATGAGCGAATTGCGGGCGTACTTTCTTTTATGAGCAGTTCGAATCTCCAGATGATTATTGCAGCACCGCCGGATAAGATTCAATATATTGGACCGGCTATGAAAAAGGTGTTGTTGGTGCTCCAGGAGGACAAGCTCAGTTACGTGGAGGATTTTACGCATGAAACGGTATGATGAAAAAATCCTGGGAAAACTTTTGGACACGTACGAAAGGAGTCTGCTGTACTCCGGGAAAAATCAGATCAATCGCTCGATCGCATTTCCAATTCAAAGAAAGACACTTCCGGAGTATTTCGATGAATCTGCGCTGCAGTATGACACGATTCATCAGCAGTTAGAACAATTGGAAACACAGGGATATATTCGCCTGGTCTGGAAAAATAAAAAGCGTGGTCATATTCTCGAAAAGTGTGAATTGGTAATAGAACATCTGGAAAATGCTTATATGTTGTTACACAGGAAACCCAAAGGTGCAAAAGAGCAGGAGATTTTTGCAGTTTGTGAGTCCTATAGGGGAAAAGCACAAGAATTAGACAGCTTTTTGGTGTGGGTTCAGGAACGGATGCAGGAAAGCATGAGTGTTCGGAGATATGTGGATATTGACGCGCCGGATGATTTTCGACGTTTGTGTGAATTAGTGTTCAGGATATTGACGAATGATGCAGAATGTTTTTTGCGTCAGTTTTCCATTCGCTGTTTTCAGGATTCGAAGATTGCTGAAAAGGATATTACGAAGGCAGTACATGTGATCGCTGAGTTTTCTGCGGGGGAGCGATTTTTGAATCTGCAGGAAGAGGAAATCCTGGCAGAGTATAATATTTATCGGAATCCTTCGTGGCTGATGATGAAGGGAAATGTGAGATTTTCTGAATTTTCCGGAAATGATATGGCAGAGATCGACTTGCAGCTTTTTACCGGAGGATTGGGTATTTCCAATCAGGATATTGAACGTATCGTTTGGAATCCGACGGAAAAAATAGAAAAAATTGTGACGATTGAAAATCTGACTTCTTTTCATCAATGGAAAACGGGGAATCATGATTCTGTGTTATGTATTTATTTGGGTGGATACCATAATCATGTGAAACGAGAGTTTTTGAAGACGTTGTTTCAGGCATATCCATATGCGGAATACTTTCATTTTGGCGATATCGATTGTGGAGGGTTTCATATATGGAAGGATTTATGTCTGAAAACGAAGATTCCATTCAAGACGCTTTACATGGATCTGGAGACATATCATAAGTATTTGAAATGGGGACGTAAATTGACTGAGCAGGACAGGAAAGCATTGGAGCACATGATAAAAGATCCGTTTTTTGTACATCAGTCGGAATTGTTTAAAAGTATGTTGGAACATGATGTAAAGTTAGAGCAGGAATGTATTGATGTGAAGTAAATTCGTGTAATGGGGGAAAGATTGTAAAATATAGAACAGATACATATATGTAGTGCATGAGTATGTAATATTAAAAGTCTATAGATATGTGGCTAATTAGGGAGTAATTATAAGTGAAAGAATATTTATATCAAATTGCAGAGAAAACAGATCAGATAAATCAGCAAGCGTATGTTACATACTTACCAATGGTCGAAGGTATATGTAATAGGAAAGCGTCAGAAGACGAGATATCACATTTTTTAGATTATTTGTTGGATTTTGCATATGATGAGAAAATATTGAAACTATATAAAAGAGTATGTAAAAATTATCTGTATACCTATCCTGAATGCATTAAGTTTTATGTTGAAGCATATCGGGAGATGTGGGAAGAAATGTAAAAGTAATTGTAGATATTTAAAACTTAACGACCACCGGCTTTTAGCCGGTGGTC
>OAVH01001559.1_pt1 | contig 11877 bp, 8 predicted proteins | sample 1495281 | NCBI WGS metagenome assembly OAVH01 (sample SAMEA2580082, study PRJEB22360) | human gut metagenome | biome: human gut; feature: human-associated habitat; material: faeces | place: Denmark | collected 2008/2010
ATGCGGCTGACGCGTGTCCAGATCCGGGCCCGTCAGCCGCATGGCGTGACGAACCCGCAGCCCGGCGGGCCGGCCGGCGCCCCGCCGGCTGGCCCGACCCCGAAACGGTCCCTGAACCCGTCGACGCAAGCGACCGTCAACGCCGTGCCGGGCCGAGCCTGGCCGCGAAAAAGCCGACGCCGCCGTCAATATCCCGTTCATGCGCCCCAATCGCGCGGTCTCGGCCCGCGAACCCCTCAACTCCGCCATCGCATCCCCGGCCGACTGCCTGGTCTCCGCCGCGACCGCGGCGCCCGTCTTGTCGCTCCAACGGCGCAGCGTCTCCGGCGCGACCCCCGGATCCCCGGCGACCTGATCGACCGCCCTGGTCTCCGACGAACACGAGCCGCGCGACTCCGTCAACAGCCCAACGGCCTTCGCCCTGAACTCCGGCGCGCATCCCGCGCCCTTCGCCATGATCCCATCATCTCCCATCGAGCCAGGGAAATACGGAACAAAAACAGTTCATATCAGATGGCCGCATCCGGCGCGTTCATGGGCGCGCGCCCGCTCATGGACCGCACGTACGAGGGGGATCCCACCCGGCCGCCGGCCGAGTCGTTCGGCCTGACGCCGGTCGTGCCGCCCAAGAGGAACCGTACGGCCCCATGGGGTTGCGACAGGGATGCGCACAAGGGGCGGAACATGGTCGAACGCGTCTTCAACCGCATGAAGCGCTACCGCAAGGCCGCCACCCGCTACGACAGGGTCGACGAGGCCTTCCTCGCCAACCTCCGGCTCATCCTCATCGCCATCTACCTGAAAAACACAGCCAAAACCCAACCTAGCGTAAACACACCCTAATGCCTGCATATGGACGTTGGCACACCTCCATAGGGGGTATCCACACAGACCATACATAAACGAGATGCTCCGGGATGGATTCTGGAGCATCTCGTTATTCATGGATTCGTCGAGAAATCTTGGCCTTCTCGACTTCTCATGCCTTACTTGCCAAGTTCCTTGGCGACGTATGTCTTGAGGGTTTCCTCCCAATCCGGCGCGTGGTACCCGGCGTTCTCGATCTTGGCGAGGGACAGGGCGGAATGCGTCGGACGCGGGCTGACCGGGGCCTTCGCGTTCGCGAAGTACTCCGCGGTCGAGATCGGGCGCACCCTGTCGCCGTTGCCGTTGGCCTGGTCGAACACCTTGCGGGCGATGTCCGCCCAGCTCCTCACCGCGCCCGAACCGGTCAGGTCGTACGTGCCGAACGGCGCCCCGGAGTCGAGCAGGTGGAAGATCGCCTCGGCCATGTCGCGGGTGAAGGTCAGGCGGCCGTACTGGTCGTCCACCACGGTGACCTCGTCCAGGCCGTCCCGCGCGTCCGCGACGCGGTCGGACAGGGCCATCATGGTCTTGACGAAGTTGCGTCCCTCGCCGATCACCCAGCTGGAACGCAGGATGTAATGGCGCGGCGCGTTCGCCACGGCGATGTCGCCCGCGGCCTTGGTCTGCCCGTACACGCCGAGCGGCGCGAACGCCTCCTCCTCGTCATGCTCCTCGGCGGTGCCGTCGAACACGTAGTCCGAGCTCACGTGCACCAGGGTGATGTTGTGCTCGTGGGCGACCCTGGCGAGCAGGGCCGGGCCCTGCGCGTTGGCCTTCCACGCCACGGGGCGTCCCTCCGGGGTCTCCGCCCTGTCGACCGCGGTGTACGCTCCGGCGTTGATGATCGTGCCGTACAGGCTCCAGTCGAACCGGTCGTACTGGGCCGGGTCGGAGAAGTCGAACGTGTCGATGTCGTTGAACTCGAAGCCCTCCAGGCCGTGCTCCTCCACGTAGTCGCGGATGGCGTGGCCGAGCTGGCCGTTGCAGCCGGTGACCATCGTGCGGCGCGGGGCCATGGGCCTGGCGTCCCTGAGCATCGGGTGGTGCAGGTCGGCCTCGCTGCGCTCGGACTCCTCCAGCGGAATCGGCCACTGGATGTCCAGCTCCGGGTCCGCGAGGTTCACGAAGGTGTAGGTCTTCTTCTGCTCGAGGCTCCAGTGCGCGTTGACGAGGTACGTGTACGCGGTGCCGTCTTCGAGCGCCTGGAAGCTGTTGCCCACGCCGCGCGGCACGTAGATCGCCTTGGACGGGTCGAGGCGGGTGGTGTACACCTGGCCGAAGCTCTCGCCCGGGCGCAGGTCGACCCACGCGCCGAACACCGCGCCGGTCGCGATGCTGATGTACTTGTCCCACGGCTCGGCGTGGATACCGCGGGTCACGCCCTTCTTCGCGTTGAACGAGATGTTGTTCTGCACCGGCCCGAAATCGGGCAGGCCCAGCGCGGTCATCTTCGCGCGCTGCCAGTTCTCCTTGAACCAGCCGCGGTTGTCGCCGTGCACCGGCAGGTCGAACACGATCAGGCCGGGGATGTTCGTCCTCTCGACCTTCAGTTCCTTCTCAAAATCCATGAGTCCCATTCCTTGATGTTGTTATTCTGCTCAAATAGTAGTCAGCAGAATAGAAAACGGCTGTTTCCCAACAGTCTTATTCTGCAGAAGTCCATTTCTTATTCTGAAATCTCCTATTCTGCAGAAAAGCCTTGCTTCAGTTCCCACTCTGGGTACCTTCGCGATCCCGCGTTGAAAATACGCCCCTCTCTCCTCAAAGAAGTCAGAAGATTCCCGACTTTTTTGTTTTTTTCGTCATCTGTGAGCATATCGCCCAGCTTCGTAAACAACAACTTATTAATATCCTGCCGAGAGGCCGAACCAAATTCCTCAAGATAGCTAATAATTAGCCTCTGGTAAAACATATCGTCCTGATTATGTGCTTTCACATATTCGGCCTTAGTGTCCGAAGCTGCAGCAATTACCGGCGCAACTTGAAGATGCGGTTTTCTTCCAGTAATCAGCTTCTTCTTTCGTAAACGCGCGACAACATCTTCTGGAATGGCCATTCCTTTCTGGACTCTATCCAATGCAAGCACATCAGGCAACGGAAGACCAGTGTTGCTCAGAAGCAAGCGAGTGTACTCCTGGTCAACCACTCCGCCATACATGGTCAAACGAACCTTGCTCACTTCACTCAGGTCATAATCGGGGAGCGGAAGATACCTGCCGGCTTGGACTTCGTTCATCCTCTTAATCCCGTATCCCATACGATCAATCATGTATAGCTCACCCATGGCCCTGACCAAAAATGGGTTACGGTAACGATCAGGAGACTTATCTCCCAAGATATAGTCATCTGGATGTCCTTCAAAGAAGGAACCACTGTTATCGAAAACCAGACGGTCCGGATATTCTGTTACCAGAATCCGCGCGCCTCTGCAATAATCTTGATGCGCAATACAATTATGCAGAGCTTCCATAACGGATTGCTCGTCATATTTCGACACTTCCTGCGGCATTAACTGTCCCGGAGGAAGCAACCGTAACTGAATATTCCTGATTCGTCGATACAGCCGCGTTGTGCTCAGCAGAAATGGCAAACCAAAATGTTCATAAGCGTTCTCCTGTCCCACCAGCTTCCATGTCATTTCAAACATGCCGGCTGGCAGTTTATCAACTGCTTCAGGTTTACCCAGCAAGAGTAATGCGGCACGAGTCAATTGACCGTTCTTGGTTACACGAGCACGGTTAAGAAACTCCTGATCGGTCCAACAAGCGATTTCTTCTTCGCTAATACGGTTCGCATGAGCCTTTGCAAAAGCCGAGCGGGCGTGACGCATAGCTTCCTCGTCCAAATCGCTTAGCGAAGCATCTTGAACTATTTCTGCAGTCCAATCATTAATGTCAGTTTCGCTTCGGATACGATCCATCTTGTCTGCGGTCAGGGCAACAAGACTCTCGCCACTTCTCCCGTGCCAATATCCCTGCCATGATACAGGAAGTCCGGTTGGAGCAGGTGGAATCTCAAACATGAGCACTCTTCCTTCGGGAAGATTCAACTCATGAATGTCTTTAAAAGATGAGCGCGGCTCGGTATCACGAGTAATCTGCATCTTCAGTTGCGACAAACGTTCCGGCTCTTTGCCGTACTTCGTCCCAACTATTGTGTGCGTCTTGTTGTCTACACCGAACACCAGCCAAGCCGAAGCATTGCCTCTAAGATTAGCTTCGTTGGATAAAGCAGAAAAATATTTCCCAATTGTGCCAGTCGAATAATCTTCTCCAGCCGCTTTGAATTCAACGACTTCGTTCTCCCAGTCCACAATCAACTGGCGAAGCAATGCTTCCAGCTCAGCCTCATCACTCATCTACAGCTCACTGGCCCTGCTGCTTGTACCTGGCCTCGGTGGCGGCCTTCGCGGGCTCCCACCAGGCGCGGTTCTCGGTGTACCACTCGATGGTGGCCCTCAGTCCGGACTCGAAGTCGGTGTGCGTGGGCCTCCAGCCGAGCTCGGTCTGCAGCTTGGTGGAGTCGATGGCGTAGCGGCGGTCGTGGCCGGGGCGGTCCTTGACCCAGTCGAACGCGTCCTCGTCCTGGCCCATCATCTTCAGGATCATGCGCAGCACGGTGATGTTGTTCCTCTCGCCGTTCGCGCCGATCAGGTAGGTCTCGCCGATACGGCCCCGGGTCAGGATGGTCCACACGCCGCTGGAGTGGTCCTCGGTGTGGATCCAGTCGCGCACGTTCTCGCCCTTGCCGTACAGCTTCGGACGGATGCCCTCGAGAATGTTGGTGATCTGGCGGGGAATGAACTTCTCCACATGCTGGTACGGACCGTAGTTGTTCGAACAGTTGGAGATCGTGGTCCTCAAACCGTAGGTGCGCGTCCACGCGCGCACCAGCATGTCCGATGCCGCCTTCGTGCTCGAGTACGGGCTGGACGGATGGTACGGGGTGGACTCGGTGAACTTCGCCGGATCGTCCAGCGCCAGGTCGCCGTACACCTCGTCCGTGCTCACGTGATGGTAGCGGACGCCGTACTTGCGCACGGCCTCCAGCAGGCGGAACGTGCCTTCCACGTTCGTCTTGAGGAACGGCTCGGGGTTCGCGATGCTGTTGTCGTTGTGCGACTCGGCCGCATAATGCACGATCGCGTCGTGGCCCGGCACGATCCTGTCGAGCAGCTCCGCGTCGCAGATGTTGCCGTGCACGAACTCGACGCGGTCCTCCGGCAGGCCCGCGATGTTCGCGATGTTGCCCGCGTAGGTCAAAGCGTCCAACACGGTCACGTGCACGTCCGGATGGTTGTCGACCACGTAATGCACGAAATTCGATCCGATGAAACCGCAGCCACCGGTCACGATGATGTTCTTGGGAGTGAAAAGTTCTTCAGACATAGAACTTTATCTTAGCCTTGCCGTTGTATGTACGCCAAGTCCCGGCGGGGCGAACGGAGCCGTTCTCCCCGCTCCCTGCCTGCAACAATCGAGAACTCGACTTGGGATTAGTTAATCCGCTGCACTTCGTACGGCGTCTCCCCGCTGACCGTCTCGCCGATCTTCACGAAACGATACCCGTCGAACCTGCGCTTGTTCAGATCGTTCGTTGAAAGTACGTAGGTCACTCCCAACCGTTCCAGCTGTTCAGGAGTCACGGTAATCGTATACGCATCGTTGGCGGAGAGCTTGAATGGTTTCTCCACCGGCTTATCGACGATGTTGATGCTGATGAACGCGTATCTGTTGTAGATGCGCTGCCATGTGCCGTCCGGATCGAGGCGTTTCATGCCTTGCAGGTCCGGGGTAACCGCCAAGGCGTTGAACGTCTTCACGCCGTTCGCCACCAGCAGATTCGCCAGACGTGCGCAGTTACCGCCTTCCGCGACCCATACTCCAGGCTTATGCTCCTGCAGTATGCGCACCTGCTGGACCACCGGTTGATCGGTGATTGGCGCGGAGGAGTACTGCACCGGATTGATTGCAAAACCGGAGAAGGCCATAACCAATGTTGCAAGGGTTGCGACGATCTTACCGACCTTCAAATCGCACGACACCACAGCCGCCGCAAGGACGAACCCGGCTGCCGCGCACGATATGGTCATCGTGACATCCAGATACGGACTGAAGACCATGTATGCGATCACCGCGGCGCATACCGTGTACACCACGGCGACCACAGCCTTGGCCTTCACGGAATGGTTGGCGCACCATTCCCGAGCACACCTGATTAGCAGGATGATGTTGCATACGCCAATGGCGACCGTGGTCCTGCTGCTGGTCACCGATGACATGAACGTCAGCTTTGACAACCAAGCAGGGAATCCGACAACGGCAAATACGGACATAAACACAAGGAACGCGATGAGATAGCAATCGAGGAAATTGGCTTTCTTGCGCTTAATCATGTTCATGACCGCGAACAGCATGCCCAGAGGGCACAGATCGATGAATGCGGCAACTTCCACATTGTTGCCAGTGAGCATTGCGCTCTCGTAGAAATCCTTGAATGGCAGGCAAAGCGTGGCCAAGGAAGAGAACATCAGCAGCGGGGATTGGCCGCCGCCCTTCGACATACGCGACCCCGGGTAGGCGGTGCTCATCATCGCACGGATCGTGTCAGCGGATTTCAGCAGGGCCAAACCCAGCAATGTTGTGAAAACGAGTCCTATCACAACCAGTCCGACGATTTGGACGGGCTTGAAGCGAATCTTCCCCCAGTGCCTGATCACCATGGCGATGATGAGGCCCAGAAGAATGTAACCCATCGGAATCTGCCATGCCGGGTACAGCGTGAGGATGAACATGCCAGCGCACTGCATGATTACCGCACCGCATAGCAGCCGCACCCACGTCTCCTGCCGTTGGAGCATGTGGTCGAAGCAGCAGATGGATACGAATACCGCGATCAGCATTTCCGGCAAACCGTTGACCGCGAACCACCATTGCGTGAGTGGCGCGAAGGTGATGAGCGAAGCGCCGAAAACCGCCATGGGACGGGAGACGGGCTTCTTGTCGCCACCGACGCACAGAAAGAACTGATAAGCGGAGAGGAACAGGACGACCAGTCGTGCCGACCAGTAGAAGGCCAATCCCGCGGAGCTACCCAACAGCAGGTACCCCCAGTGGAATGGGCGGAACACTTCGGTGGGGAACCATGCCGGAGCGTCCTTGATGATGAACATGTCCGCCGGCTTATCACCGAATAGTCCGTTGAAGTAGCCGTAGTTGTTGTATGCCTGCGAGAAGGCCAGCGGGGTGCCGACCACATATTCGTCGGTGCGGATGGGGCGTGGTGTGCCGAACACGAGATCCTGGGTACCATTTCGGCCAAGCCAGATGTTCCACACGGCCATCGAGGAGCCGCTAACGTTCAACACCACCGCGGCCAGAATGATGGCCGCACCCAGACGGAACCGGTTGCGGTGCAGCCAGTCGCCTACCATGGGAAGGCCAAACGAGAACCATGAGCACACCAATGTCCAGATAGGGAACAGTATGGCGAGCCGCAACAGTTTGATATGCAGATCAGCACCGGCAAGCGTAAGGTTGAACACCTTCGCGGAGAACCAAGGATATGCTTTGACACAACCACAGCTGATGATGGCGGCGACCAGCAATGTCAATGCCAAACGCACCCATTGGGCGGGCACCGCTTTCACATTTGGGTTTTTCGCGCTTGCGGCCTGCGCGCCCAAGGCCTTCTCATTTTGAACTTCCAACGTCTTCCAATTCTCTGCTACCGGCTTTCCAAACACGCTCCTCGCGTGCACCGACCGAAAATCACATTCGCTCATTCCGGCTTCGTGTGCTCAATGATACGAAGCGTCCACTACTATGCGCGTTCCGGCGACCCATCATTCATACTTTCCACAAGTAATACGACGAAATACTTGTCAGTGACCAAATACACAATGGGTTCAATCGGAGTCGAGAATACGGCCTCACACGCAAGTCGAACGGTGACGACACAAACCGATTCACATCATTCGCCTCTCAACCGAATCATCAGAGACGCCTGCCAGCCTAAAAACCACAGTAATCCACTGTAATAGGGTATAGTGATGCTTGTGCCAGAAAACCAATCTCCCACCGTCGCCGTGCTGCTTCCTTGCTATAACGAGGAAGTGACTATCGGCAAGGTGGTACGCGATTTCAAAACAGCACTGCCGAATGCCGACATTTACGTGTATGACAACAACTCCACCGACCGCACGGCGGAAATCGCGTCCAGCGAGGGCGCAATCGTCCGCAAGGAGCCACGACAGGGCAAGGGCAACGTGATTCGCGCCATGTTCGAAGACATCGACGCCGACGTGTACGTCATGGCAGATGGCGATGACACCTATCCGGCAGACGCGGCACCTGCCATGGTGGATAAGGTGCTCGAAGGCTACGATATGGTGATCGGCGACCGCTTGAGCTCCACCTATTTCCAAGAGAACAAGCGTCCGTTCCACAACTTCGGCAACCGTCTCGTGCGTGATTCCATCAATGGCTTGTTCCACGCGAACGTCACCGATATCATGACCGGCTACCGCGCCTTCTCGTTCACGTTCGTCAAAACCTATCCGGTGCTTTCGCGCGGCTTCGAGGTTGAGACCGAGATGACCATCCACTCGTTGAACAACAATCTGCGCCTGTTTGAGATGCCGATTCAGTATCGGGACCGCCCCGAGGGTTCGGTCAGCAAGCTCGACACCGTGGGTGACGGCATCAAGGTGATGGGCACCATTTTCCGCATGATTCGCGAATACAAGCCGCTGCCGTTTTTCGGCGGACTTGGCGCCATCCTCGGCATCATCGGCATCGTGCTGTGCGGCAGCGTGACCGTGGATTTCTGGCACACTGGCATGGTGGCGCGATTCCCCACGCTTATCGGCGCTGTCATGCTCGTCATTGCCGGACTGCTATTGTTCATCACCGGCATCATCCTCGATGTCATGGCCAAAAACGACCGCAAAGCATTCATCATTGACGCCAATCAATTCGCCATGATGCGGCGCCAGAAATAGCGCAGATTCCAGATATGGCTGAGAGCAAAAAGATACTTGTCCTCAGCCATATTCTATTGGTTAATCTGTCTGCTATTTCACCCACTTTTGAGCATTCGTGCCATTTGCGGTATACAGTTGCACATTGGCACCATTCGAGGTAGAAGCACCCGAAACATCAAGAACTTTGTTTTCCGCGAGCGCCGACTGGAACGTGTATGAGCCATCGGAGTTTTTGACTGCTATCCACTTCTGAGCGTATGTTCCATTGGAATCGTACTGTTGCACGTTGGTTCCGTTGGCAGATACGCCGCCATTCACATCCAACACTTTGCCGGAGTTCACACTGGTCAAGGTCACGTATCCGTTGGAATCATGCGTCACTTTCCACTTCTGAGCATTGGTTCCATTACCCGCCCAGATCTGCACGTTTCCATAATTTGAACGGGAAGCGCCGCTTACATCCATCTTCATGGACGTATTAAGCTTCGATCCGAACGTGTAGGTGCCATCCGGCAGATCCTGCCTATGCTTGGCTGCGGTTTCGTTCAAACGTTCGCGCAACGTCAACGGTGCCTTTGCGACCAACCACTGCTGAGCAACAGTGCCATTCGGCGAATAAAGCTGCAGCTGAGCCTGCTGCACGGCATTGCCACCTGGAATATCGACAGCTTTGTTGGCGTTCACCGACACCAGCGCAATCCTGCCGCTGCCGTAATTCCGCACTGTCCACTGCTGAGCAACAGTATTGTTACTCGTATATTGCTGCAATGCCGCCCCATTAGCAGTGGATCCGCCAGACACATCCAGCACCTTGCCCGAATTAGCATTGATAATCTTGTAAGTTCCGTTGCCGATTGATCCAAATCGATATTTCTGGGCGTTCGTATTATTACTTGAATAAAGCTGAACTCGCGCCCCGTTCGCCGTTGACGCACCCGTCACATCCGTGACAAGTTTTTTATTCGCAACCGAAGTGATAATCATCGACACTCCAGTAGCTATATTGACATCGCTTGACGAAACAACAAACAGCTGTGAAGCAGTGCCATTGGGCGCATACAGCCGAATCGCAGCACCATTCGCAGTATTTCCGCCACTCAAATCCAGAACCCAATTACCGAGAGCGGACTGCAAATAATATCCCGCTCCGGAATCACGAATAAACCATCGCTGAGCCTGGGAATTATTTCGAGAATACTGTTGCACTACAGCGTTATTCTCAGCAACACCATTACGCACGTCCAAAGCCTTGCCGGAATTCACATTGACGATCTCATAGCTCCCATCAGACTGCCTAGTAAAAGTGAACTGCTGAGCCTTGGAACTGTTGCCGGAATACAACTGAATGGCGGTGGAATCTGCGGCACTTCCACCAGGAATATCAACACTGGACGCGACTTTGGAACGAACATTGATGTAATAATTGCCATTCGGAATGGTAACTGCAGTCATTCTGCGTACATCAATGGCCGCTTGTAAATCATTACTACTCCCGCCATTCACATACTCCTTGTTCCCAAACGCATTCATATCCACATTGCCCCTGATGCCGCCCACTTTGCCGGAGCTGGTGTATTGCCATCCGCGACTGTTGGTTGGGAACGAGTCGAATCCCATGCGAGCGCCGTACTGCGCCACCCACGTGGTTTTGGCGTAAATGTCGGCATGTTTCAGCGACCCCTGCAGGTAGCTGGTGTACGAGTAGACGCCCAGGTTCTTGTATCCGGCGGACTGCAGCGCGCCGTACCAATTGTTGACGATATCGTTGTACACGTTCGGATCGGTGGGCGGCTGACGCCCCTTCCACGTCCACTTTTCCAGGTCGTAGTACACGGGGTACGCCAAGTCGCTCGCGCGCACACCGAATCGCTTGAGTTTGGCGACCACGCCGGCACCTTCTTCTTTGGCAATCGACGGAGTGTCCGCGTAGGAATACCAGTAGATGCCGAACGGGATGCCAAATCGCTTGCATTCGGAAATGTTACGTTGTGCTTTCTTGTCGGCATTGTTGCCCCAACCGTAGCCGAGGCGGATGATCACGCCTTCCACGCCGTCGGCTTTCGCTTTGGCCCAGTCGATGTCGCCTTGCCATTCGGAAACGTCAATCACGCCTTTGGCTTGCTGCACGAACAGGTTGTTCTGGTAGTCGAAGAAGGCTTTCGTATTGTTGTGAGTGCCCCAGTGCGCGCCGTATTCATTGCCTTCGAATTTGGAGAGCTGTACGTTCGCGTCGGCTACAGCATCTTTGACATCTTCCGCACTCACCGGAATGAAGGATTCGCCATTGGTTTTGGCGAGCGGATCCGGCTGCTGATCCTGCGTACCGACCAGTGTCGCATCGGTCACGGTTTCGCCGGTTTCAATATTCTTGACCTCACCTTCAGGGGTGACGGCCAGGTCTTCCGAAACCACGGTGGCATCGTCGGAAATCTCGTCACTGACGGTATCCGGAAGTTTCGCATTCGGATTGTCAGGCATGCCGTCTTGCGACTGCTGGTCGCCCGTCTGATCGTCAGACTGATCGTCAGACTGCACAACAACGCCATTATCTGCAGTAACGGGACCGCTCTGCGCGACAGCATCCTCAATCGCAATATCCTGCAATGCGTAAGCCGGCGTAACCGCAACGGAAGCCGTCAACGCAACCGCAGACAGCGCAGTCGCAATCTTCAAAAGATGATGTGGCGAAACCATTCGTCAGCCTCTCTCGAATAAAGTCATCAAACCCAAATAATTCGGCGCGAACGCCCTAACCGCCAACTCTAACCGCACCCTGCTACCCACCTGGCTAGCGGGATACTCCTACACGATGTATCTGGCGCATTCGCCGCTGTCCAAGGTGCTGATCGGCCCGCGGATTCCCGCGCCCACGGATGGATGGTCGTACGCGGGCATCATCGTGCTGATGTTCGCCGCCACGCTGCTCGCGGCGTTGGCGTTCGCGGTGGTCGCCGACACCGTGGTGCTCAAGCCCTTGCAACGGCTGCTGCGCAACGTTGACCTGCCGCGGAAAGGGTGCAGCTGAT
>OAVH01001572.1_pt1 | contig 11834 bp, 10 predicted proteins | sample 1495281 | NCBI WGS metagenome assembly OAVH01 (sample SAMEA2580082, study PRJEB22360) | human gut metagenome | biome: human gut; feature: human-associated habitat; material: faeces | place: Denmark | collected 2008/2010
CAGCCGTTAGGGCCTCCGGCGTTGTGGATGTGGTCAGACAGGGAATAAACGGATATATGACAGAAGAAGCCCCGGAGGCTTTTGCTGCCGCTGCAGCCCGGCTGGTATTGGAACGGGGGGTCTGGTCAGGAATGTCGGAGGAGGCCCGTAAGACAGCAGAATTGTATGAATCCGGACGGATTGCAGCTCTGGCAGCAGAACAGTACGGACTTATGACAGGACAGAAGGAGGATGCCGGTTATGAAGAACATGGCAAAGGCATGCTTGTGCCGTCTATATTACGGCTATTTAAGGCTGCTTGAGATGACGGTGCGGCTGGAAGTGGAGATGCCCGATATATGGACCAAAGATATGCCTGACAGGGGCGCTGTCATTGGTTTCTGGCATGAGGACAGCTTCTTGATGAACCTGCTGCTCAGGAGACTGTCGGAGGGACGTGACATAGCGGTCATAGTTACCTCAGACGGGCGCGGGGATTACATTGAAAATATAATCGAACGCTGTAATGGAAAGGCCATAAGGGTTCCGGACGGCTGCAGGAGCCGGGATTTTCTGAGAAATCTGATCGAGGAGGCAGGGTGTCCCGGAAAGACTCTGGCAGCGGCCATGGACGGACCTCTGGGGCCAAGAAGGGTTCCGAAAACCCTGGGATTTTACCTGGCTGAAAAGGGAAAGAAGAATTTCATTGAAGTCCGGGCCGGGTATTCCAGGGCTGTTTGCCTGAACTGGCGGTGGGACCATTACCGTATCCCGCTGCCGTTTACCAATATAAAGATATCTCTGAAGGATTGCGGTATAACCGGGGACAGGAATGCGGTGCTTCCGGGATGATATAAAAGGTGATATAAAAGGTGGGCGTATTTTTCTTGTAATGACCCAGCGTACACGCTATAATGGAGTCATTAGAATTTAACAAAAGAAGCAAAAATACGACAGGAGGAACCGGAATATGTATGAATTATGGGAAGATTTAAAGAGGCTTAAGAGGTGCCGCTGGGTCGAGCTGTCCCACCCGCTCAACAACGACAGCCCGTACTGGGGAGGAATTCCGGAGGGGGCTGTGGAACTTTCAAAAACCGTATATGACTGGGGGAATGAATTGGAATGTCTGATTCAGACTTTCAAATTTCCGGGGCAGTTCGGCACGCATATTGATTTTCCGGGACATTTTATCAAGGGGGAGGCATTGTCGGAGCAGTACGGCGTCAAGGACATGGTCTTTCCCCTGGTGGTCATTGATATCTCTGAAAAGGTGAAAGAAGATGTGGAATATGCTGTGACCGTTGAGGACATCAGGGAGTTTGAGGCCGCGTACGGGGATATTCCGGATGGGGCTTTTGTGGCCCTTTATACCGGTTGGAGCAGGCGGTGGCCGGATATGGACGCTATTTCAAATTTTGACCAGGAGGGCGGGGAGCATTTTCCAGGGTGGTCCATGGAGGCACTGAGATACATCTACGAGGTGCGGAACGCGGCTGCCAACGGACACGAAACGCTGGATACGGATGCATCGGTACTGGCAGCCCGGTCAGGGGACCTGGCCTGTGAGCGCTATCTGCTGGACAAGGGAAAGCTGCAGGTGGAAGTCATGTGCAATCTGGACCAGGTGCCAGCGGCCGGAGCCATTGTGTTTGCAGTGTTCCCTCCTATTGAGGGAGCCACAGGACTTCCTGTCCGTATGTGGGCTGTGGTGCCGGAGCAGGTTCAGCGCGTATAACCTTTTGCATAGCGGAGAAATTCGGCCATGGCAGATGAAACCTGTCCCTGCTTTTTTCCGGCTATGCCGATGGACAGTTTGCCGGCGGGCTCTATGGGAACAGAGACAATGTCTTTATATTGGAACAGCCTGAAATTTTCCTCCGGCAGCAGGCTGATGCCTTCATGGACAGCCACGGCGCTGATAATGGATTCCATGCGGGCTGTGCGCAGCAGATGGAGGCGGATTCCAGCCTTCTGGAACAGGTCCATGCAGAAATGGTAGATAGATGTATAGCTGTGCATCAGTATGAAGCCCTCTCCGGCAATGTCGTTCAGGGAGATGCAGGATCTGTCTGCCAGTCTGTGGTTTTCAGGCAGGATTGCAACCAGCCTGTCTTCTGCCAATGGAAGGAAGGTATGGGTTTTACTGTCCAGCATGTTGCTGCGGGTGATGATGAGGTCATAGGCGTTGTTGGAAAATCCTTGCAGCAGGTCGTGTTCCTCAACTTCCTCCAGAAAAACATGGATGAGGGGATGGCTGTCTGCAAAATCCTTCAGCATGGCTGTGAGATGGTACTGGGACAGGATGGGGAGGGTGCCGATGGACAGCCTCTGGCCTGCTTTTTCCTTGAATTCGCTGATTCGAAAGAGGGTTCTGCGGTATTCTTTGGACAGGTTCAGGGCTTCCTCGTAGAACATGTGCCCTGCCTCTGTCAGGACGGCGGAGCGCCGGCTTCTGTCCCACAGCTGGATATCCAGTTCCTTTTCCAGCTTCATGATTTGTTTGGACAGGGCGGACTGGCTGATGTGAAGTGTCTCCGCGGCGTCCAAAAAGGTGTCGCATTGAACGGCCGCAATAAAATAATCCAGTTGTTCAAAGGTCATATCTGTCATCCGTTTCTTTCTGGGACATATGAGAGGGCATATTCAGATTCATACCTGTTCTTTATATGTTCCGGTTTGCTTTGTGAATACATTCCAATTTGGAAACAATTATACCATAAGATGAATTGATTCTCCAGTCCTTTTCCGTTAAGATGTGAGATAGAAGATGTGAGGTATAAGCCGTGTGACAAAAGCTGTGTGACAGAAGCACGATGCATGAAACATCCGTCAATGAGAAAAGAAATGATAACAGGCGTATGGTAAGAAACGCCGGACAGGAGATTATGATATGGCAAAGAAGGTCAGGGATTTGAGAAGTGCGCTGGAATTATTGGCAGAGCTGCCGGGGCAGCTGCTGGAAACAGACGTGGAGGTTGAGCCAATGGCGCAATTATCCGGGGTGTACCGGTATGTGGGAGCGGGAGGTACGGTAAAGCGGCCTACCAAGGAAGGCCCGGCCATGATTTTTCACAATGTGAAGGGACATCCCGATGCCAGTGTTGCCATCGGCGTGCTGGCCAGCAGGAAGCGTGTGGCTGCCCTTTTGGACTGTAAGCCGGAGGAGCTGGGAAAGATGCTCTGCCGCAGTGTGGAGAAGCCGGTTTTACCTGTGATGTGCCAGGGGGAACCGGTCTGCCAGCAGGTGGTGCACAGGGCTGATGAGCCGGATTTTGACCTGTATAAGCTGGTTCCTGCGCCAACTAACACGCCTTATGACGCCGGCCCATATATTACTCTGGGCATGTGCTATGCCGCCCATCCGGATACAGGGGCCCATGATGTGACTATCCACAGGCTCTGTATCCAGGGCAGGGATGAGCTGTCCATTTTCTTTACGCCAGGTGCCAGACATATCGGAGCCATGGCGGAGAGGGCGGAGCAGCTGGGCCGCAGGCTTCCCATCTCCATCAGCATCGGAGTGGATCCGGCCATTGAGATTGGTTCCTGCTTTGAACCGCCCACCACGCCATTGGGGTATGACGAGCTGTCGGTGGCAGGTGCGCTTCGGGGAGAGCCGGTAAAACTGTGCCGGTGCCTGACCGTGGATGAACTGGCCATAGCCAATGCGGAGTACGTCATTGAGGGAGAGGTGGTTCCCAACGTGAGAGTCAAGGAGGACCAGAACACCCATACAGGCTTTGCTATGCCGGAATTTCCCGGATATACAGGGCCGGCCAGCGACCAGTGCTGGCTCATCAAGGTCAAAGCGGTCACCCACAGGGTGCATCCCATTATGCAGACCTGCATCGGGCCCAGCGAGGAACACGTGTCCATGGCTGGAATCCCCACAGAGGCCAGCATATACGGTATGGTGGAAAAAGCCATGCCGGGCCGGCTTCAGAATGTATACTGCTGTTCTGCCGGAGGCGGAAAATACATGGCGGTGCTTCAGTTTAAGAAGTCTGTTGCCAGTGATGAAGGCAGGCAGAGACAGGCAGCCCTTCTGGCCTTTTCCGCTTTCAGTGAATTGAAGCATATTTTCCTGGTAGATGAGGACGTGGACTGTTTTGATATGAACGATGTGCTATGGGCCATGAACACAAGGTTCCAGGGAGATGTGGATACCATCACCATTCCGGGGGTGAGATGCCATCCTCTGGACCCGTCCAATGACCCGGCATTTTCACCGAGCATCAGGGACCATGGCATTGCTTGTAAGACTATTTTTGACTGCACGGTCCCATTTGACCAGAAGGACCGCTTTGTACGGGCCAGGTTCATGGAATTGGACCCGTCCGAATGGGTAAAGCAGAAAAATGAGGGGAAGATTTCATGAGAAGCACGGGTGCCAACCGTGGGGGTAAGAGGATTATAGTAGGGGCTACAGGAGCCAGCGGGCTGCCCATTCTGGTAAAATGTCTGGAGTTAATAGGGGAACAGCCGGAATATGAGTCCTATCTCATTATGAGCCACAGTGCTGTTCTTACATTAGGCCAGGAGACGGACCTGTCTGCGGAGCAGGTGGAAGGGCTGGCTGACCATGTCCTGGGCCCGGATGAGATTGGAGCCGGGCCTGCCAGCGGATCCTTTGCCGCGGAAGGGATGCTGATTGTGCCCTGCAGCATGAAGACCATTGCCGGAATCCATGGAGGGTATGCTGAAAATCTGATTCTGCGGGCAGCGGATGTGACCATCAAGGAGCAGCGGACGCTGGTCCTGGCAGCCAGGGAGACCCCCTTAAGCCCCATACACCTGAGGAATATGTACGAGCTGTCCATGATGCCCGGAGTGAGAATAATTCCTCCCATGATGACCTTTTATCACAGGCCGGAGAATATGGAGGAGATGATATATCATATTGCTTCCAGGCTGCTGGAGCCGTTTGGAATCGAGGGAAAGGAGTACCGCAGATGGACTGGATTATAAGGGGACGAAAGGAACTGTCCTGTTCTTATATGGAGGCAGGCGCTGCTTTTTTAGGGGAGGATATTCTGGCCTTTATACAAGGAGGAGACAAGCCGCATATTGGATGTACGGTCCAGTCAGTGCCAAGGCCGTCCCTGACAGGAAACGGAACCATAAGCGTTACATCTTCCATACTGAACCTGACAGGCCACAAGGACGAGGCCCTGTGCCGGAGGCTGGCGGAGAAACTGTGCAGGGAAACCGGCCGGGTGGTGGTGTGCACCGGAGGCTTCCATATTGACAACATGAAGCCGGAGCAGATAGACGAGGTGGTGAAGGCTCTGGACGGGCTGGCGGATGAGATTGTGTCGGGGATTGCTGGGGCAGGATACAGCCCCTTATCAACAGGATTTTAATAAAATAATGGGAAGGAAAATCCGTGGTTTGGATTTTCCTTCCCATTAACTGTTGTATAGCCATAAAGAGAATTTGGCTTTGAGATTAAATTAATCCTCCAAACTGCAGGAACAGAGGAGCAAATACCAGAGACACAATCGTCATCAGCTTAATAAGAATGTTGATGGAAGGACCTGAGGTATCCTTGAAGGGATCGCCAACTGTATCGCCAACTACAGCGGCCTTATGAGAATCACTGCCTTTGCCGCCGTGGTTTCCTTCCTCGATGTACTTCTTTGCATTATCCCATGCGCCGCCGGAGTTGGACATGAAGATGGCCATTAACACACCGGTTACCAGAGCGCCGGTCAGAAGTCCGCCAAGGGCAGATGGTCCCAGGATGACACCGGTTGCCAGAGGCGCCAGCACTGCCATCAGACCTGGCAGGAACATCTCGCGAAGGGCGGCTTTGGTGGAAATGGATACGCAGGAAGCGTAGTCAGGCCGGTCAGTTCCCTTGAGAATACCGGGTTTTTCCCTGAACTGGCGGCGTACCTCCTCAATCATCTGATGGGCGGCCTTGGATACGGATTCCATGGTCATGGCAGAGAAGAGGAATGTCAGCATTCCGCCGATGAAAAGTCCTACAATAACATGCGCGTTAAGGATGTCAATGGTGGTGAGCTTTACTGCCTCAGCATAGGAAACAAACAGGGCCAGAGCTGTAAGGGCAGCAGAACCGATGGCAAAACCTTTGCCGATGGCAGCGGTTGTATTGCCAACAGAGTCCAGCTTGTCAGTTATATCCCTGACGTTTTTGTCCAGACCGGCCATCTCGGCGATTCCGCCTGCATTGTCAGCGATGGGACCGTAAGCGTCAATGGCTACGGTGATTCCGGTGGTGGACAGCATGCCTACGGCTGCCAGGGCAATTCCGTAAAGGCCCATAAGTTTGTTGGAAATCAGAACACCCACACACACCAGCAGGATAGGAACTGCGGTTGACTGCATTCCCACTGCAAGGCCGCTGATAATGGTGGTGGCGGAGCCGGTTTCAGACTGCTTGGCAATTTTTTTGACAAAACGGTAATCGCCGGATGTATATATTTCAGTGACAGCTCCAATCAGCACGCCTACCAATAAACCTGTAATGATGGTAAAGGCAGCCATGAAATTGCCGAAGAATATGCGGCTGAGGATAAGGGAGCAGACCACTACCAAAGCGGTTGCGCTGTACTCGCCTGTTTTTAATGCCTTGTGCGGATCGGAATTGCCGATGCTCTTGACTAACAGGGAGCCTATGATTGCGGCAATGATACCGCATGCTGACAGCACCAGCGGAAAAACAATGCCTGCTTCCTGATAGAAAACCAGTCCCAGTGTCAGAGCTGAAATCAGGGAACCCACATAGGATTCAAACAGGTCGGCACCCATACCGGCCACATCGCCTACATTGTCGCCTACGTTGTCTGCGATAACAGCTGGGTTACGGGGATCGTCCTCTGGAATGCCGGCCTCTACCTTGCCTACCAGGTCAGCGCCAACGTCAGCTGCCTTGGTGTAAATGCCTCCGCCCACACGGGCAAAAAGTGCGATGGAAGAAGCGCCCAGGCTGAAGCCTGATAAAACGGATACGTCTCTTGTAATTATGTAGAGAACGCCTACGCCCAGCAGGCCTAAGCCTACCACGGCCATTCCCATAACGCTTCCGCCGGAGAATGCAAGGGCCAGTGCGCGGTGCATGCCGGACGTACGGGCAGCATTAGCGGTACGGCTGTTGGCGCGGATGGCGGCGTTCATGCCCAGATAACCGGCCATGGTGGAAAATCCGCTTCCCACAAGGAAACATCCGGCTGTAATCCAGTTCCGTGTTCCGAAACCGATGACAAAGAATAACACAGCTACAAAAACGACCAGTATGCGGTACTCAGAAGCCAGAAATGCATTGGCGCCCTCTGCGATTGCGTCAGCAATCTCACGCATCTTGTCAGTGCCTGGATCCTCCTTGACGACCTGCTGTCTTAAAATGACAGCAAACAGGAGTCCAAGCAGCCCCACTACTGGGACTAAGAATAACATTTGTTCCATAATACCCTCCTAAATGATTGGTTAAGATAAGATCTTCTTAATGGGATTGTAACAGAGTTACTGGGATTTTTCAACAAAAAATGTTAGAATACCTTAAAATAATTGTAAAACAAATGGTATCTTTAAGATACTATAGCACTGTCAGGTGACTATCCCACTTAAAAGTGCGTTCTTGCAGGCGCACGGTACGCATTTTATAATACTGGTATAAAAAATAAGTTAAAGGAAGGATGAGAATTATGATGAATAAAGTTGTGGATTTTTTACAGGCAAATCCTGTACAGTATCTGGGGACCGTTGGCAGGGATGGGAAAGCAAAGTGCCGTCCCTTCATGTTCTGTTTTGAGAAAGATGGAAAGCTGTGGTTCTGCACCAACAACCAGAAGGATGTGTACAAGGACATGCAGGCTAATCCGGAGGTGGAAGTATCTGTTTCTGATCCCGCTTATGCGTGGCTTCGTCTCCACGGCAGGGCGGTTTTTGAAGATAATATGGAGGTAAAGGAAGCCTGCATGGCTAATCCGATTGTGAAAGGCCAGTATAATACAGCCGACAATCCCATTTTTGTTGTTTTTTACCTGGAGAATCCCCACGGTGTGATTGCTGATTTTTCCGGCAACCCGCCTTATGAATTTTAAGGGCACAATGAAGGAAGGATGGAAAGCAGAGGCATAAGCGATTGTATTGACAAAAAGTTCCCGGAGGCAATGTGAGCCGGGAACTTTTTTTGCTTTTCTCAGGTTTGGAAAAAGATTTGCAAAAGCAAAATATTTAAAAATCATGGGATGAAGAAAGGACAGTATAGAGAACCTTATAAATATAGGAAATCCGGGACTGGAAAAAAGAAATATTTCCCATATTGGTTATTGATGTAAACAGAAATTTGGTATATGATTAAGAAATGATGACACCTTGTACACGTTGAGAAAAAAGATTGAAAAGGGGTTTTAGTACAGCGGGCAGGGGTGGGAAATGGCAGGTACATAAGGGTGAGATGGAACATAGCTCCGGAAACAATATCATTGGTTATCCTGGGAATTATATGGGTGTATGCCAGGAAAGGCAGCCATCTGCCAAGTCTGAAAAACAGGATATTCCAGGAGTGTCTGACTGTTACCTTTGCGGCCATGCTGAGCAATATACTGTCCACCTTTATGCTGAGCGGCTATATCCTTGTGCCTGTCTGGGTCACATGGGCAATCACCACCATATACTTTATACTGACACCTCTTATGGGGATGGTGTATTATCTTTATGCGGTTTCCGTTTTGTATGAAGAAAGGCCTCAGCTTTACCGCATGATTCTGTTAGGCGGGATTCCGGGAGCTGTCTATACATTGCTGGTACTGTCTAATTTTTTTACAAAATGTCTGTTTGATATTACTGCGAATCAGGGTTATGAACAGGGCAGTCTGATTTTTATAACCTATCTTATTTTTTATGGGTACTGTGCCGGCTGCATTGTTATTGCGGTAAGGAACAGGCGCTACATAGACCGCCATATTTATCACATATTGGCGACATTTCCTGTATTGGCTGTAATTGTAATATTTTTCCAACAGATGTACCCTAATATCATATTGTCCGGTACCGCTGCCACCTGCGCACTGCTGATTATTTACCTGCATCTCCAGAACCGTCAGATATCCCTGGACTATCTCACCAATGTACCCAACCGTCAGGAACTTCTGAATATGCTGGACCTTCTACTGAGAAGGTATCCGGATAAGGATTTCACGCTGTTAGTGGTTTCCATACGTGATTTCAGGCAGATTAATAATGTATGCGGACAGCACGGAGGAGACGCCTTTTTAAAGCAGGTATGTGCCTTTCTGTGCAGTGCAGGTCCTAAGGAAAATGTCTACCGGTACAGCGGGGATGAGTTTGCGCTTTTGTTTATCAATGACAGGGGGGAACGCGTCCGGCAATGTGTCCTTGATATAGAGGCCCGCATGAAGCAGCCGTGGCAGAACCAGGATTACCAGTTCAAGCTTCCTGTTGTGATGGGAGTTATACGGCGATCGGAGTACGTGAAAACATTGGAGGAAGCAGTCAGTTACATCGAATACGCAGTGTCCCAGGCCAAGACGGGCAGATATGGACAGATTTGTTATTGTGACCAGGAGATGCTTGAAAAACTGGAGAGAAGGAAGAAAATCATCAGGATTCTGAAAGAGCAGCTTGCTAATCACAGTGTGGAGATGTATTACCAGCCTATCTACTCAGTGAGAACCAGGCAGTTCCTGTACGCGGAGTCCCTGATGCGCATGAATCACACCTCCATAGGGCCGGTCTATCCAAATGAATTCATACCCATTGCGGAGGAGACGGGTCTTATTATTGAACTCACGTATGTGATTCTGGATGAAGTCTGTAAATATATTAACCGGCTGATTGAAAAAGGACTGCCCATGGAGGCCATCCATGTGAATTTTTCCGCCATCCAGTTTTCCCAGCCGGATTTGTCCCGGAAAGTGCTGGAGATCATACAGCGCAACGGTACGCCTATGTCAGCCGTTAAAATCGAGTTTACAGAGAGTACGCTGGCAGAGAACCCGCAGGTGGTGACGGATTTTGCCTTGGAGATGAGAAAACATGGGATTGAAATGGGACTGGATGATTTTGGGACAGGCTACTCCAATATTGCCACAGTGATCCGCATCCCGTTTGGAACCATTAAACTGGATAAAAGCCTGGTATGGGCGTCCATAGATAATCCCACCTCGGCCCTGACCATAAGGCATCTGGTGCATGCCTTCAGAGACCTGGGAATGACAGTGATTGCCGAGGGCGTGGAAACGGAAAGCCAGAGACAGCTGGTTGAGGATATAGGAGTGGAACAGATACAGGGATACTATTATTCCAAGCCCTTGTCCATGGAAGAGATGGAGGCGTTTCTTAAAATAAACAGAGACGGTTCCGCTGGGGGAGGGGAGTAAAAGGTTGCGTTATTCGTGTACAATTATATAATTTTTTATAATGGATACAAAATATTGGCTGATAGAAGAGCTGCTCAATACTTTTCCCGCAGGGGAACCGGTAAGTGTGGTGAATGGAGATTAGAGTATATAGGATGCGCCGTTGCTTGTCTGGAAATTGCTTTTCGTCAGTTTTCTTTAATTATAGAAAGGGGATTTACATGAACCAGGAGCTGATTCAAAGCCTGAGCGTCATTACAGAAGAAGAACAGAAGATATTGGCAGGCAGTGCAGATATTGACAGGACCCTGTATATGGATCGTGAGGACATGGTCATTGACAGCGATAAGCTCCTGGAAGCCGGACAGCTCATTACCATCCGGCCCCATACCCGTTTCGTGCATTTTCCGGAGCACACCCACAACTATGTGGAGGTAATCTATATGTGCAGGGGAGAGACCATCCATGTGGTGGACGGCAGGGAACTGAAGCTTAAGGAAGGGGAACTGCTGTTTTTAAACCAGCACGCGGTCCAGGAAATCCAGCCTGCGGGTCAGGATGACATTGCGGTGAATTTTATCATTCTTCCCGAATTTTTTGATACGGCCTTCCGCATGATGGGGGAGGAGGAGAATCTGCTGCGGGATTTTATTGTGGGATGCCTCTGCGACGATACCAGGTACGGACGCTATCTTCATTTCCAGATTGCGGATGTGCTGCCGGTCCAGAACCTGGTGGAGAACCTGGTGTGGTCCCTTATGCATGAGCGGGAAGGAATGCAGGCCATGAACCAGACTACCATGGGTCTGCTGCTGCGGCATCTTATGCATTATACGGGGCGGATCCGGGTAAACCGCGACAGCGAACAATCCTTTGAGCAGCAGCTTACCCTTCAGGTGCTGCGCTACATAGACGAGCATTACCGGGAGGGAAGCCTGACAGAGCTGGCAGCTTTGATGGGATATGATGTGTACTGGCTCAGCCGTGCCATCAACCGCCTGCTGGGCCGCAATTACAAGGAATTACTGCAGATTAAACGGCTGAATCAGGCCGCGTTTCTCCTGCACAGCACGCGCATGCCGGTGGCGGACGTGAGCTTTGCTGTGGGGTATGACAATACCAGCTACTTTTACAGAATATTCAGGACCTATTACGGTATGTCTCCCAAGGAGTACAGGAAGAACGGATAGAATGTTCCGGGCGTGGAATGCCCCTCAGTTTCAAATTCTGCTTATGTGCAAATAAGGACGCATTTTTTCATAAATGCCGTTCTTATTTTTTTGTTTTATATGGTATATCATGAAAGCAATGAGCCACTCCACTAGGTTCGTGAAAGGCCTCACCAAGTGGAGATGACATGTATCGCACGTAAGCGTCTAAAAGACAGACGCCAAGTGCTCATAACGAGCCACTGCACTAGGTACGTAAAAGACCTCGCTAAGTGCCAGTGACATGTATCGCACGTAAGCGTCTAAAAGACAGACGCCAAGTGCTCATAACGAG
>OAVH01001581.1_pt1 | contig 11807 bp, 14 predicted proteins | sample 1495281 | NCBI WGS metagenome assembly OAVH01 (sample SAMEA2580082, study PRJEB22360) | human gut metagenome | biome: human gut; feature: human-associated habitat; material: faeces | place: Denmark | collected 2008/2010
AACACCTACACGATGCGTAGATGTTTTGAACAGGCTAAAGCCGTATAAAAAAAGATCTGTCGCTTCACGATTATTTATATCGTTAAAGCAACAGCTCTTTCTTTATATATTCTGTTTTATGAATTATCTCTTATCATGCCTAAAACAGTTCTCTCATTGCAGGATAAAGCTTACGGAACTTCTGATAGCGTTCTTCATACTTTGCAACAAGCTCCGGATCCGGCTCTACGGTATCTACAACATGAGCCATCTTCCTGCCAATGGTCTCTACATCAGGGTATGCTCCGCAGCCTACCGCCGCCAGCATAGCGCCTCCCATAGACGGACCTTCTTCCACTTCCAGTACGTCTACCTTCAGATTCATAACATTGGCGATAATCTTTTTCCAGAGAGGACTCTTTGCTCCACCTCCGCAGATTTTTGTGCGCTGAATGTTGATCCCCAGCTTTCTGGCAACCTCCAGAGAATCACGAAGACCAAAAGCCACGCCCTCCAGAACAGCCTGCGTCATATCCGCTCTTGTGGAATCCATGGACATGCCAAAGAACACACCTCTTGCGTCCGGGTTATTGTGCGGAGAGCGCTCTCCCATCAGATACGGAAGGAAGAACACACGATTTTCCCCGAGTTTTTCAATGGAAGCCTGTTCCTTTGCAAAATCCTTTGTCTGAAGGATTTCCTCTGCCCACCACTTATTACAGGAAGCAGCACTTAACATACAGCCCATCAGATGATAGCTGCCGTCTGCATGACAGAACGAATGAAGGGCATTGTTTTCATCCACACCAAATTCTTTACTGGAAATAAAAATGGTTCCGGAGGTTCCAAGAGAAATATTGCACTGTCCGTCTCCTACTGTTCCCGTTCCTACCGCAGCTGCCGCATTATCTCCTGCTCCTGCAACAACCTTCACATCACTTCCGAATCCAAGTTCTTCTGCAATAGGTTCTTTCAGAGTACCTACTACCTGCCAGCTCTCATAAAGCTTCGGAAGCTGGCTTTCTTTTACATCGCAGATTTCCATCATTTCCTTTGACCAGCAGCGGTTTTTCACATCCAGAAGCAGCATTCCGGAAGCGTCGGAAACATCTGTACAGAAAGCGCCGCTCAAACGGTATGCAAGGTAATCCTTGGGAAGCATGATCTTTGCAATACGGGCAAATTTCTCCGTCTCATTCTTTTTCATCCACAGGATCTTCGGAGCGGTAAAACCCGCAAAAGCAATATTTGCAGTATAAGCAGACAGTTTATCCTTACCGATCACATGGTTCAGATAGTCTGTTTCCTCCTGTGTACGTCCATCGTTCCAGAGAATAGCCGGACGGATCACCTGATCATTTTCATCCAGCGTTACCAGTCCATGCATCTGTCCGCCAAATCCGATTCCCGCTACTTCTTTGCGGTCAATGTCCTTTGTCAGTTCCTTCATTCCCTCCATGCTCTGGGTGAACCAATCTTCCGGATTCTGCTCAGACCAGCCCGGATGCGGGAAGAAAAGAGGATATTCTTTTGATACAATATTACAGATTTTTCCGGACTCCTCCATAAGCAGAATCTTCACTGCAGAGGTTCCCAAATCAATTCCTATATAATACATATTTTCTCCTTATCCCCATGGGTTTTCTGTCGGATATCTTATACCCTTAGGCTGGTTGTAGCCGATTTCTTCAACCGGAACACCGATATATTTAAACACCTCAAACAGAGCTTTTCCATAATGTCCGAACGCAACTGCACCGTGGTGCGGATAGCCGCCTTCGATCAGCACATGACGGTAGAAGCGTCCCATCTCCGGAATAGCAAATACGCCAATTGATCCAAAGGATCTTGTAGCAACCGGAAGAACCTCTCCATGTGCGATATAAGCGCGCAGCTTGTTGTCTGCAGTGCTCTGGAGACGGTAGAAGGTAATATCTCCCGGTTTGATATCTCCCTCAAGAGTACCCTGTGTCACTTCCTCCGGAAGTGCTCTCGCCATGATCATCTGATATTTCATCTTACAGGAAACCAGTTTGCCGGAAGCAGTATTTCCACAATGGAATCCCATAAATGTATCTTTCAGAGTATAGTCAAATTTGCCCTTAATGGACTCTTCGTACATATCCTTCGGTACAGAGTTATTGATATCAAGAAGAGTCACTGCATCCTGACTTACTACGGTTCCAATAAACTCACTTAAGGTACCGTAAATGTCAACCTCACAGGATACCGGAATTCCCTGAGCTGTCAGACGGCTGTTTACATAGCATGGAACAAAGCCAAACTGTGTCTGGAATGCAGGCCAGCATTTCCCTGCAATAGCCACATACTTGCGATATCCTCTGTGCTCTTCTACCCAGTCTTTCAGGGTCAGTTCATACTGTGCCAGTTTTGCAAGGATCTCCGGTTTTTTATTTCCTTCGCCAAGCTCTTCTTCCATCTCTTTTACAACAGCCGGAATACGCTCGTCTCCTGCATGTTTGTTGTATGCTTCAAAAAGATCCAGCTCAGAGTTTTCCTCGATCTCAACGCCGATATTATAAAGCTGTTTGATCGGGGCATTGCATGCAAGAAAGTTTAACGGACGCGGTCCAAAGCTGATGATCTTCAGATTGTTCAGTCCTTCAATAGCTCTTGCGATCGGAAGAAACTCATGGATCATGTCTGCGCAGTCCTCTGCGTCTCCTACCGGATACTCCGGGATATATGCTTTTACATTACGAAGCTGCAGGTTGTAGCTGGCATTCAGCATACCGCAGTATGCGTCTCCACGACCCTGGCAAAGGTCATTCTGTGTTTCCTCCGCTGCTGCAATAAACATTTTCGGTCCGTCAAAATGCTTTGCAAGAAGTGTCTCAGAGATTTCCGGTCCAAAGTTTCCAAGGTACACGCAAAGAGCATTACATCCTGCTTTTTTGATATCCTCAAGAGCCTGTACCATATGGATCTCGCTCTCCACAATGCATATCGGACATTCATAGATATCCTCTGCATTATATTTCTTTGTATAAGCATCTACAAGCGCTTTTCTTCTGTTTACAGAAAGGCTTTCCGGAAAACAGTCTCTGCTTACTGCAACGATTCCAACTTTTACTTCTGGCATGTTATTCATGATTTTTTCCTCCATTTTTCTTCACTGATGTTTCTGCAGTTACCTGTCAGTTTTTTTCATATCTTTTATCAATTTATCTTAATCAATGGTGATGTTTTCACCCTTCAATCCGAAAAAAGCGCCTTCGATCCCTGCTTCTTCATGAGCGATCAGCCATTTATTTTTCGCGGTAAGCAGTGCGTCTTCGCCGGTATTTCCCAGCTGGAAATTAGGTTCCGTGTTGGTTCCTTTTGGAAGAACTACCACACACTGAAATCCACTTTCGTTTACATTGCATGGCGCATAATGCAGTGTAGTAGCATATACTTCAATGGCTGTACCTGCCGGAACAAGAAAGGCTTCAATTTTAGTGGTATCATAGGTGAAATCATCCTCGATATCCTTCTGTTCTCCGATCAGCAGAACCAGATCTGTGACTGCTACATTCACCTCTGAATCTCTGTGATATTCGACTGCATTCAGCTTTTTATTATGGCCGTTGCAGTATCCGATCTGGATAGGAAGTCCGCCATAGGCTCTGTTCTGCAGATCCTTTGCCACATCCAGGGCTTCCAGCTCATCTACAGAAGGAACATAGACAACATCCTCCGGTACCGGCATATGTTTCATTTCTTTCAACAGACCGGTAAAGTCATAGCCTTCCAGTACCTTTCCGTATTTTCGGAAGGAACTGTCTGTTACATTCTGAATTTTCATTACGATTCCTCCTTATGCTCCTGAGGAAACTGCATCATCCGCAGTATCCGCTGAACTAAAAAAAGCATACCATAAACAGGTATGCTTTTCGCCTCTTTTTTTATCTGATTCATAGCACTTTTTTGACATTTTTACTTCAATGCAAAATCATACTTAACTCTTCATATTCTTTTCACTTTTTCCTCTGCGTTCTATCTCACTGGGAAGAATTCCATATCTTTTCCGGAAATCTTTAGCCAGTCCTCTGCTGCTGCAAAAACCGTTGTCCATAGCAATCTGCCCGATGGTGTGGTCTGTATTTAAAAGATCCCGGTAGGCATAAGCTGTCCGGATATCCTGCAGATATGTCTTAAAATTGACCCTGGCATATTCCCGGAACATCCTGGAAAGATAAGCATCCGAATATCCAAACATCTCTGCCAGATCCGAAAGCTTCAGTTCCTCCCGGTAATGCTCTCTCATATATGTTGTGATCCTGGAAAGAGAACTTAAGTGCCGGTTATCCCGCAGCTCCTTTTCCTCCACTTCTGTGACTCGGTACTGCGTGACCATAAGGTACAAAAGCTCGTAGTACAAAGAGATCGTCCGGAAATCATACCCCTTTCTTCTCTCTGTATATACATTATAAAGTCTCTGCACAAGGGAGATCAGCCGGCGGTCCGAAGGATTTTCACTGTCTTCCTCTCTATGGACCCCTCCCTCGAAACGGATAAACTGCTGGGCAGTAAAGTAGTTCTCAAACTGCCGCAAAGGAATCTGAATCACAGCTGTTTTATTTTCCTTCCATGCATTTACTGAGTGGATCTCATTGGCATTTACGATCAGAAGTTCACCTGCATGAAGGGGATATTGTTCATTATTGATATAAAAAAGCAGTTCCCCCTCCATGACAGCAAAAATCTCAATGGACGTATGCCAGTGTTTTTCTCTGATATAATTTCCTCTCCCTCCCTCAAATAAAAATATCTTAAAGGGAAGTCCCTCATTGGGGATGATCAGTTCGTGTTGAAATTCCATAACCTTACCTTCCTTTCCCCTCCAGAGGTCAGATTCATAACTCACATTTTTTCTCTGTTCATTAAAAGAAATGCTGCGGCCAGAAGTACAGGAGAGACCCAGATTGCAGGCAGTCCCACAGAAACAGACACGATTCCGCCCAGACCGGCTCCTACTGCAAACACAAAAATGATTCCATAATAATGAAGTGCTTTTTTCAGAGCCCCTGCCTGTCTTTCTCTGAAATAAATCGCCAGGCTTTCTGTTCCGCTCCTTAAATTTCCGATGCACATGGTACTTGCATATCCATAACCATGCATCTTGCGAAAGGTCTGTACCTGCATGGCACAGGAAAAAGATACCAGCATGGTGGCCGCCATATTCAGGCTTTCAGGAATAAAACCGGCAAGAAACAGAACTGCAATCTCCAGCGCCACTACGATCTGTCTCCAGTGGAATCTTTTTGACTCCTGATAACGCCAGTGGATTCCCTCTGCTACCAGAACTCCCAGGGCAAAAGTCACCACAGGAAAAAGATAGTGAAGTGCGTTTCTCCATTGTCCCATCATAAGATTCTGACTCATAAGCACCACGTTCCCGGTCTGGGCATTGGAAAAAACACCGTCTCTTACATTGTAGGTATACGCATCCTGAAATCCTCCTGACAGTGCCAGAAGCGCACTGAGCCGAAAGGTTTCTGAAGTTTGATGTCTGTTCTTATCCACCGTATCTTCCTCCTGGATCTTCTGTTTCTCAGCCCCAGTATACTCCACTTTTTCTCTTATGTAAAACAACAAATTTTCTACGGTTGTCCCAGTACTTAAATAAAACTTTTATCTGCTGCAAAACCTGTATATGGCCTTTGCCACTCCGTCCTCTTCATTAGAATCCGTCACAAAAGCTGCCGCATCCTTACATTCACTTGTGCCATTAGCTACCGCGATTCCGTATTTCACAGCTTTCAGCATGGAACTGTCGTTATCCGCATCGCCAAAAGCCATGGCTTCTTCCGGTTTTACGCCAAGCTGCTCCATAAGGTAAAGGAGAGTGTTTCCTTTTCCGGCATTTTTATGTCCGATCTCCAGAAGATGTCCCACAGAGGAGGTCACATAAATATTGGGAATCTCCTGTTCCAGGCTTTTTGCAAATGCTTTTTTTACTTTCATATCCCGGCAGATAAATGCCAGGCTGTCCAGCTCTTCCTGGTGTTCCCATGCAAATTTTTCTATATTTTTTATGGGAATTCTTGTTTCCTTTACATATCTGGCACCATACTGTGTGGCCCCGTACTTTTCCGGATCCAGCACATACGCCTCTTCTGAATAGGGAATACCACGGATAAAAATCTCCATTACAATATCATCCGGTCTTTCCATTTTCAGAACTGCAGCCACCGATTCTGCTTCCAGAAGGCACTGATAGATTCTTTCTTTTCGGGATACAGAATAAACGGCGCCCCCATTGGAGGTAATCACATACTCCACTCCCGGATAATTCTTTATCATCTCAGGCACTGCTTTAAAGGATCTGCCGGTAGCCGGGATCATATGGATTCCCTTACCGATTGCCATATCAAGAGCCTCTCTTGTGACCTCTGACAGTTTTTTGTTGTCTGTGAGAAGAGTCCCGTCCAGATCGCTGGCGATCAATTTTATCATCTGTACCCTCTCCCTTCCATAGTTTATTTTTCCTATTAATTTTTATTGTAACCGATTTGAGATAACAAGTACAATACAGATCTTCGCAAAATTTTCCCTCTTCCATAATCCTGCAGATATGATAAAATAATATTCAGAATCACCCGTAAGGGCAACAGGAGGCATTTATGAAATTTATATATCCTGCGGTTTTCCGCAAAACTGAAACCGGCACTTATTATGGATTTTTCCCGGATCTGGAAGACTGCCATGCCGAAGGCGACACACTGGATGAAGCGGTCGATAAGGCCAACGAAGCTGCGAACGACTGGATCTCTCTGGAATTATCCGAAGAAGACTGCGATCTCCCTTCTGTTACAGATCCGGAAGATATGGATCTTCAGGAAGGCGATATTGTAAGAAATATTTCTGTAAATATCCGGTTTTACGAAGGCTGGGACGAATAATCGCCCCAGCCTTTTTCACACTCTTTTATAAATCCATTTTTAAAATCCTTCTATGCGGCGCTGTTTCCTCAATGCATAGCGTTTTTCTCCACCGATCCACTCGGCCTTTTCACTTTCCGTTTCTACAAGCAGCCCCGGAACCTGGAGTTTTTTATCATTCTGATCAATTGCTACAAGGACTTCATAGGCTCTGTTGATCATCCTTCGAGTTCCGTCTGCGTCCTCCGCATAAGTATCTACCCGGACTTCCATGGAAGTTTTTCCCACATATGTCATTCTGCCGATCAATACCACCGTATCTCCCAGATACGCTCCGGCCTTAAAATTCAGATTATCCACACAGGCCGTTGTCACAATGCTGCCTGCATGGCGGTGCGCCACGATCCCCGCCACCTCATCAATCCACTGCATCAGTATACCGCCAAACAGTCTTCCATACCCGTTTATATGCTTGGGCATGATAAGATATGTATTCTCTGTTCGGGAATCTTCTACACGCTTCTGCTTTCGCATTTACTCACCACTTTCTTTTTGTTTTTATCTTGTTTTATTCATGCAGTTCCAGTGGCAGTCCGTCCGGATCTTTAAAAAATGTAAATTTCCCACCGGAAAACTCATCTACCCGGATCGGTTCCAGCTCAATCCCTTTTGCCCGAAGCTCTGCTGCTGTTTTTTCAATATCCGTTACTGTAAAAGCAAGGTGACGGAGTCCATATGCTTCGGGAAAATTCGGGCGTTCCGGATGGAGCTTATGCTCCGGATCTTTTTGGACAGGGGCAAAAATCTCCAGTTCCACTCCATTCAGCTCCAGATCCAGCTTATAATCTCCTCTTTCTTTTCGTAAATTTTCTCTTACAATACGAAATCCCAGTTTATCCACATAAAATTCTCTTGATTTCTGATAATCTGATACCAGCAGGGCTATATGATGTACGGCTGTCAATGCCATATCCTTTCCTCCCTTTCTCTGCAAAATAGTGTCATATATACAGTTAAATATTCTTCTTACAGATATCTTCCAGACAGCATCTGTCACAGTGAGGCTTTGTTCGTGCTGTGCACACTTCTCTTCCATGAAATACCAGACGATGACAGAAATCGCTGCCCTCTTCCGGTGGGATGATCTTCCATAAAGCCATCTCTACTTTTTTGGGCTCTTTGATATTGTCTACCAGACCGATACGGTTTGTCAGACGGATACAATGGGTATCTGTTACAATGGCAGGCTTACCAAACACGTCTCCCATAATCAGATTTGCGCTTTTTCTTCCCACTCCCGGAAGTTTCAGAAGTTCTTCAAAGGTTTCCGGTATACGATCCTCATACTGCTCATGAAGAATTCTCATGCATGCGCTGATATCTCTGGCTTTACTTTTTCCAAGACCGCAGGGTTTTACAATTGCTTCGATTTCCTCCGGCTGAGCTGCTGCAAGAGATGCCACATCCGGATATTTTGCATAAAGGTCCTCTACCACTACATTAACTCTGGCGTCTGTACACTGTGCTGCCAGACGAACACTGACCAGGAGCTTCCAGGCCTGATCGTAGTCCAGGGTACAGTCTGCATCCGGGTATTCTTCTTTCAGTCTCTGGATTACTTCCAGAGCGCGTTGTTTCTTTGTCATAGGATACTCCTCTTTTTATGTTCTTTCAGGATTCATTATCTGCTCTTCATATACAGGAAAGCGGATCGTGCCATTACGTACACCATCCGCTTTTTTATCTGATCCCTTCTTATCTGGTTCCGAAAATACGGTCTCCCGCATCGCCAAGTCCCGGGCAGATATATGCATTTTCGTTGAGTTCACGATCCAGATGACCAACATAGATCTGAACATCCGGATGAGCCTTATGCAGACGCTCCAGACCTTCCGGAGCAGCAATGATAAACATGCATTTAATGTTCTTTCCGCCATGCTCTTTGATAAAATCAACCGCAGCTACTGCAGAACCACCGGTTGCCAGCATCGGATCTGTAACAACGATCAGTCTCTGATCAATAGGATCCGGAAGCTTGCAGTAATATTCGTGTGGCTCATGAGTTTCCGGATCCCTGTAAAGACCAATGTGACCGATCTTTGCAGACGGAACCAGAGTTGTGATACCATTGACCATTCCAAGTCCGGCACGAAGTACAGGTACAACCGCAAGCTTCTTACCTGCGATCATAGGTGTCATACAGGTTTCCAGCGGAGTCTCTACCTCCACATCCTCCAGCGGAAGATCTCTCAGAGCCTCAAATCCCATAAGGACCGCAATCTCTTCGATCAGCTTACGAAATTCATTTGTTCCGGTACGCTTATCTCTCAGCAGGGAAATTTTATGCTGGATCAGCGGATGTTCCATAATATATACGTTTTCCATATCAAACCTCCGTTATTTTCTATAAAAAATGACTTATCGACGGAATATAAATAAATCTTCCTCCGATAAGTCATATTATACCCTATTTTATAACGGACTTCTACCAGAATCTACAGAATCCTGCAAAATACTTCTGTATCGCAGACTGAGGTTCTTATCACACTCTTCCCGGAAGCTTGCGTACAGCTCTTTTTTCCTGTTCCTGAGCCAGACGGAGTTCATCCATGTACATAACAAAGGACATCAGCATACAAACTCCAACTGCTCCGACCAGAATGTTGGCTGTGGAATACGGAATCCTGGGTGCTGCAAACAAGATCAGTCCTGCCACATAGGAGATCATGGTGTTCAGTCTGCCATGCCAGCGGACCATCTGATTTTTGTCCAGATCCAATATATATTTCCAGCCAAGGACAAGTGTATAACTTTCTTTGATAAAGAAAAGCATCAGGATAACCTTTGCCAGCGAATACCTGGGCACCAGACATGCCAGCAGTACAAACTGCATAACCTTATCTGCCAGTGGATCCAGAAACTTCCCTGCCTCCGTCACACGTCCTGAACTTCTTGCAATCCTGCCATCCAGAATGTCTGTGGCAATAACAGCAAGGAGAATCAATGCCAGGAGAGGTTTCTCACCACGCATATTGTACCGCTGGATCGTAGCCATAAATACAAGTGCAAGAACCAGACGTCCTGCGCTGAGGAAGTTCGGAACCGTTAAAAGCTCTCTTCTGGTAAGCATCTTTTCAAATTTTTTCTGGTTTTCCGGAATGATCTTGTAAAATACCTGATAACAGATCATATTCAGGATCAGCGCTGTTACCGCATCTTCCACACTGTGCTGTTTCAGGAACATGGTAGACAGCACGATGGACACGGTAAGAATGATATTTCCCGCAGTAAAAATCCGGCTCTGTCTGCATTTTTTATTATTAAGAAGAGCCACACAGCAGGCAACTGCATTAAATACATGCATACTTGGAAAAATATTGGTAGGCGTATCGATCAGGTACAGAAACTGCACTGCCTGAATAAAGGGGCTTCCTCCCTCCAGTACAGGTCTCAGATCCTGACCATTGGGATACACATAGGAAATAATCAGGAAAAGCGTCATCCCGACACCCAGGGTTCCCATATACTGGTAATATTCCTTCCTGCCCGGACTTCCAAGAGCAAAATACAGGATACTGCCGATCACTACAAAATACCATAATACATACGGGATAATGAAATACTCGCAGAACGGAATCTTATCGTCCAGAAAAGTATGGATAAGATGCGTTTCCACAGGAATCCTTTCCACAAGCATAAAGGAAATCATATAAAAAATTCCATATGCAGGAATGATCCATAAATGTTTTGATTTCTTTAAATAATCCAAAATATCACCCTTTCATGCGAAACGGCTCACACCGTGAAATCAAACAGATTAACACTTATTTCTGTAGGTAATAGTATAACGCATTATATCATTTAATCAATGCACAAATTGCCGAAAACAGAAGGTTTCATAAAAATTTCATATTTATTTTTCATAGTTTTTATGGATACATTTTTCTGCAGAAAAATCAGATCCTTCTATTAAGGTAAACGAACCAGTTTGGGTGAATGCTTCAATTCCGGAATTATTTTTTTCACCATATCCTCTGTGCGGATCCTGAGGCTTGAAGTATTGATGCATGGATGACAGCCGATATACTCTTCCTGCAGTACTTCCTCGTCGATCAGCAGCTGTACCCTGTTTTCTTTATCATTCATAAGTCCCAGAATACTAACGGATCCCGGCGTAATATCGAGAAACTGTTCCATATATTCCGGTTTTCCGAACGAAAGTCTGGAAGAATCGATCTGTGCGGAAATATCTTTTGTCTTAAATTTTTTGTTTCCCGGGATCAGAAGCAAATAAAAATCCGTTTCCTGACGATTGCACAGAAAAAGATTTTTACAGATCACGGCCTCCAGCACCCGGTCGATCTCTTCACATGCCTCTATTGTCATAGCCGGCTCATGGTCGATCCTTTCATATTCAATCCCCAGAGAATCCAAAAGGTCATATACACGGATCTCCTTATCCAGCCTTCCCTCAGTATTTTGGGGTCTTCCCTTTACACGTTCCATAGCTCTGTCCTTTCTGTTCTGCTTCTCTTTTTCTTTTTAAAATCACCTCTTCATTATACGCATATCTTTTTTTATGGTCAAATAAAAAAGGAAGCGTTTTTTTTCGCTTCCCATTCTGAGCTTTCTCTATCTTTCCCATACAGCTGTAAATGTAATCTGTTTTCCATCTATGCTTGCAGCATGTATCCTGCCCTTGTGCATCTGTACAATGGCTTTTGCCACAGAAAGTCCGATGCCCGATCCGCCTGTCTCAGAATTTCGAGAGGCATCTGTCCGGTAAAAGCGCTCGAAAAGAATATCCAGACCTCCTTTGGAAACCATATCGGTTTCATTGGATACCACTAGTATAATATCTTTTTAATAACTAGACTATATTTGAGAACTGTGCTATAATGTCCTTATAAAGATTTTGGAGGACATTTTCATGGGCAAAAG
>OAVH01001583.1_pt1 | contig 11795 bp, 9 predicted proteins | sample 1495281 | NCBI WGS metagenome assembly OAVH01 (sample SAMEA2580082, study PRJEB22360) | human gut metagenome | biome: human gut; feature: human-associated habitat; material: faeces | place: Denmark | collected 2008/2010
CGGGAATCGAACCCGCCTCCCCAGCTTGGGAAGCTGGTGTTCTACCGATGAACTACATCTGCACAACACTGATATTATATCATGTATTTTGGAAAATTCAAGTGTATTTTCATATTTTTGTAAAAATCCGTAATGATTTCTGTGTATTTCTATGAATTGAGTCCGGATTTTTCCCGGACCTTCCGAAAACAGAAGGGAATCCGTATGCATACGGGAATTTCTCATGGCCGGAACTTGCCAAAACAATCTAAATATGGTTTAATACTATAAGACGAAACATATGTACGCATCTGTACATAGCAATATGGAGGAATAGAATGGCAAAGGAACAATATAACGCGGACAGTATTACGGTGCTGGAAGGATTGGAGGCGGTCCGTAAGCGTCCTGGTATGTATATAGGAGGTGTGGGCTCCAAGGGGTTAAACCATCTGATTTATGAAATCATTGATAACGCGGTGGATGAGCACCTGGCCGGATTCTGCAGCAGTGTGTGGGTGACATTGGAAGCCGACGGTTCCTGCACGGTCCGTGATAACGGCCGCGGTATTCCGGTGGGTCTTCACAAAAAGGGCATATCAGCAGCCAGAATCGTACTGTCCACCCTTCATGCAGGCGGTAAATTCGATAACGACGCTTATAAGACCAGCGGAGGACTTCACGGTGTGGGTTCCTCCGTAGTTAATGCCCTGTCGGCCCATATGGACCTTAAGGTTTACAGGGACGGCTGCATCTATCACGATGAATATGAAAAGGGACGTCCTGTCATCAAGCTGGAGAACGGACTTCTCCCTGTGATTGGAAAGACGAGGGAGACCGGTACCTGCATCAATTTCCTGCCTGACGGCGATATATTTGAGAAAACCCGTTTCAAGGCGGACTGGCTTAAAAGCCGCCTGCACGAAACAGCATACTTAAATCCCAACCTGACCCTTTATTATGAAAACAAGCGGCCCGGAGAGGGAGAGAAGGTGGCCTTCCATGAGCCGGAGGGCATTGTTGCCTATGTGCGGGAACTGAACTCCGGCAAAACGCCGGTACACGACCCCATCTATTTCAAGGGAACCGTGGACAAGGTGGAGGTGGAGGCCGCCATCCAGTTCGTGGACACATTTGAGGAGAACATACTGGGCTTCTGCAACAACATCTTTACCCAGGAGGGCGGCACCCATCTGGCCGGCTTCAAGACCAAATTCACGGCGCTGATTAACAGCTATGCCAGGGAAATCGGCATTTTAAAGGATAAGGACATCAACTTTACAGGAGCCGATACAAGGAACGGCATGACGGCCGTCATCGCGGTAAAGCATCCTGACCCCATCTTTGAGGGACAGACCAAGACTAAGCTGGCCAGCGCCGACGCCACCAAGGCCGTGTTCACGGTGACAGGGGACGAACTGCAGCTTTATTTTGACCGCAACGTGGAGGTGTTAAAGGGAGTCATTGGCTGTGCGGAAAAATCAGCCAAGATTCGCCGGGCTGAGGAAAAAGCCAAGACCAACATGCTGACCAAGTCCAAATTTTCCTTTGACAGCAACGGCAAGCTGGCAAACTGCGAGAGCCGGGATGCCTCCCGGTGTGAGATATTCATTGTAGAGGGAGATTCCGCCGGCGGCTCTGCCAAGACTGCCAGGAACCGCCAGTACCAGGCCATCCTGCCCATCAGGGGAAAAATCCTCAACGTTGAGAAGGCGTCCATGGATAAGGTTCTGGCCAATGCGGAAATCAAGACCATGATCAATACCTTCGGCTGCGGTTTTTCGGAAGGATACGGCAATGACTTTGACATTACCAAGCTGCGCTATGACAAAATCATCCTGATGACTGATGCCGATGTGGACGGCAGCCATATCGACACCCTGCTTCTCACCTTCCTTTACCGCTTTATGCCGGAACTGATTTATGACGGTCATGTGTATATTGCCATGCCGCCCTTGTTTAAGGTGATTCCCAAGCGGGGGGAGGAACAGTATCTGTACGATGAAAAGGAGCTGGAGCGTTACAGGAAAACCCATACCGGCGACTTTACGCTGCAGCGCTACAAAGGTCTGGGTGAAATGGACGCGGAGCAGCTGTGGGAGACCACGCTGGACCCGGAGCGCCGGGTCCTTAAGCGGGTGGAGATAGAGGATGCCAGGATGGCTACGGAGATAACCGAGATGCTCATGGGCACCGAGGTGGGACCCCGCCGCCAGTTCATTTATGAGCATGCGGACGAGGCGGAGATTGACGCATAGACAGGAGACAATTAGAACATGGCTGAAAAGATATTACGGACTGAATACAGCGAGGAAATGCAGAGAAGCTACATGAACTATTCCATGAGCGTCATCACTGCAAGGGCCATCCCTGATGCCAGGGACGGCTTAAAACCGGTACAGCGCCGGGTTCTCTATGATATGAGGGAGCTCCATCTGGACCACGATAAGCCCCATAGGAAATCGGCGCGTATCGTGGGCGATACCATGGGTAAGTACCATCCCCACGGCGACAGCTCCATATATGAGACACTGGTTGTCATGAGCCAGAATTTCAAGAAGGGCATGGCCCTGGTGGACGGACACGGCAACTTCGGCTCCATAGAAGGGGACGGGGCAGCCGCCATGCGTTACACGGAGGCGCGTCTGGAGAAGTTTGCGGAGGAGGTCTACCTTAAAGATCTGGATAAAACCGTGAATTTTGTGCCCAACTACGACGAGACGGAAAAGGAACCGGAGGTGCTTCCCGTCAGGGTCCCCAACCTGTTAATTAACGGGGCGGAGGGCATTGCCGTGGGCATGAGCACAAGCATTCCGCCCCACAACCTGGGCGAGGTGATAGACGCGGTCCAGGCGTACATTGATAATCCGGAGGTGACCACTCAGGAGCTGATGGAGTTTATGCCGGGGCCGGATTTTCCCACCGGAGGAGTCATTGCCAATAAGAGCGAGCTGCCCCAAATTTACGAGACCGGCATGGGTAAAATCAAGCTCAGGGGCAAGTTCGAGGTGGAGCTTGGAAAGCGCAAGGCGGACAAGGATAAGCTGATTATTTCAGAGATTCCCTATACCATGATTGGCGCCGGAATCAATAAGTTTCTGGTGGATGTGGCCGATCTGGTGGAGAGCAAGAAGCTGACGGACGTGGTGGATATCTCCAACCAGTCCAACAAAGAGGGAATCCGTATCGTGCTGGAGCTGCGCAAGGATGCGGACATTGACAAGATAAAAAATATCCTCTATAAAAAGACAAAGCTGGAGGATACCTTCGGGGTCAATATGCTGGCCATTGCGGACGGCCGTCCTGAGACGCTGAACCTGAAGGGGATCCTGAGAAATTTCCTCAACTTCCAGTATGAGAACACGGAGCGCAAATACAATGTTTTACTCCAGAAGGAAATGGATAAAAAGGAAGTACAGGAAGGACTTATTGCGGCCTGCGACTGTATTGACCTGATCATAGCCATCCTGAGGGGCTCCAAAAACTTAAAGGATGCCAAGGCATGTCTGACCACAGGCGATGTGACCAACATCCATTTCAAGGTTCCGGGGTTTGAGGAGGACGCAAAGAAGCTTGCCTTTACGGAGCGCCAGGCATCCGCTATTCTGGAAATGCGTCTTTATAAGTTAATCGGACTGGAAATCCTGGCTCTGGAAAAGGAGCACAGGGAGACCTTAAGGAAGATTGGGGAGTATAAGAAAATCCTGGGAAGCAGGGCCCAGATGAACCGTGTTATCAAGGAGGACCTGGCTGCCATCAAGGCTGAGTTTGCCACTCCCAGGCGCACCCTGATTGAGGACGGACCTGAGGCGGTGTACGACGAGAGCGCTGTGGCTGTCCAGGAGATGGTCTTTGTGATGGACCGGTTCGGATACTGTAAGCTGTTGGATAAGTCCACCTATGACCGGAACCAGGAAACCGTGGACACCGAGCAGGTCCACGTGGTGAAATGCCTGAATACGGATAAAATCTGTCTCTTTGCTGCCAGCGGCAGCCTTTACCAGATAAAGGCCATGGATGTGCCGGCCGGCAAGCTGAGGGATAAGGGAACGCCCATTGAGAATCTGAGTAAATTCGACGGTGCCAAGGATACCATTGTTTACCTGACCAGCGCAGAGGACATGAAGGGCAGGATATTTGTATTCGCCACTAAAATGGCCATGGTAAAGCAGGTGCCTGCGGAGGAATTTGAGACCAACAACCGGGTGGTGGCAGCCACCAAGCTCCAGGAGGGGGATGAACTGGCGGCCGTGATACCGGTGGAGGGCGAGACCGAGGTGGTGATCCAGACAACAGGAGGCGTGTTCCTGCGGTTTGCCCTGGAGGAGATATCCATGCTTAAAAAGGCATCCAGAGGTGTCAGAGGCATCCGGCTGACCAAGAATGAGGAGCTGGAGAAGCTGTATCTGATTGGTGAGAATCCCATTGTGGATTACAAGGGTAAGGAAGTCCATTTAAACCGTCTGAAACTGGCCAAGAGGGACGGGAAAGGCAGCAAAGTGCGGCTGTAGAAAAGGAGGTATATGCCATGTCATTATCCAACACACCCACACCCCATATCGGGGCTGAAAAAGGAGAAATCGCAGAGACAATCCTGCTTCCGGGAGACCCCCTGAGGGCAAAGTATATTGCGGAGCATTTTCTGGAGGACGTGAAGCAGTTTAACGGGACCAGAAACATGCTTGGCTACACGGGAACCTATATGGGCAGGCCGGTATCTGTCATGGGCACCGGAATGGGGTGTCCCTCCATCGGTATCTATTCCTATGAGCTGATTCACTTTTACGGCTGTAAGAACCTGATACGGGTGGGCACGGCCGGGGCCCTGACGCCTGACGTCCATGTGAGAGACATGGTGTTTGCCATGGGAGCCTGTACCACCAGCAATTTTGTGCGCCTGTTGGGGCTGCCGGGCGATTATTCGCCGGTGTGCAGCTACAGCCTGTTGGAGCGGGCCGTGGCCGCTGCCAGGGAGCGGGGACTGTCCTTCCATGTGGGCAATGTGCTCAGCTCAGACATGTTCTATGCCCCGCCCAAACAGGTGCAGGGAGGAATGACCTGGGCTGACATGGGAGTCCTGGCCGTGGAGATGGAGGCGGCAGCCCTCTATGCCAACGCTGCGGCGGCCGGCGTCAATGCCCTGGCCGTTCTGACCATCTCGGATTCCATGGTCACCGGGGAAGCCACCTCAGCCATGGAAAGGGAGACCAGCTTTACACAGATGATGGAGGTGGCATTGTCACTGGTTTCCTGACCCAATGGCAGTGTTGCATACAAAAAAGATAGAATGTCCTTGTGGGGCGCACAAATGTATTTTTCTAGCGAATAAATCTTGATTTTTTCCGTTGTTTGGTATAGGATAGGGAAAGATTCGCCGTACCGTGGATTCAATGAGGCTACGATTTAATGTGACTGTCATGGATTTAATGCGACAGGTTCCGTGACAGTTCCGGAGGGCGGGAAAATCAGGATAATGAGGAGAATGATTTATGGAAAAGAAGCTGAAGGTTGGAATATTAGGCGCAACAGGTATGGTGGGGCAGCGTTTCATCGCCCTTTTGGAGAACCATCCGTGGTTCCAGGTAGTGACAGTGGCAGCCAGCCCCCGCTCTGCCGGCAGGACGTATGAGGAAGCAGTGGGAGACCGCTGGAAGATGACTACCCCCATGCCGGAGGCTGTTAAAAAGCTGGTTGTGATGAATGTAAATGAGGTGGAAAAGGTTGCGGCGGGAGTTGATTTTGTATTCAGCGCCGTGGACATGACAAAGGATGAGATAAAGGCCATCGAGGAGGCATATGCCAAGACGGAGACGCCTGTGGTATCCAACAACAGCCCACCGCTGGACGCCGGATGTTCCCATGGTAGTGCCGGAGATCAACCCAGAGCATTTTGACGTAATTCCCTTCCAGAAGAAGAGACTTGGGACAGAGAGGGGATTTATTGCGGTAAAGCCCAACTGCTCCATCCAGAGCTATGCGCCGGTGCTGACAGCATGGAAGGAATTTGAGCCGTACGAGGTGGTGGCCACTACATATCAGGCTATCTCAGGCGCGGGAAAGACATTTAAGGACTGGCCGGAGATGGAAGGCAACATCATTCCCTATATCGGCGGCGAGGAAGAAAAGAGCGAGCAGGAACCCCTTCGCCTGTGGGGAACCATTGAGGACGGTGTTATAGTGAAGGCACAAAGTCCTGTCATCACCTGTCAGTGCGTAAGGGTACCGGTACTGAACGGCCACACGGCTGCCGTGTTTGTGAAGTTCAGGAAAAAGGTGACAAAGGAGCAGCTGATTGAGAAACTCAGGGAGTTTAAGGGAGTTCCCCAGGAGCTTAAGCTTCCCAGCGCCCCGGCGCAGTTCATCCAGTATCTTGAGGAGGATAACCGTCCCCAGGTGACAGCGGATGTGGACTTTGAGAGAGGAATGGGCATTTCCGTGGGCCGTCTGAGGGAGGACGCTGTGTATGATTATAAATTCATCGGTTTGTCCCACAACACGGTAAGAGGCGCGGCAGGCGGAGCCGTACTCTGCGCAGAGCTTTTGACGGCAAGGGGATATATTTAGTACTGCATGGAGAAGGAGCGGAGAAAAACATGGCAATCGAGAAAAATTCATTCGGGAAAATGCCCGATGGTACAGAGGTTTACAAGTATACGCTGACCAATAAGAATGGGGTATCTGCTTCGTTCATCACTCTGGGAGGCGTGTGGGTTTCCATGGTGGTGCCTGATAAGGACGGCAGCATGGCGGATGTGGTGCTGGGATACGATGATTTGGACAGCTACCGCAGGAATCCTGCCCACTTCGGCGCGCCCATCGGCCGCAATGCCAACCGGATTGGCGGAGCTGTTATCACCATAGACGGTAAGGATTATAAGCTGGAGGCCAACAACGGCCCCAACAACCTTCACAGCGGACCGGACCTGTACCACGACAGGGTCTGGGACTGCGCCGCCTCAGAGACAGAGGCAGGCAGCAGGCTGGACTTTTATCTGGAGAGCCCGGACGGCGATCAGGGATATCCGGGCAATGCCAGGATCACGGTGAGCTATACCCTGACAGATGAGGACAGTCTTGTGCTGGATTATCATATGGTCTGCGATAAGGATACGGTTGCCAATTTCACCAACCACAGCTATTTTAACCTGGCAGGACATGACAGCGGCGACGTGATGAAGCAGGAGGTGTGGCTTAACGCGTCCCGGTATACACCGGCGGACGAGGTTTCCATTCCAACGGGAGAGATTGCTCCTGTGGCTGGAACGCCCATGGACTTTACAGAGATGAAGGCCATTGGAAGGGATATAGGCGCTGATTTTGAGGCCCTGGTATTCGGAAAGGGATATGACCACAACTGGGTGCTGGATAAAGAAGAAGGAGAACTGGCCCTGGCTGCAAAGGCCATGGACCCGGCCAGCGGCCGGGTGCTGGAATGTTATACGGACCTGCCCGGAATCCAGTTTTATACAGCTAATTTCCTGCAGGATGAGATGCCGGGAAAGGGCAATGCCCGCTATGATTACCGCCACGCCTTCTGTTTTGAGACCCAGTATTTTCCGGACGCGGTCCACAAGCCCCAGTTCCCGTCCCCCTTGCTGAAAGCAGGGGACGAGTACAGAACCAGGACCGTCTATCAATTTTTGGTTAAACAGGCGTGATTTTAGTTGCATAGGCCCTGCCTTCAAGGGGCTGATAGATTTCCACGATGGCAAAATGGGGCGTCAGATCTGACTGCTCCGGTTCGGCTATGGTCATGAACCGGTAGTTGGTCCCGTTTACCACCTGTTTCGCCACGGCGATGGGCCGGTAGAAGTAATCGGGATGTTCCCCGATTGCATTGTAAAAGATAAATGAATCATATGTGGTGAGATAAGGCTGATACTGCCAGCTTCCAGGCATGGAAGTCACCTCCGGAATGTCGTTATAGTAGTTTATGCAGGAAAACCATGAGGGTTCTGCCATCGCTGGCGCTTCATGGTTTTTTTGATTGCGGCAAAGGCAATTTAATGGTATACTATTATAATATGCGCCCTGCCGCCATGGAAATCTGCCGGAGAAATCCGGGGCAGCGCGTATGAAGAAAGTAAATGAGGGATTGGATGTCAAAATCATTATACATAGCAGAAAAGCCCAGTGTGGCCCAGCAGTTTGCCGAAGCGCTTAAGATACGGGGACGGCGGGGCGACGGGTATATAGAGTCTGATCAGGCAGTGGTGACGTGGTGCGTGGGCCATCTGGTGACTATGAGTTATCCGGAAGCCTACGACATGAAGTTCAAGCGCTGGAGCCTTCAGACACTGCCATTCCTTCCAAAGGAATTCAAGTATGAAGTTATAACCAATGTATCCAAGCAGTTTGAAATCGTCAAGGGTCTTTTGAACCGGCCCGATATTGATACCATCTATGTGTGTACGGACTCGGGACGGGAGGGAGAGTATATATACCGCCTGGTGGCCCAGATGGCCGGGGTAAAGGATAAGAAGAAGAAACGGGTGTGGATTGATTCCCAGACAGAGGAAGAGATATTGAGGGGAATCCGCGAGGCCAAGGATGAGACAGAGTATGACAACCTGTCCGCCTCCGCCTATTTAAGGGCCAAGGAGGACTACCTTATGGGAATTAATTTCTCCAGGGTGCTGACCCTTAAGTACGGACCTGCCCTGTCAAATTATCTGGGAACCAAGTTTACGGTTCTGTCCGTGGGCAGGGTCATGACCTGTGTCATGGGAATGGTGGTGCGCAGAGAGCGGGAGATACGCGGTTTTGTCAAAACCCCCTTTTACAGGGTGATTGGATCCTTTGAGGCGCCGGGTAAGGACGGCCAGCCGGTTCCCTTTGAGGCGGAGTGGAAGGCAGTGGAAGGTTCCCGCTATTTCGGAACCCCCTGCCTGTATAAGGACAACGGCTTTAAGGACAGGCAGCAGGCAGAGGAGCTGGCCGCCTTATTGACGGCAGAGCCGCCTCTCACGGCCACGGTGCTCGCCAAGGAGAAGAAAAAGGAGACCAAGAATCCGCCCCTTCTTTACAACCTGGCGGAGCTTCAGAACGACTGTTCCAAGATGTTTAAAATCAGTCCGGATGAGACGCTTAAGGTGGTGCAGGAGCTGTATGAGAAAAAGATGGTCACCTACCCCAGAACCGATGCCAGGGTTCTGTCCACGGCAGTGTCCAAGGAGATTCAAAAGAACATAGGCGGCCTTAAGAATTACGGGCCTATGGCAGGGTTTGCGGATGAGGTGCTGAATATGGGATCCTATAAGGGGATTGCCAAGACACGCTATGTCAATGACAAGCAGATAACGGACCACTATGCCATTGTGCCCACTGGACAGGGACTTGGAAACCTGAGGGGACTGCCGCCATTGTCTGAAAAGGTGTATCAGGTCATATGCAGACGGTTTTTGAGCATATTTTATCCTCCGGCGGTTTATCAGAAATACAGCCTGGAGCTGGAGCGCCTGAAGGAACATTTTTTTGCCAATTTTAAGGTTCTGTCCGAACCGGGATATCTCAAGGTGGCGGATGTGAACCTGGCAAAGAAAAATGGGGTGGAGGAATCCTTTGACGAGGCCAGGGATGAGACAAAGGATGAGACAAGGGATGAGTCCAGGGACGAGGCAAAAGAAGGTGTCCCAAATGCCATTTCTCCAAAAGTTGACAGGACAGTATTGCTCCAGATGCTTGCAGAATTGAAAAAAAATGATATACTTACTTTGGTGGAGCTGAATATAAAGGAAGGCGAGACATCACCTCCCAAGCGCTATACCTCCGGTTCCATGATTCTGGCCATGGAAAATGCAGGCCAGCTCATAGAGGACGAGGAGCTGCGGGCCCAGATTAAGGGCAGCGGCATAGGCACCAGCGCTACCAGGGCTGAGATACTTAAGAAACTGTTTAACATCAAGTATCTGAACCTGAACAAGAAAACCCAGGTTATTACGCCGTCCCTTTTAGGGGAAATGGTCTATGACGTGGTGGACCAGTCCATCCGCCAGCTTCTGAATCCGGAGCTGACAGCCAGCTGGGAAAAGGGGCTCACCTATGTTGCGGAGGGTTCCATAACTTCAGATGAGTATATGGAAAAGCTGAATCGTTTTGTTGCCGGCAGGACAGTCAATGTCATCCGCATGAATAACCAGTACAATATGAGAGGTTATTTTGACGCGGCAGCCGCATTCTATAAAACAAAAAAGGAGAATTAATTTATGAAACTGGAACAGATGAAAATCAAAGAACTTTTAGACACAAGCCATACAATCGCTGAAAAGCTGTTTGAGGGCCATGAGTATCCATGGGAAGTTCTGGGTGACATCAATGGGTTCATCGAAAGTCTGGGCGCCAGCCTTCCGGAGAACGAATACAAGAAGATTGGAAAGAATATCTGGATTCACAAGACAGCACAGATGGCTCCCACCACTGCCATGGGCGGACCTATGATCATCGGACCAAAGGTACAGATACGCAACGGAGCCTTTTTAAGAGGAGGCGTTATCCTTGGACAGCACGTTGTCATCGGCAATTCCTGTGAAATCAAGAACTCCATCATCTTTGACGAGGCGCAGGTGCCCCATTTCAACTATGTGGGCGATTCCATCCTGGGCTACAAGGCACATATGGGAGCCGGCGCAGTGACCTCCAATGTGAAGGCTGACAAGGGTCTTGTAAAGGTTCATGCTGAGGATGGTGATGTGGAGACAGGATGCAAGAAATTCGGCGCCATCCTGGGCGATCACGCGGAGATTGGCTGCAACAGCGTGCTCAATCCCGGAACGGTCATTGGACGTAATTCTAATGTATACCCGCTGTCCAGCGTACGCGGCTGTGTTCCCTCTGACTCCATCTACAAGGGCCAGGACAACATCGTTGTAAAAGAGGCCAGGGAAGTGGAAACAGAGCAGGAAGCGCCCGAGGCACCTGAGAAGGGAAAGGGCGGGCTTAAGGTAGTAAAATAAGCCGTCAGTACAGAACGAACAGAAACACGGAACAGTCAGAGAGTTTATAAAAACAGGAAGCCGGACACTGCACATCGCAAGTCCGGCTTCCTGTTTTATCTTTGGTTTGTATATCCCTGAATTTGTATTTGCCTGTAATAATTCCTGTTATTTTGTTCCGAAGATACGATCTCCGGCATCTCCCAGTCCGGGGCAGATATAGGCGTTTTCATTCAGGCAGCGGTCCAGATGTCCCACGTAAATCTGCACATCGGGATGGGCTTCATGGAGACGCTTAAGGCCTTCCGGAGCAGCTATGATAGCCATGAATTTAATCTTTTTCCCGCCGTGTTCCTTGATAAAGTCAACGGCTGAGACACCGGAACCGCCAGTGGCCAGCATGGGATCTGTGACGATGATGGTACGCTCTTCAATGGGGTTTGGAAGCTTGCAGTAATATTCATGAGGTTCGTGAGTCACCTCGTCCCTGTATAAACCGATATGACCTACCTTTGCGCTGGGAACCAGAGCCAGGATGCCGTTTACCATGCCAAGTCCGGCACGGAGAATCGGAACCACGGCCAGTTTGCGTCCGGCAATCATGGGGGTCATGCATGTCTCGATGGGAGTTTCCACCTCCACATCCTCCAGAGGAAGGTCGCGGAGGGCTTCATAGCCCATCAGCATGGCAATTTCCTCAATGAGGGCACGGAACTCATTGGTTCCTGTAGCTTTATTGCGCAGAATAGAAATCTTGTGCTGAATCAAAGGGTGGTCAAATACCATTACGTTATCCATAAATTTTGCTGCTCCTTTATCTATTAGAATTACTGATAATTATATATCAAATATCTTATGATATCAACCCCGGTTAAAGGACTATTT
>OAVH01001595.1_pt1 | contig 11705 bp, 12 predicted proteins | sample 1495281 | NCBI WGS metagenome assembly OAVH01 (sample SAMEA2580082, study PRJEB22360) | human gut metagenome | biome: human gut; feature: human-associated habitat; material: faeces | place: Denmark | collected 2008/2010
GAACCCAAGACAATTCTATTGTCTACGGGGGTTCATTTTTAAGTTAATGACATTGTATAAATAAAGGATTTTTACAGAGGGAACAGAAGATTTCTGTTCTCTCTTTTTTTGTCTGCTGCTGCAATCAAAGAGGCAACTACTGCCGAAAATAAAATTATATCATTATAAAATTGAATAGTTATTCTTTTTCACTTATCACATCCCTAGTATAACAGATATCATAAGGAAGCGAGTAGGTGGTGTCAATTCCTTTCCCCCCACATATATACCTTAGATTTCTTCAAAATCCTTTTTTCATTTATTCTTGAAAAATCAGTTAACCGATAAGAGCGAACTCTTGTCTTGACAATAATCGGAATCAGGAATCCATTATTGGAAAGTTTCGCACATCTATTAATAACCGTTTTGTTTGTTACACCTATCATTTTACTTACTTCAATTGGTGTAAACTCATATAACCGTTTTTTTAACAGGAATGCTAAAAGCTCTTTTTCTTTTGCATTTAAATAGGACAGGCTTCCTTCTAACTCATCATTCTCGGACACTTTTGATAACTCATATACCTTTTTAGAATACAATTCCATCATTTTCAAAAAATAATTGATCCATATTTCCGGATGAGGAGGATTTTCTCTTCCTGCATAATACAATGCAGGTAATCCCATTTGCAGCGATGCATAATACTCATCTGGATCATAGGCAAAATATTCTTCCAGAGAACCAATTCCATTAAAGCCGTATCCATAATAATCAAGAATATATCCTGACATCAGTCTGGCAGTTCTTCCATTACCATCTTCAAAAGGATGAATGGTAACCAGTTGATAATGGACTACAGCAGCAATGATCAGCGGATGATCATCTGTGGTATTTACATATTCGACAAGTTCCTCTAATAATACTGGAATATCTATATACTCCGGTGGAATATATTCAGGTACTCCCGTTTCGGAATCATATACTGCAAATAATACGCCTGGGGGCATAGGACCTCTTAATCCTATCTTTTCTTTTGAAGCACCTTTTTCAACCATTGCCTGCACTTCAAGAATCATTTCTTTTGAAAAAATTTCTTTCTTTTTCAACTTTTCTTCCAAAAGATTTAAGGCCAGAAAGTAATTACGAACTTCTTGTTCTGGTTTAAAAAAATGTTTGTGAGGATCACTATCAATGGCTTCATTTGCCTGTTTTTCAGTCAACGGATTCCCCTCAATCTTATTAGAAGCATAGGAACTTTTTTTCTTGGAGTTTTTTCTAAGTCTATTTTTTGTAGCAGGTGGCATTTCTATCGTACTGAGAGAAAAACGATTTTCATCAATTCCCGATATCCTTTTTAAAATTTCATTCGTTAACGTGACCTTTAGCACAGTATCCACCTCTATTTCATTTATATATATTATATTGTTTTGTGAATTATTTTTCCACTAATATTTCACTATTTTTTCACTATTTTTCATTAATTCCGTATTTCGTCTTCGAGCCCCATCAATTATTGTTAACTTCCAGAAATTTTACAACTAAATCATATAAAATATAAAAGAAGGATTTAATCAAATGGTAACTCTTCCTTATCTAAGATGCATTTGGTGATAACTTCTGGTACTTTCAGCAATCGCTTTTAACAGTTCTTCGTTTTGGATTGCTTTCTGCTTCTGGTGGAGGTCTTCCAATTCAGCTGTCAGTTTGTCGTATTCTTCGCGATTCTTGGCTATTGCCATCTGTACCTTTTCTATTTTCTTCTCAAGACTTTCTTTACTTATTGTTCTTGCCATTTTTATCTCCCTTTCAATACTTCACTGATATAATTCGCTTTATATTTCACCTGTGCTGCATCAATGTCGAATGCACTCAAGATTACTTTCTGTGTTTTGGTAACCGCATGATCCAATCGATATACTTTGTCTAATTGCCTTGTCATTTCTATCTTTTCAAGTTCACGAATTGCTGCCGGAACTGTAAGATAATTCGGCTTTTTAACCAGTTCCTTAGCTTTTGCTTTCAGTGCGGTGTACATCTTGCTTCTGATGATTAATGCAATAAATCCAATAAATATCTTGTTTGAAGCAGCTTCCTCTGATGCCACACGCAGACAGTGATTTCCCAGATACGATTTATCAGCCCGGAATACTTTTTCTGATGCATCTCTATTTTTATATAGACTGATGGCTTCCTTTGCGTCCATTTTTTCAGATGTAATGATTGCAAAGTATCCACACAGTTCCAATTCATCCCTGATCACCTGCAGATTTGGTTCTCCGTATACAAAGTGCCCTGTTTCTTTGTTATAGTGCATATGGAAATATTTATGGAATGTTGGACCAAACTCATGGTCTGTATCTTGAAACCTTGCCAAATAGCTCTGCATTTCCTCAATATTTTCTTCCAGCCTTGCACGTTCTCCGGCAGCTTTTGATGCACTATAATAGATGTGGACATATCTTTTTTTCGTATCGGCCGAATACACATACGTGTGAACAGTCTTTCCATATACCCCAAACTCAGCGATTTGGTTTCCCCAATCACTTTCAAAGGTCCCTTTCTGTTTTCGGACTTGATTACTTATGAATCCTTTACATCCTTTTACCATGATGATAAATCCGAAGCCACTGCTATCCATATATTTTAAATTTTCTTTACTAAAATACCCCCGGTCAAGGACAAATCCAATGTTCCGATAACCGTACCCTTTCACTTTTTCCACCATAAACTGAAGCTGCGAAACATCGTTAATACTGCCTGGATATTTTTCATACATCAGCGGCTCACTGTTATTCAGATCATACCCTACAGCATAGTTAAAAATCGGAAGTCCTGCATCTACTTTAGCTGCACCGAATTCTACCATGCTGATATTCCCGGCTTCACAGTTCTTGTTTGTAGAATCATACGAGATATAAATTCGTTCTCGACGGTTTCGTTCTTCATTCCAACTATCCAAGAATGACTGTCTCTGATTTTCTGTGATAGAACGTAAGAAATCAGAGATGGTTGAATCACTATACATCTTCATGTTCCGGGTAAAAAGCGGATGATCATATGTGTAATCCGGATAATACTGTGCAGCATTGCTTTCGGTTACGATAGAGTATGCAGCAAAATCCAGAATCAACCCTGCATTCTTACCACCAAATGTATCCTCAAGTTTCTGCGTTAAACCACATTTCTTTGCAACCTGATTGATTACCATAAAAGTACCTGATTTCAAACAGCTGCTTCTTCCCTCTGTTTCTTTTTCTTCTGGCATTTCAACTTCTGGGAAGTACTTCCTAAAGTTTTCGTTAGGACGCATCTTCGTTTCATCATCATCAGAAACCTTACCGATTGTGACACGTTTTACCGTTGTATACTGCTTCGACGGATTATAATTCCGGCTGCATTCATAATAAACATAACGAGCATTTCCTTTGCTGCGAAATGTAATTTTCCCTTTCACGTTTGGTATGTCAACAGTGTAATCGAGGTACATTATTTTTACTCCTTTATGGTTGTATTTACGACTAAATATAGTATATCAAAAAACTCGCAAATTTGCAAGAGAAACCGCGAGTTTTCTGCGTGTTTTCAAGGTTTTTTGCTAGTTTTAATCAACCATTTTTCTGTCGAGTTGCACTCACTGCCGGAAGTTAACATTCATTCGCTGAGGCAAGCAGCGTCGCATATAATGCCTGTTCCAGCGAGATCACATTACCTTCTTTTAATCCAACCGAAGAATCTCCCGGCTGCATAAAAGATATGCAGTCATTGGAAAATGTTACCTTGTCTGGCAGATTGCCGTATTTTAAAGCAATAAGACTGGTCAGGACTTTTGTGATACTTGCCGGGTACTCATGTTCATCAATATTTTTCGCATATAAGATGCTTCCTGTTCCCGCATCCATCACGATTGCAGCTTCACCGTATGTGCCCGGTCCTTTTGGCCAGTTCTTCCAACCGTTCGACTGGATCTCCATCTTATAGGCATCTTCTTCTGCCTTCTTTTCCCGCTCTTCCGGCGTCATGTCTTCTTCTTTTTTCTCTTCCTTCTTATTGGAATCATCTTTTGATGCGTCTGCCGCCTGATTGCTCTCGCTGCCGCCAGGTTCCGCATATACTTTCCGGCTTACCGTTCCCGGTATTACTGTAAATAAGGCCAAGATCAATATTATAATCCTGGCCACAACTTTCTTGCTCTGTTTCATTATACTCGCCCGTTTACTATCCCCTTATATTCATCTTTTGTAAATCCCTTTAATATAACAACTGCTCGATCTTCTTTTTATTCGCATCAAAATCAACCTGCAGTACCTGCATACCCTCATAAGTGATGCCTGTATACGTTCCATCCTGTGGAATACATGTCTGCTGCATCTTCAGATCGTCTACCGACAGAACATCTTTTGCCATAGAGTACATCTCCGATACACTCATATTCGTCTTTACATGATTTACAGCGTAATTGATCAGAGGCAGTAACGCGCTTGGATCCTTCTTCTCCATAATCTTACGGTAGATTCCATACATTACACTTCTCTGACGTCTTGTTCTTTCAAAATCATTGCCCAGTGTACGGTTTCTCGCATGCGCAAGTGCCTGGGATCCGGTCAGTGTCACATCTCCGGACTGGATATCCGGCATACCATTCTCTCTGTAATAAGCAGCCTCTTCTTCACTGATGAATACGGTCACACCGCCAATCTCATCGATTACATTTACCAGATCATCAAAGCTGATCGTAATATAATTCTGAATATCAAGATCATATGTCTTATTGATCGTGTTGATCGTAAGTCCCACTCCGCCGTATGCATAAGTATGGCCCAGACGACTCTTTCCGTGTCCATCAATATCGACCAGCGAGTCTCTCAGGAATGAGATTGCTGTTGATTTTCCTTCTTTTTTGTTAAATGATACCATCATCATACTGTCGGAACGTCCCCTGTCCGCATCAGGATCTCTGGAATCCGTACCTACCAGAAGGACATTATATACATCCTTATCTTTTCTATCTTCTTTTGCGATCTTAACCTTCTTCGCCTTCGGATCTACTTTGTCTGCCGACACAATCCCTACAGAGTCCCCGTAGAATTTCCACCAGATCGACCCGTAGATTCCACCGATCAACAATACGATCAATAATATTATAATTCCTATAATCTTCCGTTTTTTGTGTTTGCGAAAAAATTTCATCTGTCTGTATCCCCCCTTAGTCCTTGATCACACGGCCAAACTTGTCCGTCGAACCTTTTTCCATCTTGCCATAGTGACCGTAAGCTCCGTATTTACCATAATTTCCGTAGTGGCTTGCCGTAATTACCGTAACGTCTGTATCCATAACCGTATCCTTGTCCACCGGATGAATTATCCCCGTTGAACACATATCCCAGCATATCGATTCCACTTAACGCAAGACTTCCCACACCTTCTCTGATCTCACGAAGCTTCGTATAATCATAGCGGATCACATAAAGGGCCGCATCTACATATTTGCCCAAAAGCGGGGCATCTGCCAGAAGTTCGGATGGCGCAGTGTCCAGGATGATAATGTCATATTTTGACTTCAGAGCTTTGATCAGCGTTCTCATACGTCCGCTTCCTATCAACAGCGAATTCTCTCCATCCGGTGCACCGCCGAAAATAACATGAAGGCTTCCGTTCTCATTCGTTCTTTCCTTCGGAAGCTTTACATTGGTAATTGCTCTGGATAACGGCACTTTTTTCTTAAGAACCGAGCCAAGTCCCGGATGTGGTTCCTGCTCATTCATCGCTCCCGCAATCGAAGGATTTCTAAGATCACAGTCGACCAGCAATACTTTCTTTCCCTGCTGTGCAATGGAAATTGCCAGATTCGCCGAAAGTGTCGTCTTACCTTCTCCCGGGATCGAACTCGTAACAAGCAGGGTCTGGTATTCCTTTTTCTCCATATCTTTCATAATGCGGATACGAAGCTTTCTTACCGCTTCCAGATAACCCATGGAGATTCTTTCATTTAACAGGCTCACTGAATTATGAAATGTCTCTTTTTTACGCTTTTTCGTGCGGACATACGGGATACTTCCCAGATCTGTCAGATTAATATTCTTCTTCAGTTCCTTTCTTGACTTCACAGTTCTTCTGGAAAGCACATACAGCAGAAGAATCACACAACCTATGATCGCACCCTTTAAAGCTCCACGCTTGTAAGATCCACGTATAACCTCCACACGTTTGGTATCTGTCGGAATACCGGTCTCATCCAGAATCGTAAGCTTGGTCTCTCCAAGTACGAATTCCGCAACTTTCGGATAATTCTTTATGACTGATTTTAACGTCTTATATGCCATCTGTGGATCGTCTCCTGATACGGATATCGTCAGAAGATTCGTTCCGTCATCTGCTTTAACATTGATTGATCCCGGCATTGAATCAAGTCCCATATCCTCAGCAACTACATCCTTCAGCACACCACTGGTAAGAATATACGGGAATACTTCCGCCATCTGCTGGGCCGACTGCGCATTCACATAATCCATACCGCCGACAGATGTCACCGATACTGTCGCTGATGCCACATAATTCGACTGATAGCTGGTACTCACTGAGAAATAAGACTGTACCGCCAAAATAACTGCAAGCCCGATGACCAGCCACCACAGCTTCTTCACACCATGATAAACATCCAACATAACATTCGTCAGATCGATCTTCTCAGGCGCATCCACACGTTCACTTCCTGATTTGTCTCTATAATCGCCCATATACTCTACATTCCTTTACTTCTTCCATAATTGCCGTAACGTCCGCATTTGCTGTATTTACCATAATAATGTCCTACCGGGCTGTCCACCAGGCCGGAGAATGATCTTACACCGTTCAGCACAACTCCCAGTACCTTACTTTCCTTGTCACGGAAATCATCCATTACTTCATTGATGTCTTCAGCCAGCATATAATTCTGCTTTGCCACGATCATAACCGCATCCGCACAATGTGCAAATATCTGCGCATCTCCGATGATTCCCGCCGGTGGTGTATCAATGATTACATAATCCACAAATTTCCTGCATGCAGCCATTAGCTTAAAAAATGACTCCGAGTTAAGCATCTCCGTCGATGAGGAATAGCAGTTCTTTCCACCCATGAACAACATATGTTTTCTGGTACACGGAACCATGACATCCGCAAGAGATCCGTTTCCTTTCAGATACTCTCCCAGTTCATTCTCCACTTTTGGCTCCATACCAAAGATCAGGAACTGCGACGGTCTCCGGATATCACCATCTACCAGCAGTACCCTCTTGGACTGTTCTGCCAGCGTGATCGCCAGATTGGCGGCAACCGTAGATTTTCCTTCATTTTCAGATACACTGGTTACCACGAGGACTTTCTGTTCATTCTTTGCCATCCGGTATTCTACCTTGGCCGCCAGTTTCTTATAACTTTCCACGAACCGGAAGCTTGCTACCGGATCATCAACCAGGATTGCTTTTTTGTTATGCCGGAACATATCCCGGATCGTCTTATATTTCCATTCATAACTGATAGCTCCGAGGCTTCTGGCATCTAACTTCTTCTCGATCTCATTTTCCTGCTTGATGGTATTCTTCATATAAGAGAACAGTCCGAGGAGGATGATCACCAGTGCTCCTGCCACAAGTCCGCCCTTCTTGGCCTGTCCGCCTGCATCCAGCGGATTATCCGGTGTATACGGAATCTTCGGCTCCTCCAGCACATCCATAACCGCACTGCCCACCGTATACAACGATACGCTGCTGTAGTTGTCCATGACCGTACGTATAATGTCTATGGACTCCTTCGGTGTATCCGCCGTCACACTTAAGACCAGCATATTCGTCCCTTCCAGCACCTTCGCATGGATATCTGCATCCAGTTCCTCTACTTTCAGCTTCTCACAGATCTTTTTCTCCATGATGTTACTTTTTAATATCTTCTCGAATGTCTTCGCCATTGTGTTGGCCGAACTCAGATTACTGTACGCATTCGCATCGCCTCTGGATGCCACCACAAATGTCGCCTGCGTTGTATACTCCGGAACATACCTGCTGCTTACAACTACATAAGTTAACAACGCTCCCGCAATTGCCCCCAGGATGATCACCCACCAGTTGGACACTATATCATGCACAAGAGTATACGGATCCAGGTCAGTATCCATAAATGCCGGCATGTCATTTCTATTATTACTTTCCATCCTGTGTTCCCTCCTGATCCTGTACCACAACGAATAACTTTGTCACCGCAGTCGGTGCTCCTTCTGCCGTATAAGAATATTCCACCGGATAAACCCCTGCTTTGGAATAATCCACTTCTGATTTCACACTGATCGCTTCTCTTGTACCGGCAATCACCTCCCTGTCATCCGCATATGTATATGTTACACCATTTTTCTCCATTCCTGTGACATAGGACATCGGATCAATCTCCTGACCTACTGTCGTATATGCAATATACTCCGATAATACCGGATATTCTTTCATCTGCTCCTGTCTGTCACCGGATTCTGTTACGGTCACTTCGAGAGGCACTGAACACACATCACCCGCACTGTTACTTACCTGTACGGTCACTTTGTAAATTCCTGCAGCTGCATTATACATACCATCATCCAGACTGGTACGTATCTGACTGGTCAGGTCACCGTCAAGGCAATCCTCTGCCTTCATATTCTCCGTAAGGTTCGCCTTCCCCACCTCTGTTGTCGAATATCTAAGTGGTGCCTTCAGATGGATCTTCGGCGGCGTGTAATCTTTGTACTGTATGGTTCTTTCCAGTGTCCCTACCTGATTCGCCTTATCGAATACCACATAGGTAATGGTACGCTTGCCCGGCGCAATAAAATGCGACATCGAAGCGATACGTACAGACGATGTCAGGTCACCGTCACGGTTGTCTTCTGCTTTGACACCTTTCAGAAGTGCTTTCTTCTGCTTCTTCTGATCGGTCTGCACACTCAGTGTCACCGTCTTATCCTTACAGTTGATCACCGGCGGTGTATGGTCTTCCAACATCTTGGACTTCACAGTATACCCGGCAAATATAGCACAGGATGCCACGAATATCAGACACACTGCTATTTTTAGTCTTCTCATAGTCATTCTCCTTCATCGTTAATATAACTGTTACCGTCCAGAATACGGAACCGGTTCTAATCTCAGGATCTCTCTGTTGTCACAGAGTCTTGCCGGATTATACTGAAACAGCACATCCAGATGGTTCTCGGAATACTCCCGGCTCAGTTCTTCATACGCATCCAGCATATACGGTGTCCTCTGAAGTGGACTGTGTGCATCACTTGCGATTACAGAAATCAGATTATGCCGCAAAAGACTGTCGGCCGCACGCTTCGATCCTCCTCCGAATCTTCCGAGGAAGCTTCCCTTATTCGCCTGAATCACATATCCTTTTCTGAACCAGCGGTACGCGATCTGCGGATAATCCTGTATAAATTCATACCTTTCCGCATGGGCGATCACCGGTCTTGCTCCGACTTCATTAACTCTCTTCAGAATAGCCTCTGCAAATTCAGGATCTTCATCAAATGCAAATTCCATCAGTATGTACCGGCTCTGGTTAAGCGGCATGATCTTATGATTCACGATCAGCTCCGGAAGGTCTTCTGTCGAAAATACTTCCATTCCCGGCAGGATCTCTATCGGGATCTTCTCTTTTCTGACCGCTTTGACCACACTTTCATATCTGTCAATATATTCTCTCCCGAAATAATTCCCATACATTCCCGGAATATTGCAATGCGGGGTCGCTATAATCTTGTCCACTCCGCTGTCTACGGCCATCTGTGCCATCTCCAGCGTATCATACAGATCTTCAGCCCCGTCATCAATCCCCGGAAGTATATGTGCATGTATATCTATCATCCCATCATCCTTTGTAGCTCATAATCGTTTTTATTATAGCATTTTCAAATTATGAAGTAAAGAAAACGATATGCCCTATTCTTCCATTGTCTCCTTCAGATATCTGACCGTTGCTTCTGTGTATCTGCACAAATATTCCGGTACGCCGTCTGCTTTTCCGGTCTCCGCAATTGCCGCTGCCACACAAGTGTTACATACCTTTCTAAGCTTACAGCTACTACATCTGGCCGAAATTCTAAGACTCTCTGTTTCTTTTTTCGTAAGCTCCCACGCTTCCTCAAACTCCACATCCCGAAGCGGTATACTTGGCTTATCCAGTACCACACAGGAGCGCATCTCGCCCTGCCAGTTCACCACAAAAGAACTCTTACCAGCACGACACGCCATCTGTCCCGGAATTGCCTCTCCTTCCGGAGTATTCTCTGCTTCGTCTAATCGAATCTTGCGGTATTGGGCAAATACTTCTTCTCCCATCTCTCTTCGCAAAATTTCCACTCTTGCTTTTGCCGCCATCTCCGGATCCAGTCTGGCCTGATTATTATACGCATGATTTCGTTCTCTCACAGACGGATACATATAAGTATCGATCCGCACCGGAGCATCCAGAGATTCGCCAAGCTCTATAATCTTCATCCTGTCATCCACATTCGCCTTTGCAAGACTTCCATTCACTTTCACATCAATGTTCCTCTCCCGCAAAAGCCGGATGCCATTCACCGCTTTGTCGAATCCTCCCGGATAATGACACAAACGCTCATAGGTCTCATTGCTTGCACCATATAATGTAATATTGATTCTTCTTGGTTTATTTTCCGCAAAAAAATCTGCCCACGCCTCATCGATCAACGTTCCGTTCGTGTTAATCGTAATAATCATCCCCAGTTCACGCAGTTTTTGATATAACTCGCGGAAATGTGGATACAACAGCGGCTCTCCACCTGTCAAAAGAACAAATAGCGTCCCGGCTTTCATCATATCTTCTGCCGTTTTCGTCCATTCTTCAATCGTGCGCAGCCTTCCCATCTGTTCCATCTCTTCTCTGCTCATACGCACATAACACATATCACAGTTCAGATTACAAAGCGGCAGCAACTCCAACACTCCATACAACGGCACCTTCTTCTCTGTCGCCATTGCAAACATCTGTTGCTCTATTGTCGTTCCATCTTCCATTAATTCCATATTGATTCCTCGATATTTCCTGTAGATTTTAAAAAAGAACCGGAAATCCGGTTCTTTTTATATATGTATATATGTTTGTTTTATGATTTTGTAGTTTCCCAAGATTCTCTATTCAAGTTTGTTGTACAATGAATATTATCTCCTCTTTTACCACGCCATATAATTACCTGCTCTACTTTTCCGCTGTTTGGAATATAATATCCATCCAGGAAATCATCTGTGGTGTTTGCTTCATGCGTTGTTCCACATGCGTGGTAACCTCCTAACCATTCATCTCCTCCATATCCAAATAAACCATAACCTTTCTGGAATCCAGGCTTCCCATTAGATTCTTTATATACATCTCCTGATACGCCACCACCGGCATCACATGTAAACTTATACTTACCATACTCTGTATCGCCACAAGCCGCCACATACTCATGGTAAAAGAATCCTTTGTCCCCCCAAAACCCGCCACATCCTCATTTGCCACAAATCTTTCGCCTACCATAGTAGGTCTAACATACGCCCTCTTCATACTTATACACTCCTTTTATTATTTTACTCTTGTTATCCATAAACCTCTGTCTATATTATCCTATAATATAAAAGTCTAATGCTAAATTCAATACTAAAATCCTTATTGTTATAGATAATTCTTGCTATCTATAATTATAACTACATTTTTTA
>OAVH01001618.1_pt1 | contig 11546 bp, 10 predicted proteins | sample 1495281 | NCBI WGS metagenome assembly OAVH01 (sample SAMEA2580082, study PRJEB22360) | human gut metagenome | biome: human gut; feature: human-associated habitat; material: faeces | place: Denmark | collected 2008/2010
GTGTTCTCGACAAACCTATTCTAGTTGGATATTGATTATGAGTCATTTTTTATGTGTTGCACTTAAAGTGTAAATTCAAGGCAAAAAGAATGCGGTGATCTTGTTTAATCTCTTAATGTATGGTTCTTATCTGGCGATCGTGATCGGTCTAATCACGGGTATCTATCAATGGCCGATTCTGATAACGTTCTTGAGTTTGCTAAAGGTTTATCCACAAACCAAAGCGTTTACTAAAGAGCAAATTAAACACAAGACCTTTGCAATGTCGATTAAAAATTTAGTCGCCTTTAATGGCAGCTATGCATTAGGACTATTGGTCACATTGTTTTGGCAGCTCATCTGATAAATCGAATGTCCCGCCCCTATAATTATGAGGCGGGTCTGCTTGTTGAAAAAATAACGAACGAGGGATTATTTATGGATAATACGAAGAAGCTAAAAGCCACGCAGCAAAAAATGACCAAAGAACATTTCTATGAACTTGTGCAAATTCGTACAAAGTTTGCCGGAGTCTTTCCTTTTGTGATTGCTGTTTTATTTACTAACACGTATTTTCATTCCTTCCATCCGGGAAAGACTCTTTTTTTCTTTTTCGGGATGTTTGCGTTTGACTTGGCAATCACTGCAATCAATAACTATATGGATTTTAAAAAAGCTCATTCGGAGATTTACAAATATGAAGAAAATCTGATTGGACGAGAAAATTTGTCGGAAAAACAGATACAGCGTTTGATTATAGGACTAGTGGGTTTCGCGGCAATTGTTGGATTGATCTTAGTCGTTCAAACTGGCTGGATGCTGTTGCCAATGGGAGCAGCGTGTTTTTTTGTTGGCGTGTTTTATACGTATGGTCCGATCCCGCTTTCGCGCATGCCTTTAGGTGAGATTTTTAGCGGAGTTACTGAAGGGCTGGGAATTTTTGCTATTACGATTTATCTAAATACCTATGATCAACGCCTTTTTTACATGGAACTGGATTTCAATCATTTTGCGATCACTGGCAATACTATGGCGGTACTGGCAGTGATTTGGGCAGCATTACCGCTAATCTTGACAATCGCCAATATTATGCTGGCAAATAATATCAGTGATCTAGCACAGGATATCGAAAATCATCGGTATACATTGCCCTTTTATATTGGGCGAGAGTGGAGTGTGAGGCTGTTCAATATTTTGATGTACAGCTGCTACGGAGCAATCCTTGTTGGTTTGATCATTGGTATTTATCAATGGCCGATTCTGCTGACATTTATCAGTCTGTTTAAAGTAGTACCACAAACTCAAATTTTTACTAAAGAACAAATCAAGCACAAAACATTTCCGATGGCGGTGGAAAATCTGATCGTATTTAATAGCTGTTACGCGTTGGGACTATTAGTAACCATGATTTTACAATTTATATAGAAGAAAAAAACCGGTGATCCGAAATCACCGGTTTATTTTTATCCTAATTGAATCAGAAAAACGATTAAACTAATCAGACCTAACCCTGTCACGATTGCAAAAAGCAGCTTATCTCGTTTGGTGGTAAAAACTGGTCGATGATAGGTATGGCTGTTCCACAGCCAAAAGACCATGCCTAAGGCGTAAATGCCAATACAGTAAAGCAGGTTTAGCGCTCCTGAGGAATACAGCATATAAATTCCGTAAATGATCCCGCCAATGGCTAGAAATTGCTGCCCTTTATGTTTTTTTCCTTTGGCAATTTGCCATAAGAAAGCAGCAGACAAGACGTAAGGGACGAGTACCATCGTTGTGGCTGTATCTGTCACAGCCTGGAAGGCATCCATTGCCCAACGAGAGATCATGAAGACGATCTGCATGATAACACCATTTAATACTAAGGCGTTAACTGGCGCATTTTGTTTGTTGGCTTTTCCAAGGAAAGCTGGGAACATTTTGTCCTGTGCTGCATCAAAGGAAATCTCTGCAGCCAAAATTGTCCAAGAAATCCATGCGCCTAAAACGGAAATAATGACACCAATATCAATCATACTAGCTGCCCAAGCACCAGAAGAGGCTCGAAGGACACCGCTTAAAGAGGGACTTGGAAGATTAGCCAATTGCTCCTGCGGTAATGATCCAAAGCTTAGCATTACGATTAATACGTAGATTGCTAAGGTTGTTGCATACCCAATCAAGGTTGCTCGCCCGACATCCCATGCACGTTTTGCTCGCCCAGATAATACTACCGCGCCTTCGATCCCAACGAAAACCCACATAGTTTGCAGCATCGCATGTCGAACTTGAGTTGGGACAGAGCCTAATTGTTTACCGTTCAACATCATATTTTTAGCGAAGACATCGATTGAAAAGGTTTGATACTTAAAATGAACGAACAAAAGAAAAATCGCCATTAAAATCGGAATAACTTTTGCACTGGTAGCGATCGTATTCAAAATGCTGGCAGTCCGAATTCCGCGAGCGACTAAAAAGATTACACCCCAAATCATGAAGGTTCCTAAAAGCAATCCGATTTGTCCACCAGAGCCGCCGATGGAGGGGATGAATTTGCTTAACGCATCTAAAAATAAAATGACAAAGGAAACATTTCCGATAATATTGCTTAGCCAATAGCCCCAAGCGGAGTTAAAGCCAATATAATCGCCAAATCCGTCTTTGGCGTAATAGTAGATTCCGCCGATAATTTCAGGTTCTTCCTTTGAAAGTGTCTGAAAAACCTTAGCGATGAAGAAAACACCGACACCGGTAATCAGCCATGCGAGCAAAGATGCAACAACGCCAGCGGATTGTGAAATACTGCTAGGTAGATTGAAGACGCCGCCGCCAAGCATTGAACCGATAACGATCATACTTAAGCCCAATAAACTTAATTCTTTCGTATGCTTATCAGGTGGTTGATTCTGTTCCATAAATTTACCTCTATTTTAGATTCATGTTTTTTATCTCAATAAAAATATTTTCGCTAAACGTTTCAAGAAAGTGGAAAGCTGAAATTGAATTTTTTGAGACACACTTCTTCTATCTAAGCATACTCAGTTGAAAATAACCATTAGGAGGGAATAAAACTAACGGTTAAAAGATTAAAGAATCGACATTTATTTTTAATCTAAATCGAAGATAAATACGGCGGAAAACAGTCTGGTAGAACAAATTGCCATTACTAGAGAAACTAGCTATGTTATTGTTAACAGTTTTGTATGATGCTCGAATGAAGTAAATGATTCATATAGGCGCAAGTTACTACAGAAACAGGAAGGATAATACCTGTCTAGCGGTAATTTTTATAGAGAGGTTGTTTTTTTATTTATCAGAGTGATAGAATTGAACCAGCGAGGAGGTCTAGGATGATTGAAATTCGAGTAGCAACACCAGCAGACGCAACAGCAGTAGCAGCAATTTATGCGCCCTACGTGAAGGAAACAACGATCACATTTGATTATGCTGTCCCCAGTGAAGAAGATTTTGCCCAGCGAATAGCGGAAACGGTGACTACATATCCGTACTTTGTAGCCGAAGACAATGGCGTAATCTTAGGCTACGCTTATGCCCATGCGTATAAAGAACGCGCTGCCTATGATTGGGCAGTAGAGGTAAGTGTCTATGTTGATCGGCAAAAACGCGGTAACGGAGCGGGAAAGCTTTTGTACCGCTCATTAGAACAAACCTTGAAAAAGCAGAATGTCGCGATTTTAACAGCGTGTATTACTGGCGGCAATCAAGCCAGTATCGATTTTCATAAGAAGCTTGGCTACCAGCAAGTGGCTAATTTCCCTAAAATAGGGTATAAATTTGATCAATGGCTGGATGTCATTTGGCTGCAAAAATTTTTAACGGAGGTAAAAGGGGAGATGCCGCCTTTTATCCCTTTCTCTAAATTATGAGCAGAAAGAACCAATTCACACTGAATACACTAGCAAAAGGAAGACTATTTGCCTTTCTCATTATTGTTGCTATAATCGTGCGTGTTGTGTTAGCCGTGGAAATGCCAGTCAAAATTTATATGCAGGCAGGGTATGACGATGCACTTTCTATCAATCAAGCATTAACTATTTTAGCGGGAAAATGGTTAGGTCCTTATGGCACGGGGACTTTGACTAAAGGATTATCTTTTACTTTCTTCCTTATTGTGAATCATTTTTCAAAATTGTCTTATCCGCTGTTTTTGTGTTTAGTGAATATGGCAGCGGCCTTTGCGATTGTGAAGGCATTGGCGCCGTTGATCAAGAATCGATACTTAAGCGGACTGGGCTTTCTATTTTTCAGCTATTCACCGGCTACATTTACCTCAGATTTTTCATTAAGGGTTTATCGAAATAGTTTGGTTTTTGCGGTTGTGTTGTTCGTATTAGCCGGAATACTTGGTCATTTCTTACGAAGAAAAGAAGCACTCAGAAAACGTCTCCCATGGGCCGTCATACTGATGGCGACTTTTCCTTTCTTTTGGTTTTTGCGTGAGGATTCTATTTGGCTAGTGCCCTTATATGCTGTCGCGACCATTTGTACGTTATTTGGAATTATTGTAAAGCATTCCTCGCTTGGCTCTTCATTCAAAGAGGGCTTTAGAAATTTTTGGATGCTGCTTAAAGAAACGAGTAAAACGAGATTAATTGGAAATATCCTACTTTTACTAGCACCTGTGCTGTTAACCGCAGGCGAATCTTTGGTCATTTCAAAAATCAATTATGAGCATTATGGAATCTTTACCACCAATGATCGGACAAAGACCTCATTTGCCAGAATGACAGAAAATCTGATTCAAATTGACAATAGCAGCTTTGATTCTGAAGTGGTTGCTGAAGACAGCGGAATTTGGGTGTCAAAAAAGACGTTTGATAAGGCACAAAAAGTGTCCCCAACATTTGCCAAATACAAAAAGGGAATCAATTGGATCTATAGTGAATCAATTTGGCCGGATTCTTGGCCAGTAAAAAATGGTGAGCTGCCTGGTGATATGTTTGTTTGGGGCTTACGTGAAATGTTTCAGAGAGAAGGTCTCTACAAGGACGGCAAACCAAATGAAAAAGTCTTTAAAAAAATCTCCCAGGAGCTGGAAGAGGGTTTTGAGTCAGGCAAGTTGAATAGGAAAAATATGTTCTTTGTCTCGAAACAAAGCAATGGGAAAAAGCTTGAAGATATGCGAAAGGTATGTAACTATATTGGGGCAGGTGTTATTGAAACCACATTTTATCGAAGCTATCAAACGAGCTATGGCGGATCAATCTTTGTAGAAAATCAACCAGCTGAAGTTGTTCTAGACTTAATCAATGTCAAATCTGTTTCTACTTTAAAAGAGGGAATGGAGGCAGAGGAGCGGCGAACAAAACCGTTTGTATTTGTGATAAACGGGATTATCTGGATTTATCGGATTATTTCACCAATACTATTGCTTGCGAGCTTAGGCGCTATCTTGTTGTTCACAATTGCTTACTTTAAAAAGAAAAGAAATCGGCCGGTTTTAGCGGATTATTTGATTATTTTCCTTGGTGTATTGTTGACCTATACCGTGTATCTCTTTGGCGTTTCATGGTTTGCGACCTGGGCCCCCGGCGGAAAAGGCTTATTTATGTTTTTCTACACAGGTGCAGGGGTACCGCTGATGCAAATAATTGAACTACTAAGCGTAACGTTGATTTTCAGAAACGCAAAAGGAAAATTGTTCGAAAATAAAGTCGAATCGGATTAGGTTTCGTTAATGATATTCTAATGAAATTCATTATGAATTGTTACGCGCCTATACCAATGGTTTGCTATCCTTGCATTGTAAAAATAAGGAGGCCCCTAATAGCGCAATGAAACGAGAGAAGAACACTTCGAAAAACGAAGTAAAAACCACCGACTTTCTACTAGAGATGTTGGCGTTGTTCATCCTGATTTCCTTAACTATTTATGCTATACGAACGGGAAAGATATTTTAATAAGGATATTTCGGCAAGTATTGATAAAAGACATTCTAACCGACCAGACGAGTCGTTTAGAATGTCTTTTTTATCTATGCTTTGATCGATGTTTTAACTTGCAGTAGATTTTATTTAGCTGCTGGTTAACGTCTCTAATTCTTTCATTTTGCAAATAATTCGTTCTGGTGTGATTGTTTCTTTCATTAGATGAATCATTTCGCCAGGAGTGCTGGCCCGTTCAGCTACAGCTTGATAGTCCTTCTCGGTTAATTGTAGGTGCATATCGGTTAAGCTTGTCGGAAGAGCTAATTGACGATAAAAAGGAAGCAAACGTTCAATCTCCGTTAGATTATTTTCAATCATCAGCTGTACTAGAATGCCATAGGCGACTTTGTTTCCGTGAAGCTGCTGATGACTGTCCGGTAGTACCGTCAGTGCATCATGAATCGAATGGGCACCAGCTGTTCGTCCATATTCATCACCAAAACCACCCACCATTCCAGCTAATAAAATGTTGGCTTCAACTACATCGACAAAAGCTTGATTGAGTCGCTTCTGATCCATCGCTGCTAATGCCTCCATGCTCTTTGTTAAAAGAATTTCACGACATTTCTGCGCCGCAAACTCAGCCACTTGGACTTCAACAGGTTTGATTGTTAATTGTGAAATAATCGCATGGGATTCATACCATTTCGCTAACGTATCCCCAATACCGGCGATCATCAATTCACGGGGAGAGAGTAAGATAATCTCTGGATCAATCAATACTAGATCGCTGGCTTTAGGAAAAATATCGTAGCGCAGCATCACACCTTCTTCATTATAGACCACACTTAACGGGGTATAGGCAGCACAGGTTGCGGCTAGGGTTGGCAAAATAATAATCGGCAGATTCACCTTATATGCCACGAATTTGCCTAGATCGGCGACCTTTCCACCACCAACAGCGATAATCCCGTCAAATTGTTCCTTTTTGCATAAAGACGCAAAATCCTCAGCAGCTGAATCAGTACATTGTCCGCCATAATATTGGAAAGTTTTTGTTATTGATAAATCTGGGAAATAGTCTTTTACAGCCTGCCAGGATACTTTGCCGTGGAGAATCAAGACATTCTCAATGTTTCTTCTATTGAGATGAGATTCAAGTGAATCCCAAGCATTTTCTTTCAGTTCATATTCTTGCGGGGCGCCTCGCACGATCAATTGTTTTGTCATAGAAAAACTTCTTTCATCATTTTTTTAGATTAATCTTTTTTTATTATAATAGTTATGGTAGTATGAGAGCAAGTTATTTTTGAATATTTATTCTCTTATTATTCATATACTTATATTATTATTCAAAAGGAGCGAAATGGATGAAAAAGAAAGTTGGAGCATTACTCACAGTGCTATTAATGCTGCTGAATTTATTACCGGCAAAAGCACAAGGAGCAGAGAAGGATGAAATCTATGAACGAATTCAACAAAGCGGGGAGTTAGTTGTTGGATTATCCGCAGATTATGCACCCTATGAGTTCCATGCGGATGTGGATGGCAAGGATAAAATTGTTGGTTTTGATGTCTCGATTGCAGAAAAAATCGCAAAGGATATGGGCGTAAAATTAAAAATTGAAGAGCTTGGTTTTGACGCACTATTAGGAGCATTGAAAACCGGCAAGATCGATTTAGTTATTTCTGGTATGTCTATTACTGAGGAACGCCTAAAAGAAGTAGATTTTTCTGATCCGTACTTTGTCGTACAACAAAAAGTACTGGTTCGTAAAGATGACAAGAATAAATTTAAAACGACTGCTGATTTTGATGGTTTAGCAGTCGGTGCACAAAAACAAACGACGCAAGAAGATCTAATGAAAAATGAAATGACTGGTGCCGAACCGACTTCACTTCAGAAGGTTCCTGACTTGATCAATAATTTATTGAATAAAAAAGTCGAAGCGGTAGTGCTGGAGCAGCCTGTCGCGGAGGCTTATGTCCAGCAAAGCGACAACGTAGCTTTAGCTCCTGTCAAGTTTGAACAGGGTGAAAAGGTCACTGCCATTGCGATGTCGAAAAATACACCAGAATTGAAAAAGCATGTCAACGAATCCATCAAAACAATCAATGACAAGGATCTGTTGAAGGGCTATCAAAAGGAAGCCAATGAATTGATGTTCCAAGATGAGCAATCCTTCCTGCAAAAGTATGGCCCTTATTATCTAAATGGCGCGAAATATACGATCTTATTAGCTTTTGTAGGTGTCTTGTTCGGTTTGATTTTTGGTAGCTTGCTGGCGTTGATGAAGCTAAGCAAGAGCAAGCTTTTAAAGGCTCTTGCAGTGGTTTACATCGAGTACGTCCGCGGCACCCCGCTATTGGTTCAAATTTTTATCGTGTACTTCGGTACTGGTGTTTTAGGCTTAGATTTGTCGAAATTACTAGCTGGTTGTATCGCTGTATCTTTGAATAGCGCGGCTTATGTTGCTGAGATTGTCCGAGCTGGGATCAATGCGGTCAATAAAGGACAGATGGAGGCAGCACGTTCTTTAGGAATGAATCAAAAAGAAGCGATGCGCTTCATCATCTTCCCGCAGGCGATTAAGAATATTTTGCCAGCATTGGGAAATGAGTTCGTTACGATCATCAAGGAATCCTCTGTCGTTTCCGTTATCGGGGTGTCGGAGCTGATCTTCCAAACAGGTGTAGTACAAGGTGCCAGCTTCAAGCCATTCCTGCCATATGTGCTGGTCTCGCTGATTTATTTTGTACTGACCTTCTGCACTTCTCGTCTATTAGGTTTTGCTGAAAGGAGAATGGGTCTGAATGATTAATGTAAAGCAACTGTCAAAAAGCTTTGGCGATAACGAGGTATTAAAGTCGATTGATCTGACGGTCAAAGAAGGCGAAGTGGTGGTCATCATCGGGCCTTCAGGAAGCGGGAAGAGTACGATCCTGCGTTGTTTGAACTTGCTGGAGGAGCCGACTTCTGGTGAAATCTTTTTTGAAGGGCAAAATATTACGGCTCCAGACAGTAATATTGATCAGATTCGTCAGAAAATGGGGATGGTGTTCCAAAGCTTTAATCTCTTTCCCCATATGAGTGTGTTAGAAAATTTAACGATTACACCAGTAAAAATAAAAAAAGAAGACCCTGAAAAAGCCAAAGAACAAGCTTTAGCCTTGTTAGATCAAGTTGGTTTGAAGGAAAAGGCTACTAGTTATCCTGCTAGTTTATCTGGCGGGCAGCAGCAGCGGGTGGCGATCGCTCGTGCATTGGCGATGAGTCCTGATGTGATGCTCTTTGATGAACCAACTTCAGCGCTTGATCCGGAAATGGTCGGAGAGGTGCTGTCAGTTATGCAGGATTTGGCTAAAAAAGGCATGACCATGGTAGTGGTAACTCATGAAATGGGCTTTGCCAAGGAAGTGGCGGATCGTGTGATCTTCATGGCAGACGGCATCATTCAAGAAGAGGGTACCCCTGAGGAGATCTTTGAGCGCCCGCAAAACAGTCGGACACAAGATTTCTTAAATAAAGTATTGTAAACAGAAGCGGAGGACACAGGATGGACAAAAGTAAACTCGCGCGACGCTTCCAGCAGCCGGCAGAAAATTTGCTGATGAAGATCGCCGTTTTAGCTAAAGAAAAGGAAAATATTATTGATTTGTCAATTGGCGATCCGGATTTGATTACTGATCCGGCAATTATCGAAGCAGCTTATGCCGACGTGAAAAAGGGGGCAACCAACTACACAGCACCAGATGGCAGCAAAGAATTTCTGATGACGGTCGTTGATTTTTATCAAAAAAAATACGGGTTGCACGTCCAACTCAATCAAGTTCGGGCGACTGTTGGCGCATTGCATGCCATGTATTTAGTCATGCAGGTGCTCCTTGATCCTGGTGATGAAGTGATTATTCATGAACCCTATTTTTCACCTTATCGTGAACAGGTTGTATTATCAGGAGGTAAACCTGTTTTTGTTCCTACCTATGAAGAAAATGGCTTTCAGTTAGACGTTGAGGACTTAAAAGCGGCTATCACTGATCGGACCAAGGCGATTATTATTAATTCACCAAACAATCCAACGGGAGCGGTTTTTTCAGAGAATACCTTAAAACAAATCGCTGAAGTTGCGATTGAAAAGGAGCTCTTTATTATTTCAGATGAAATCTACGAGGATTTTGCTTTCAAAGAAAAATTCGTACCCATGGCTCGTCTGGCTCCAGAAAACACCATCACTATCAGCGGTGTATCGAAGGGCTTTGCGATGACGGGTTGGCGCTTAGGCTATATGATCGCGCCAGCTTACATCAATCAAATTGCTGGAATGATCAATGAGAGTATTACGTATTCTGCACCAACAGCTTCACAGCGCGGTGCAATCTATGCGTTGAAACATTATGAGGAACTCGTTCCGCCAACCGTTGAAGTGTTCAAGGAACGTTTGGCTTATATTGAAAAAAGGGTTGCTGAAATTCCTTATTTATCCTTGCCTTCTGTTGCTGGAAGCATGTATGCTTTTATTAATATCAGTAAAAGCGGCCTAGATTCAGTGACGTTCGTTGAACAGGTCTTGGAAAAAAGCGGTGTGCTCTTCGTACCGGGAAAAGCCTTTGGAGAAACCGTTGGCGACAATTATATCCGATTGGCCGCAACTCAGTCGTTGGAAGTTTTAGCCGAAGCCTTTGATCGCTTAGAAAAATTAAACTTTTAGCTCGCAAAAGCGGGCACGTTCTAAGAGGTATTCCTTTACTGGTCAGACTATAGTAGAAACAGGAGGAAGATGGATGGAATGGTTAGATCATTTCAATAATAGTATTGCTTATGTGGAGGAGAATTTAGCTGCTGAGATCAACTTGGACAGAGCAGCACAATTAGCTCAATGCTCCAGCTATCACTATCAGCAGATGTTTTCTTATATTGCTGGTGTAACGTTGGGAGAATACATTCGCCGCCGGAGGATGAGTCTGGCAGGAGTAGATTTGCAGCGAGGTGAAAAGGTCATTGATGTTGCTGCGAAATATGGCTACGATTCTCCAACTTCCTTTAATCGTGTGTTTAAAGGCGTGCACGGAATCACACCTAAGGAAGCCAAGCAATCAGGCGTAAAATTGACTAGCTATCCAATGTTGACCTTCAAATTGACTGTAAAGGGTGTGCAAGCAATGGAGTATCAACTAATCGACAAAGAAGCTTTTCATGTGACTGGATTTGGTTTGAAAATCGAGCAGGACATGGAGGTAGCGCAAAAGCGTATTCCGGAATTTTGGAATGAAGTCAGTGCCAGCGGAGATCTGCAAAAGCTGCTGCCGCTGATGGATCAAGAAACGCCAGGAGTTTTAGGTGTTAGCTTGATGACCTCAGAGGTTCAGGACGCTTGGGAATATGTGATTGGCGTTGTCAATGAAGAAGCGACCGAGGAATTCGCGCAATATGAAATTCCGGCCGCAAAATGGGCTGTTTTCTCAGGGACCGGGCCAATGCCAGGAGCGATTCAAGAGTTGCAGCAGCAAGTATTTCAAGAATGGCTGCCAACTTCTGGGTTCGAATACGATGAGTTGCCGGATATTGAATTGTATTTGGATGCCAATCCAGAAAATGCGCAATTTCAGGTTTGGTTGCCGGTTCGACCAAAATAGAATGTAATAAAGGCTCTTCGTCAAATCGTGTTGGTGAAGACAAATTTGAATAAAACTTAGTCCGAT
>OAVH01001625.1_pt1 | contig 11509 bp, 12 predicted proteins | sample 1495281 | NCBI WGS metagenome assembly OAVH01 (sample SAMEA2580082, study PRJEB22360) | human gut metagenome | biome: human gut; feature: human-associated habitat; material: faeces | place: Denmark | collected 2008/2010
GGTCTTTCTCTAAGGCGCTTTTCATAACGCTCTTCCTAAATTTTATCTTTTATCGGTGAATAGTAACTGGATAGACCTACCCTTATAATTTTCACATGCTCCATCTATTTACATTTCAGGAAACAGCGCTATAATTATAACCATTGGAGGAATGATATCATGCCAAGAATCGGAAAACGTATTCTAAAATCATCCCTGGCAGTTTTTATATGCTTTCTGATCTATCTGCTGCGTAATCAGGAGGGAATTGTTTTTTATTCCTGTATTGCCGCTGTATTATGTATGCAGCAGGATACATCCAATACCCAGCGTGTGGCGGCAAACCGCGTTGTCGGTACATTGATCGGCGGCTTTTGCGGTATGGCTGTCCTGTTGTTTGAAAAGCATATCCTGCCGGACGTGCCACTTTACCAGTATGCTCTGATTTCCTTTATGATCATCCCGGTTATTTATATAACGGTACTACTGAAAAAGACTTCGGCATCCTACATATCCTGTGTGGTTTTTATGAGTGTCACCGTATCTCACGCGGCCGATGTAAATCCCTATGTGTTTGCGATTAACCGTATGCTTGATACACTGATTGGCATCGCTGTAGCCTATGGCATCAACTGTATCCATCTCCCTGTGCGCTTACAGAAGGATATGCTGTATGTTTCCACGCTGGATCATACACTGCTGCAGGAGGATGGACGCTTATCTCCATATACAAGGGTTAAGCTGCGTCAGCTATTGGAACAGGGGGCGGCTATCACGATTGCCACCTCCCGCACACCGGCAACGCTGCTGCCCATTTTGGAGGGGATTCCTTTAACTCTTCCGGTAGCCGTCATGAATGGCGCAGCCTTATATGATTGTCAAAAACAGACCTATTCGCATACATACTGTATAAAGGAGGATTGCGCCGCACGTATTTTAAAGCTGCTGGAACAGGAGCACATGAATTGCTTCCAGCATGTCATCCTTCATCATATCCTGCATGTATATTACAGTGATTTTCGCAATCCGTTGGAAGAAGAATATTATCACAGAATGCGAAAGCAGCCGTATAAAAATTATGTATATGAAAAAAAAGCACAGCCGCATGCTGCTGTCTGCTTCACCATCCTGCATGAGGAAGCAGGAATACAGCGCTTGTATGAACAAATAAAGAAACAGGAGTATGCATCCGATTTACAGCTTATTGTGCGACCGAGTGAGGAGCAGAAGGGATATGCCATACTGGATATTTACAGTGCATCAGCGGATACCTGCCGCGCTGTACAGACTATACAGACGATGTATGGATATCAGCGTCTGTGCGTATTTGCCTGTCACAAGAAGGATCTTGCACTTGTGCAAAGCGGGGATGAAGCGTATACCGTTTCACAGGGGCATGATGATATCAAAGCGGCTGCCAATGTACTTGGCAGTGTGGAAAAGGATGTTGTGATTCGTGAAATTGACAGGAATTATCACGGACATAAAAAGAAAATATAAACCGGAGGTACAGGGAAGGATGACTCATAGAGACGCCCTCTTTATTACTCCGGTTTTTTTTGTATCATAAATTATTTTCCAGCTCGACACAAAAACGGTATGCATTTTCAGGAAACAGCAGAATATCACGTCCGTCATAACAGTGAATACAGACCTTATCCTTGGCATAGCCAACATTGAAGGTATCCTGCTGCTTGACGCTTTCAATTTCCTCATAGCGCAGAAAGCCGCCCTTTCCATTCCAGAGGGCTTTATGGTAAATCAGGCCGCTTTCATTGAGTATATATTCATTATGCGGGGTATGAAAGCCGTAATACCAGATCATAAACAGCATCAGTCCTGTTCCTGTCACAAAGCCGATTTGAAACAGGGCATCAAAGGGAATCGGTAGTATGGACAAAAAGATAATTGCAACGATGATCGCGTTGACAATCTGCTTTCGGGAACGAAAATGCAGCTCTCCCTGATAGATTTCCTGTTCCATTGCCAGCCTTCCCTTCTGATAGACGCGGTTTGCGCCCAGATAGAACAACAGGAAATACAGAGGCCATAAGAGGCTTGTGAACCTGAAATAAAGCGAATCAGCGTGAAACAGGATACCGAATACATGCAGCGCATTCATAAGCAGGGTCGGTGTAAAGCCCAATGCCGGTATGACCAGTATTTCAAAATTGACATCAATGCCGATCACCTGCTGATAACAGGAGCGAAGCAGATAGTAATAGGTCAGTGCGCCAATAAGACTCACGGATATGTTCAAATAGCTGAAGGTGCTTTCCTTCTCATAAAAATCCATGTAGCCGTAAACAATCGTGAATACCATAAATGCAAGGAGTACGGATTTTGCCAGTTCCATATACAAATCCTTCAGGGCATCCATCTGCCGCTCATCCAGCGGTGCTTTTCCCTTGGTTTTCGCATACCGGATGATATCGCGAAGCAATGAAGTCTTCATCCTATAATTCCTCCTTGTCATAGATATCCTCCCAGAACAGATCATCCAGATGCTTATGCAGTGCAATACAGATTTTGATACAGAGCTTGATAGACGGATTGTAGCGGCCTGCTTCAATCAAACCGATTGTCTGCCGTGTGGCTCCCACCTTATTTGCCAGCTCCTCCTGCGACATATCCAGCTCCATGCGCGCCATTTTAATTTTAAGATTTTTCATAGCTGCACTCACCTGTTCCTTCTTCTACGTATATTATTATAGGAAATCCATGATGGAAAAGTCAAGGTAATATGAAAAATATATCGTACAAATGCAAAATATATATTGCATGATGTTTCATTATGTACTATAATGCAAATAACAAAAGGAGGGAATCGTATGGAATTACAAGTGCAAGATCTGCATAAGAGCTTTGATGGCAGGGAGGTTCTGCATGGTATTTCTTTTTCCATCGCCAGTGGAAAGGCCCTGGGATTGCTGGGGCGTAACGGTGCCGGCAAGTCTACAACGATCCGTATTCTGATGGATGTGTTCAAGGCAGATTGCGGAGCTATGAGTATGGATGGAAAAGTCTTTCATGCGAAGGATTATAATATCGGTTATCTGCCGGAGGAGAGAGGACTGTATCCGAAGAAAAAGATTTCGGAGCAGCTGATCTATCTGGCAACACTGCGCGGGTTGTCCCGTACAGCAGCGAAGACCAATTTCAAAAAGTGGATGAAGCGGCTGGGGATTACGGAATATGAAAATCGTGTTCTGGATACCCTGAGCAAGGGAAACCAGCAGAAGGTACAGCTGGCACAGACACTGATGTGTGATCCGGATATCGTCATTCTGGATGAGCCGTTTTCCGGCTTGGATCCAGTGAATTCACAGATTTTGAAGGAGGTTGTGCAGGAACAGATCCAGTTGGGAAAATTAGTTATCTTTTCCTCTCATCAGATGAATTATGTGGAGGAATTTTGCGAGGATATTGTCATTCTGCATCATGGGGATGTTGTTTTACAGGGGAATCTGAAGCAGATTAAGAAGGAATATGGTAAGAATCGCATTGTACTTCGTGCATTGTATCCGGACGCAGAGCAGTTTCGCTTATTGCTGGAAACACAGTGTCAGGATTTGCTTCATATATATGAGGAAAAGGACGGCGGCTTTATTGTAGAGCTGCAGCCGTATGTGAATAAACGGGATGTGCTTACGAAAATGCTGGAGCTGGAGGTTGACCTTGAGGCGTTCCAGATGTATGAGGCATCCTTAACGGACATCTTTGTATCAAAGGCAGGTGATGAGGAATGAGAGAGTTCTTATTGGTATTGAAGTTTGAGCTGCAGGCAATGCTGCAGAAAAAATCATTTTTGATTTCCACTGTGCTGGTGGCTGTTGCCGCCTTTGTCATCCTGTCGATTCCACGCTTTTTCTCGGATGATGATAAAACGGATGCTGAGGGTTCTCAAACAAAGGATAAGACCATGCTGATTTATGATGGCAGCGCAATTCTGAAAAATCAAAAGCTTGTGGAACAGCATTTTCCGGAGTATAAAATCACATATGCCAAATCACTTTCCGAGGTGCAGGATAAGGTGAAGGATAAGGAAGCAGATGCAGGCTTTGAAGTAAAGGCGGCAACCAGCTTTGTCTATTATGTGAATAATTCTTCATTGAATGACGCGACATCTTCACGCTTTGAAGCCGTACTGCAGCAGCAGTATCAGGCAAGCGAGCTGGCAAAGCTGAGCTATGATGCATCCAAGGTACAGGCAATTTATCAGACGCCTGTTACTTACGACACCACTGTGTTGGGAACGGATGGTATGAACAATTACTTTTATACCTATGTTCTGATTCTTGTTCTGTATATGATGATTCTGCTGTATGGAAATCAGATCGGTGTGGGCGTGGCAAGTGAAAAGAGCAATCGTGCTATCGAAATTCTGACAACGAGCTGTTCGCCGAATGCTTTGATTTTCGGTAAGGTCATTGCCGGTGCGATTGCTGGTGTGATTCAGACGGCGATTATGCTGGGCTCATTTTTGCTGGCATATCAAATGAATGCCGGGGCATGGGATCATATGCTGGATAAATTCCTGGATATACCAAGTCTTGTGCTGATTACCTTTGCCTTGTTCGGTATCCTGGGCTATCTGCTGTTCAGCTTCTTGTTTGGTGCAGTTGGTGCGCTGTGCTCCAAGGTGGAGGAAGTAAATGGAGCTACCATGCCGATTCAGCTTCTGATTGTTGCCGTGTTTATATTAAGCTTTATCACATTGCAAAATCCAGATACACTGTTTGCGAAAATTATGTGCTATTTCCCATTCTCATCCTGGATGTGTATGTTTGTCAATGTGGCAATGGGAAGTGCTTCTGTAATTGAGATCATAATATCTCTGGTAATCCTTGCGGCTACTACTTTAGCAATGGGGATGCTTGGGGCGAAGCTGTATCGCAGAGGAACGCTGTCGTATGGCAATTCTGTGAAGCTCAAGAATATTATGAAAATGATAAAACAGAAAGATTAGAGGCGGTCAATTTGAAATTTATCATGTATGCCCTTCTGGTAATGACACTGCTGGTATTGCTGTGGATGCTGCGTTCCCGATACCGTATGCATCAGGAGCAGGCTGTATTGACTGTATATAGTAAATGGAATTATGTACTTGGTGCGGCATTTCTGCTTCTGGGTATCATCAGTCTGTTCGATGAGGAACGATTTCTTTATGGCATCGTTATGACGTTAGTCAGTATCTTCTATGTGACGAGAAAAAGCGGCATAACACAGCATGATCTGTATGTGGAGGGAAGAAGGATTCCTTTGCAGGCTGGAAAGGTCGTAGTACTGAATGAAAAGGATGGATATCTGCAGTTGTATTATGAGCTCGGTATCCATAATGGAACGATGAAGTTTTCATTGGATAAGAAGGAACAGCTTCTTGAAATCATGAAAGCCTGTGGTTATTAAATCACAGGCTGTTTTTATGTGGGCATTCTCTGGATAGCTTATGGAAGAATGCAATTTTCCTCTTCTTTCGATTGGTTTCGTTATGATTGTGTATATGTTTGGTTAAATCTTGGTAAAGCTGAGTAAAAAGTAAAAACTGCATGATAAACTATCATGGAGGTGAGGCTATGATGACAAGCTGGGAACCGGTGGTAGATTATCTTCTGGAGAACATGCAGAAGCAGACCTACAAAAAGGATGAACGACTTCCAAGCGAGCATGAGCTGGCACAGCGCTTTGCTCTGACAAGAATTGAGATCCGAAAGGCATATGATCGCCTGAAGGAAATGGGGTATGTCTATTCCCGTCAGGGAAAGGGTAATTATTATGCAGGCTATCTGGAAAAGGTGGAGCTTGCGCTATCCTCCGCTGACAGCTTTTCTATGAAAATGAGTTCCTTATCCGGACGGTATTACACGCGGCTTATCAGCTGCGAACGCATTGCATTTCATAAGGATATTTTTGAACGTCTGCAGGCAGGAGAATGTGAATCCATCGTCTGTATAAAGCGGCTGCGTTATCTGGATCACATGCCCTCCGCTATGCATATCTCGTATGTTAAGGAGAGCAGGTTTTCAGATATCCGGGACAGCCTGCAGAAAAATCCGAGTCTGTATGCCTATTTTCAGGATAAAGGAATCAAACATATTACAACAGAGGATACACAGCTAACGATATCCACCTTGAACACAGAGGAGCGCCTGTATATGAAGGTGAGCGGTATCGTTCCCTGCATGATGCTAAAAAGTATCAGCCGCAATCGGGATACTGGTGAGCTGCTTGAGGTATCCACGATTATCTATCGGGGAGATAAGTTCATTTTCCGTCTTTGATTATTGAAATCATAACAATCTGTTTACCAGACATTCACAATTTACAAGGGAAAAAGCTTTATCATATGCATGTGCTGAAAACAGCATGAAGATGATAAAAAGGAGAATCTGTAAATGAAAAAGATGTTGAATTTATGTATGGCAGCACTCTTGTCCTGCGGCATGCTGGCAGGCTGCAGTTCTGGCAATGACAACAGTGACACCGGGGAGAAAAAGGATATCACGATCGCCTTTCTGCCAAATGAAGACGAGAATGCAGAACGCAGCAGCGAGGCTTTCCAAATGCTGAGAGATGAGGTGCAGGTGGCACTTGGAGATAATTACAACGTAAAAATCGCCAAGCTGGATAACTACAATGCGGTAATGGAGGCAATGGTTTCTGGAACTGCACAGATTGCATGGGAAAGCGGGGCAACCTTTGCGGCATCCTATATGAAAGATGAAAAGATTCAGCCAATTCTGTCCTATGGGCCAAACGGGGATCCGGATAAGAGTGGATACAACGCCTATATTGCGACAAACAAAAAGCATGCTGCTGATTTTGAGGGGATGAGCAAGGAAGAAAAATTGAAATCTCTGAAGGGGAAATCCTTTGGCTTTGTATCACCAACCTCCACATCCGGATGCCTGGTACCGACTACTACCTTCTGGAAGCTGTTTGGGCCGGATGGTGACAAAACGGTGACGAAAAAGGACCAGATCAATATCAAAAATGAAGCAGATGGCGGTATCTTCTCGGAGGTACAAAACGGTGGAGATCATCAGGGCTCTGTGCAGCTACTTGTAAATGACAAGGTGTATGCCGGTGCCTTCTGCTGTACGTATGGTGACAGCGTAAAGGATCAATTGGAAATTCTGGATACGACATTTGTACCGAACGGCCCGCTTTGGGTGAATACCTCTGCATTGAACGAGGAGGAAATCAATAAGCTGACAGATCACTTTGTAAATCTTACGGCAGATACTGCAAAGAACAAGGATTTCTTTGACAAGGATAAGGGCTTCTTCTTTGAAGCAGAGGAGGATCCTGCAACCTTCAAATTCTTTAAAACAGATGTTTCACGCTATCAGTTCATTTTGGATATGTACAAGGATCAGTAACAATATGCAGAAAACATGACAAAGCAGACGGTCATGTTTTTTTATAGAAAGCCTCCAGTTTGCAAGGGGCTGCTGCATACATTAAAAGGGTTTTTTCTCGTCGTTAGACATATGAGAAGCATGAAATGCGAAAGCATTTAGCCCATCCATCCTTTTGTATCTCTTTCCCTTTCTTGTACCTTAACGTGAAAAGAAACCCATAAAAGGGCTGTCATGTTTTTCATACTAGCAAACCTCCAGATAAATGGTGGATGCTGTTTACATAAGGGTATGCGGTATTAAAGAAAGGATTACGAAGGCTTAACAGCCGCTTAACACTTCATCGATCGTTACAGAGTACAATATCCATGTGTTAGAAAAGAAAAGGTGGTATGGTGAATGAGTGAAATATTACGTGTACAAAACGTTTCAAAAACATATGAAGAAAATGCGGTAAAGGCATTGTGTAACGCCAGCTTCGATGTGCATGAGGGGGAGCTGATCTCTGTTATCGGACCAAGCGGCTCAGGGAAAAGTACGCTGCTGCGCTGTATAAACCGCATGATTGATGTAAGCAGCGGCAGCATTCAGTTTCTCAACTATGAGGTGACATCCGCAAACAAACGGCAGATTAAAGATATTCGCCGCAATATTGGCATGATCTTCCAGCATTATAATCTGGTGTATCGTCTGAATGCTCTTGAGAATGTGCTGCATGGCAGACTTGGCTATTATCCGACATGGAAAAGCACACTGGGACTGTATACCGCAAAGGATATTGAGCAGGCTGCAAGACTGCTGGAAATGCTGGGGCTGGGGGATAAGCTGTATGATAAATGCTGCGATCTATCCGGCGGGCAGAAGCAGCGAGTCGGCATTGCCCGTGCTCTGATCCAAAATCCGAAGATGGTGCTTTGCGATGAGCCGATTGCTTCCCTTGATCCGCAATCCAGCAAGGTCATTATGGAATATTTGAAGGATATTACAACAAGTATGAAAATCCCGTGTATCGTGAATCTGCATCAGGTGGATGTAGCGCTTCATTATTCCGACCGCATCATCGGCATGCATCAGGGAAGCATCGTGTTCAATGGCAGACCGCAGGATCTTGGCAGTGATATGATTGAAAAAATTTATGGTGTTCCTATGGATGCACTGATCAGTAAGGTGGAGGAGATGAAGGCATGAAATATTTTACGAGAAAACGTTTTTCCCTGGGGATGTATGCCGGTGTTATCCTAGTGCTGATGACCTTGTGTACCTGGCGTCTGGAAATTGACTGGGGACTGATTCTAACTAATTTTCAGGTATCGGTTATCCGTTTTACCAAAACCTATCTGCCTCTTGACCTCTCCCAATGGTCACAGCAGCTGTACCAGTTGTGGATCACAGTTGTTATATCCATTGCAGGAGCATTTGTCGGTATGGTTCTGGCATTCTTTTCCTCCCTTGCTATTTCCAGCAGAACCTCCCGCTTTCGTGCTTTGAAATATGTTGTGCGCGCCTTTGCATCTCTGACAAGAAATATTCCAGAGGCGGTGTGGGCGGTGCTGCTTCTGCCCTTGTTATGGTATGGTGATTTTCTTGGATTTATCGTACTGTGCATCATATCCTATGGATTTCTCACCCGCTCATTTGCGGATTCCATAGATGAAACAAATGCCAGCTGTATGGAGGCGCTGGAGGCAACCGGAGCGGGCTACTGGCAAATCGTTGTACATGCCATCCTTCCGGAAACGATGCCTTCCCTAATTTCCTGGACGCTGTATGCAGCGGAAAATAATATCCGAAGTGCCACAGTTGTCGGAATGCTTGCCGGCGGCGGTATCGGGTATTTGATGAGTATTTATCAGGGCGGACTGTATGTCGGCTATACCGGCTATCAGCTAATGGCTTCCTGTATTTTGCTCATTATCATCACCGTTATTATTACAGATCAACTATCATCACAGATCAGAAAGAGGATTATGTAATGGAAACAGTAACCTTGACGGCCGCTTCTGTGCCGGTGCTTGAGAAAAAGAAGAAGGGGCGCTATATCCTGCGCAGAAAAGACACCTCCCGTTTCCTGTCCTGGGGTGTTGTGCTGGTCTTTGCACTTGTATTTCTGTATTTTATTATGCTGGTTTGTCCCTATAAATGGGATCAGGTGCGTCCGGAGCTGATTACGACTTATCTGAGCAGCTTTCTGGATTTCACGTCAGTAACTCAGAAAACAGCCATTGAGGTGTTCACGAGTCTCGTCAATACGATTGCACTTGCATTTGTCACTACCATTATCGGTGCAGTGATTGGTATGCTTCTGGGATTGATGGCTGCACGAAATCTGTCCCATCCATGGATCTGTGGCCTTGTGCGCGGATTTGCCGGACTGATTCGTGCAGTACCCACAATTATCTGGGTTCTCATCTTTATATCCGGCTTTGGTCTGACGGCGACAACGGCTATCGTCGGTATGTCCTTCCACAGTGTAGCCTATTTTATCAAATCATATTCGGAAGCCTTTGAGGAGGTTGACCCGGGAGCGATGGAGGCTATGAAGGCAAGTGGTGGCAGCTGGTGGCAGATTGTATGGAGCGCTGTTATTCCAGTATCCTTTACAAAGCTGCTATCCTGGATTGCCATGCGAAGTGAAATGAATTTCGCGGCTGCTGTTATTATCGGCCCTGCCGTCGGTGTTCCAGGAACGATAGGCTCCATTCTGAACTCCTATCAGAGAAGTGGTGGTTATGGCACTGTCGGACTCTGCGTTCTTGCAATTTTTATAACGGCTTTGCTGTTTGAAATTATACTTACTCTATACAAGCAGAAAAGCATAGTTAGCGGATAAAAAGGGATGCTCATTGAACATCCCTTTTACGATTCCGCAAAGCGCAGCTACATACGCTGCAGGATGTATGCTTCCTCCTCATAGTAGAGTATTTTTTTAAGGATACTGAAAAAATGAAAATCAGTATATTCTGTGGCTGATCATCACGATTTTCATGAATGATCATATGCTCAATTATGTAGAAAATGTTTTTACCTGATTCAGTCTATTTATGAAAGCAGCAGGCTGTTAATTTTTCTACAATTATAAAATGAAAAAGGATCAAATGCATGCTTTTGAGCTGCGTTTGATTCTTTCTGTCTTCTAGGGATACTTCAGTCTTAGCTTTCTTCTATTATTTTTTTACCGGATGTTTCTGAATCCAGCGTCGATGGGAGGTGTTTCGCTTCACCTCCAGAAATTTCTCACCGGGGAAATGTAGCGGATTTTCCTTTGTCTGTTCATAAAACTTTAGTATATCCTCTGCATCCTCACGCAAATATTCCAAGCTCATGGAGCCGTATAAGCGTGCAGGAATAATATACAGGGGAAGCTGGAGCTTGTTTTTCTTAACCATTTCCTGTGCACTATACATCGTATGCGGACAAAGCATTGCGATATCAAACTCCTTCTGATGGGCTTCAAGAAATAAAAGCGGCATGAAAGCGATTGATATTTCATTCTGCCAACCCTTTTCCTGTATTGCTTTTTCTATCTGTAAAGAAATCACGCTGGAAGACATGCCTCCACCACAACATATTACCATTCGTAACATATGCTCCTCCTTTATGTCGCTATTTAGCGACATGATTGTATCACAGGAAGATGTAAAAGGAAAGTAGATTCAGAGAATCTACACGCTAAAGGTAAAGGTGAATAGCTATGTAGTAACTCAAATAAACAGCAGACATAGGCTGTTACAGAATCACCTATGTCTGCTGTTTCTTTACAATACAGATAAATAACAATTATTTATTTTCTATTTTTCTTTTTAATTGATCCAGCGTTTTACAAGTGTGCAGGTTTTCTGGAATAGAAGTAATCTGTCCAGCTGTGAGCGTTTGTAGCCATATGGAGGCGTCTTCATGATATATGTTTTCAATCAGCTGCTTTAGGATTAGTCGTTCCCCTGTCTCTTTCCCTTCCTTTATTCCTTCTTCTCTGCCTTTCTCTAATCCTTGCTCAAGGCCTTTTTCAAGGCCCTCTTTATAGCTGTCATTCAGACCATTGCGATAACGTGCTTCTCCCATCTGAATTGCCATTGCCGTTGACCATAGCTTGTCATTTTTCTGCATTTCCTTATATTTTTCCATGAACACTTTCACCAGCCTTTCCTTCGTTTTTAGTATAGCATCATTTT
>OAVH01001630.1_pt1 | contig 11482 bp, 9 predicted proteins | sample 1495281 | NCBI WGS metagenome assembly OAVH01 (sample SAMEA2580082, study PRJEB22360) | human gut metagenome | biome: human gut; feature: human-associated habitat; material: faeces | place: Denmark | collected 2008/2010
GCGCATTCTCGTCTAAACTCTTTTTTAATGTCACTTAATATCGTGATACCAACGAGTCTCATAGAAATCTTGATGACCACCACTGACATTACCAGTAGCATCATTTGTTGCACGAGTCATAACAATTACTGATTTGCCACTAAATTGTTTCGCATTAAAGTTCAAATCGTAGCCAACACTTCCTGTTGTACGATAGGCTGCGTTCACATCTGGTCTCGCTACTCCAGGTGCTTTTTGGCGTGCCAATTCTTTGCCAGTGGTCCGATCAATAATAAATACATATTGATACTTGTAGTTAGCGATATGCCAACCACGAGCCTTCAAGGTGTTTCCGATTCTCCCCCATTGATCAACATGAGCATGGTTTCCTTTGCCATCGTTCAGTACAGAATATCCTGAGCCTGCGGTAGTTGGATCTACAGGTTTACTTGGTGTCGGTGCAGGTTTGTTCTCGTTTGATTCAAAACCATACTTCACATCATGTGCAAATTGCGCTTGTGAGACACCGTGACTTGCTAAGTAGCCATACGGGTCCGTATGATCGCCCCACCAATTCGTAGAAATGTATTGGTGACTGATGACCCCTTTGCCGCCTACTGGACTGTCTACAGTAAGAGGAATATTAAACCGTTTCGCACTGTCACGAATTAATTCAATGTAAACTTTATAGTTCTGTTTAAAGAGCGCTGGATTGGGCGTTGCTTGCAATTCAATTTGTACTGGTGAATTCGCATTGGCATAAGAGCCGCCTCCGTATTGCACATAGCCGGGTTCACCAACTTGGTAGACAATACCGTCACCAACAATATAGCTAGTGTAGGCATTCATCCAATTGCGCTTCATAAAGGTAGCTTCGTTACGTCCTGTTGCGCTAGGATTTGCAGTATCGTGAGCAATAATGTAATTATGATTCGCTCTAATTGGACTGCCTTCATTCGCCCCTAAATTGAACTCGTTATTGATCGTGTAAGCAAACCCATTAATAGGCAATAAAAAAAGAGCCAGTAAAAGGCTCAGTAACGTAATTTTCTTTTTCATGTGATTCCTCCTATTTTTTCGAATTGTATGCTGAGACACCTGTAACTACTCCTAAAAAAGTAGCTACAGCATTAATTGTTAGCACAGTCATATCCGCGCCACCCCAACCGTATGCTTTTCCAAGTGTGCCAACTAAAACAGATGCAGCTGGCAACACTGTGAGAACCGCCCATTTAATAATTTGGTAATACTTGTCCGGTAAAATCATTTCAAACCCCCCTATAATTTCGTTAAGAAATAGCCTAATATAGTAATACCTAAACCGATCATGTAACCCCATGACCATTTATTGTTTGCTTTAATTTCTTTGATGTCATCAGCATTGTTGAGTGCAATAGAATATGCGTGATCCGCCACATCTTTCGCAGCATCCGCCTTCTCTCTCAATGCCTCGTAATTATCAAGTTTTGTTTCAATGCGCACTAAGCGCTCAATAACATCTTGTGCAGTATCATCTTTCAAAACTCCCCCGCCTTCCAACTAAATAATTAGCCCCGTTAAAAACGAGGATAAATTGTTACTCTGCCAATTCTGGCAAATCCATATCTACTAGAATCTCTTTCACTTGCTCGCGAATTAGACCTGGTACTTGTTCAATCGTCTTCTTGCCTTTAATAATTAAAGTCGCATATACTACGGCCATTTCTTCCACCTCCCTTCTGAGTAAATAAAAAGCAATCCTAATCCGCAGTTTCTGCATCAAGGATTGCTTGTACTTCATTTCTGATTGTTTTGGGAACTTCTTCAATAGTCTTCAGACCTTTCTGAATCAAATTGACATAAATATTTGCCATTTATTCAACCTCCTTATCTGCAGGAACAAGCATCTCATACACTTCTGCCAAAGCCAACTGTGTATCAGTTAACTGAGTTTCTTGTTCTTTAGCTTTAATCTTCAACTCTTCATTCTGCTTTTGAATAGCTTGATTAAGTGTTTCTATTAATTCGAGCTTTTCGTTAAAGTTCTGGGTTACAACTTCTTCCCAAACATTTTTTGCAAAATTGAAAAACTGCGACTGCGGATTCTCTAAATTTTGAATAGGTTCGACTTCCACAAATGGAATAGAAGTTGGGAAATCATCTGCTACCTCGTGTATTTCATATCCAATCGGATATAATACCTTGTAAATTAATTTCATATCACTCACTCCTACAATTTGTTTTTTGCCTTATATGATGCAGTTCCAACATACCAGATGCCTTTTGTTAACGTACTGTGCGCCTTGATTCCTTTCCCAACAAACTTGACGACTGCTTGAGCTGTTTCACTCCCAACAAAAAAGCTGAAATTCTCTCCAGGTTCAAAAATATCATCCACAATAGATTCAGCTACAATATTCATATCCCTTGTTAAATCCCCACTTGCTCTGACTTGGAAATTTGCATAGATATCTACATCATCACCGTACCGTTTGAAAACTATTGAGCCCGATTCAAGTGAAGAATTGTTGGTAGAGTTGGTAACAAAACGGATTTCGCCATTTTGAGAAAGTACGTTGTTTCCGCCAACTTGAAGTCCATTTGCAAAGTTCTTTATTCCTAAAACTGTTTCATTTTCCGTCAGAGATATGAATTTGTTTTTCGTCCACTGTGCAATCGATTGAAAAACACGAAGCGGAGTCATCGTTTTTGTATTGTCTTCACCTGCTTCTGCCTCTTCTTGAGTAGCAAGATTTTCTCTGTGATTGGCTGCGATCATTGATTCTATGACATCACGTGTAGAAACTCTTAATTTAAAACTAAGCTCAACATAGTCTATATATAACTGTGTTGCTAATGTTCCATCTGTCGGTTCTGAATAAGCAAGAAAATACATATTGCCACTATCACTCAAGTAAATTTCCAAATCACTCTGAGAAATGATTAAAGACGTTTTTTCTACAGTATTGGATTCATTAGTTACTAAGGAACCCCAATTATTTCCTCTATTATCGAAAGTGGTGTAATAGAATTTATTCCCTTTTTGAGATACACCCTTACCCCAAATATCACTTTGTATGTTTGTCATTTTGCTTCTAAGAAATGTTGTTTGATCTTTTAGAGTTGTCAAACCTTGTAGTTCAAAAAAATCTACTCCTAAATGTCTTATGACTTCTTCTAAAATTGCAAACTCAAATAGCGATTGAGCACGTTGGTTCGCTGTTTCAAGCAAAATCGCCATATAATTTTTATCAATTTCGCTCACGCTGTTATAACGTTCTTGCGAATAATCATTTAAAACTGTGGTAGGTGTTATTAAATTATTGTTCGCTGATACTCTAGCTTTATTCGGATTCTCGACCAAGCTATTAGTCTTTTTGTTCTTGAAATTAAGAGTAAAAGTTATCTCTGTTATATCTTTTCCAAGTATCTGGTAGATCACGTTTGCGGAGGATTCTGCTTTCGTGAATACGTCATTGTCATCAATCTTCTTATTTATTTCATCGATGCGAGCATTCAAATTCGTGTTAGCTGTCGTGATACTTTGTTCTAACTGAGTGATCTTACTTTGAGCTGTCGTAACGTCAGCAGTTAGACTATCTAGCAATGTTTTTGCTTCTGACTTAATCGTAGCAATCGTTTGATGATACTGATTCATGATCTCGCCGAAACCTTGCCAGTAATAGTCTTCTAACTCAGGAACATTCTCATCGATCGGTGATCGTTTAATATCAAACGTAAACCGTCCAGCGGTATCGAGTGAACGCGAATCAGGTAACTCAATATAAATTGAACCAGTGACACGCCCGACATAGCCTAAAATATTGTCTTCTAAAACAATCGACACAATTCCGTTTATCGCATCTTCGATTATCGCATGATAAATGTGGCGGCCGCCAACAAAATCTAAGCAAATTGGAACAATCGTTCCTTCGGACAACGTTTGATTAACATAATCCTTTTGCAGTTGAAAAAGCATTTTAGCGGTACCTTTGTCATGCGACCAGAAAACCACTCCAGTTGGAATAGGAGTGGTCGCCTCAGCTTGGATCACAATTATTTCTTCACTTGTTTTGAACAATTAGATCACCGACCCCTTTGTTAAAATCAATCCTCTTTCAATTGTTCTAGTATTTGTTGTAGCGATATTTAAATCACTTGGGATTCTTCCGGTGCCGTTCCAAACCACTAACAGTTCGCTATTTGAAGACCCTTTAATACCAGATACATTTACCTCAGCCATCCCTACTGCGTACAAGCACATCAATTGATTAATGAAAGTTGTATCTGACCCAATAGTGGCTTTCGAACTTCCTCCAACATAAATAGATTTGTGATTGGCAATTGACTTTGTATTCTCTGCAAACTTACATTTTGCCAAACTCATGTATCCGCCTTGTTCTTGATACAGCGAATACCTCGTATTACCTATAGACGGTGCATTTCCTTGATCTATAAATTGGATCCCTCGTAATTGAAGGTACCCAGTGCAATACATAAACGACATTGACCGAACTTTAACTGGACAATCAGTTGTTGACGGATCAAGATTCGTCGTATCTTGGACCGATCGAATATAAATACCACCAGAATAGATGTTTCTAAAGCGAACATCTTCTAAATAGGTTCCATCTTCAATAAGAATGGTCACTTGACTTGGTGTTAAAAGTGGTATCGTGTTTACTGCTGCTTGAATCGTTTTGAACGGCAATGCCTGAGTCCCATCAGCTGTGCTATTATTCCCTCGCTCAGTTGAAACATAGATAGTAAGTGTACCTCCATATTCGCCGAGTATTTTATCAAGCTTTTTATTAATTTCACCAATACTCACATTCTGATCTTCTAACTCCGATCGTGTCTCCGCCATATCTGAATCATGTGTACACTCAGAAGCAAGCAATCTTCCCTGAAGGGTATCGAATTGTTGTGCTCGGTTATTTACCCGTGCGTCCACTACTTCGTTTGGGGAATCGCCGCCCGAATGCAGGACTAAATTGTCAATTCTCTTGTCAACGACGTCAATTTTCTGATTTTGGTCACGTGTAATACCATTCAAAATATCCACATTATCGTTGAATGTTTTTTTCCATTCTGTTGAAATCCGATTTTTAATGAGTTTTAGTAGTTCCACTAAATCACTCCTTTCCTAGCTAAGTTCGCTAGTATTGATGTCATTGTTTTTTTTGTATTTGATAATGTGATTTCAGGCGGTTTATTAGGCAATGCAGGATACGTCTTAATTCCCACTATTTGAATATAAGTTTTGATATTTAATGGTTCGTAAATAAAAGGAACATAGTCTCCTTTTTGTGGAGTAATTCGCCATTTTAAGGTTACTGAGCCACTGATTGAAGGATAATCTTGTAAATCTTTTTTTAGTCGTTCCATCATGTTCCCAGCAACCGTAAAGCGCTCATCTTCCACAGGATCCTGAATACGGATGCCCCATTTTTCTGATTCTGGGGAGGTGTAGGTGATTGGAGAAAAGTAATAACTTCCATCATCTTTTTTCTTACCAAAACCTCTAATTTGAGTTTTTAGCGCATACGTATCAATATCAAACTTCACTGAATCAGTATTGTATTTATAGCGTATTTGTTCTTGAATTTGGTTTCCAAAATCTGAACGAGAATAGAATGTCATGCGTTTATTATCGGGTACCATTACCACATCATAATCGCTCATTATTTCCTCAATTAGTTTGAGGTAATTCGCATTTCCGAAATTTTCCTGTTCTACTCTCCCGATTTTCCCTAGAGGATTTACTACTTCCCATTGAAAACCCATATCCCCGGTAGCACCGTTAAAGACATGTGTTAGTAATTCATTAATAGCTCGAGTTCCTGATATCGTATTGTATTGAAACCCATCTTGAACTGTATAGAAGATGTGCGTTGCTGTAACATTTTTAGTTATCATTGATCCTAATCCACTAAGTTCCATTGACTTAATTATGAATTCTTGACCATTAAATATAACTGAGTTTTCATAATCAATTAAGTCAAACGTATAGCCATTTATTTCAGTTCTTGAAACATTGAAACTGACTTCCCAAGTTTCATTCTGTTGCCAATTTTCAACAAAAGAATCCTTGTCATAATCAACAAGGATTTCTTTCTTTGTCTTTTCATAATTTTGAATGATGATATCTGTCACCGTATCACCTACTTGTACAAGAAACGGAAATCCCATGACGATTTCACGTTTGCCACATTTTGTATTTCTATCTCATTAATGCCGGGAACTAATGTAATCAAACTTAAATTTGTATCGATTCCGCAATGGACACCATTTAGCTTAGGATACACGCGATCGATACTAACTGTTTGACCTAAGTTATTCGAAAAACTAGGATAATAAATAAACCGCTCGCCAGTCGTTCGATTGAATATTGCCGCATTGCCTAGTGACTCACCTTTTAACGTGATTTTCAAGTCATGCCCACGTGGATCAATCGTGAAATCTCCTGCATTGAACACTTGAAAACGACTAACTCCAAACTCGTATTCATAATCTGCAGATTCTAAGTTTTGAGAAAACTGCCACTCATCGTCCAACGAAAATTCAGAGAGTGTGGTTGAAAGTGATTCTGAACAGCCAGAAGGGACATCGAATGTAACTTCGATAGTTGAATAATCATTTTCTTCTTCCGTTAGTTCGAAATTTGACGGATTTACCTTAAACCGTTTTCCCGGACTTAATTCATGCGTTATATAAAATTGAAAACCAGGAAAAACAATTTGATGTAATTCTGTGATGATTAATTCTTTATCGTATTCATTATTATAAAAAATATCGACGAAAAGAAGCATTGACTTCTCTACTTCCGTTCGTCCCCTCGAAATCTTCATATTTCACTTCGTAGATAGGCGCTTGTCTTTTTATTTCTTTGCAGATTATCTTTCCATTTTCTTGCGGATCAAACAATCTACCATTTTGGTTAAAAAGCAATTTGTAAAACAATTAGAAAGCACCTCCTGTTGTATACCCTAATTTGCTCAAATCTCCGCCTAAGAAATCATTAGCAGCTTTTCCAACCGCATCAGTAGTGATACCGTTATCTTTTGATAAGATAGCTTTTAATATCCGCATCAGTTCACTGTGCTGCCGTTGTTGTTGTTTAATTAATGTTACTAACTCCGCAGTGTTATCAGAAGAAGTCGATTGAGAGTTAGGCTGTTTATCCCCAGCCATGAATGCCAATGCTTGACCCATCAATTCGATTGCTCTCGATTTACGGGTTAGTGGAATAACCATTTCTGGTTTGTTTCCTTCGCCAGCTCTGTATAATCCATCCTTGTTGATTAGCCCGCCGTTAGCATACCAATGATTCCTCTTCCAAAAAGCCAGTGCACCATTCGCTCCGCCATAACGCTCATTCACGTAATTGCGCATCCATTTCAATTGCGTGATTGGATTAGTCCGCCAGTCGGACCCAGCAGAAGCTAGTTTGCTCGCTGGTAACGATTGGGGTAACCCGTATGCACCGCTTGAAGGGTTTACAGCTTGTGGGTTCCAGCTCGATTCATGATTAACAATATAATCGATTGCTGCATATTCCGATGGACTAAACCCCGCTTGTTTCATCCAATTTTGATGACTCCCCGTAGGTTTTGGATTCTTACCAGAAGAATTTGAACCACCTGAATAAATATCCCCCGCACCTTTTGAACCAGAAATGTGCACGTGGTCAAAATGGTCGCCATCTGGCCACGTTGCCCAACCGTCATGAATACCTGTGCCGGAATAACCAATTCTATCACGCACTCGGCCGTTGGTAATTACATACCCGACATCGCGAGGAAATTTCTCAAACGCATAATTAGCAGCTGCTGTATATCTAGGACTGCCAACCGGATAACCAGAAATATCAATCGCCTGATGTTTTCCGTGATGATAAACATCTCCCGGGCGATAACCGGAAGTCGGATACAATCCAGGGAATTTAGCCATAACCTTTTTGGCTACATCCACGAGATACGCATAAACACCGTTGAAATTCCCTTCTCCTTGGAAAATAGAACCATCAAATTCACCGGTTGAGAAGTTCTCTTCTATTTCCTTCTGCACGAATGGATAAGCGGCGCTAGTCATTAATTTAACGCCAGCTTTTGTCATGTTCTTCCACGGTTCTAGGATACTATTGTAATCGATTCTCTTATCAACTAACTTCTTAAAAACACCTTCATCATCAATCAAATCAAATATATCAAAATCATCCGTCCCATTTGCATAGTGCGGAATATCGAGTCTATTCTTCAATTTTTTAGTTAATGAAGCATTCAATACCTGCGCGCCTTTTGGGAGATTTACTAACAAATCTTTCCCTTTAGCAATAAACCCACGACCGTCTGGCATTTGTACGTATTCTTCGTGTACAGGGCCCTTTTGGTCGTTGATTAGTGCTAAACCACCGGGGTGGCCGTCTGTCCCTTTTGCGTATTGTGGAACAGTCCAGTTGCCAAGTTTCTTGTCAGATTCGACTTCTTTCAGTACATAATTCACTCCACCGATAACACCATTAACACCTTTACCAATACCACCAACCATTTTGTTTGCGACACCGTTCATGGTTGCTGAGAGAGAGCCCCCCATTGAATTTAGGCCGTTAATTAGCGATTGCATCAAGAAGCGCCCAGCGTTATAGAAACCACCATTTTTAGAACGCAAGTTATTGATAGAATCATTACCCAATTGATTCACTCTGGCAATAAATGAACCATATAACGAATTCCAACCATTTAAATTGTTCTGTTGCCATGCACGACCATTGTTGTACATAGGCGTATTGTAACTCCGAAGAGTTGTCATCGCTTGGTTACAGAATGTTTTGATTAGATTGATAAATGTTCCTGTTAAACTGTTCCAACCATTCATCAAGTTTCTATTCCAAGTGACACCCTGCAAATAATTCGGATTGTTTTGGTTACTCAATTGCGTTAGATAGTCCGAAATAAATAGTGTTTCGCTTGCCATGTACTGCGGGACAATTGAATTCCAGCCGTTCATGAGATTAGTCATCCACATTGAGCCAATTGTGATGTACTGTTCGCCTTGTGCAATCAATTGGTCTGGCGTCATTGCAGATACACTTGCGGATCCTTGCACACCAGGTACAACCGATTTCTCAGTCATCGTTCCCACTGTATCGGAATCAGTGGTTTGTGGTTGCATAGTTTTAAACGTTAAAATCAGCTCATTGATTACTCGAATCAATTCAGCGATTTGTGGATTTCCTACTTCTACCGCTCCAATTCCTTCAGCGTAACGAGGAAATAGTTTTGCTGTTTGAGAAGCCTTTAAAACAGCTGAACCACGTGGTAAATCAAGCAATGTATTTCGTTCTTGTGGAATAAACGCGTGACCGTTTGGAAGTTTGACAAGCTCTTTGTACCTCGCTCCTGTTTGATCGTTAACTAGAGCAAGTCCGCCTTTGTGGTAATTGGTACCATTCGCATAGCCATGCTTTATTTTCGATGTATCAGTGCTTTCAATTAGTTTCTTAATTTTATCCCAAGTACTGTCAAGAAACGCAGTGAACTTAAAGCTAATAGTCTTATCCTGTAGTCGAGATACTTCTTGATAAGATTCAACAGCTTTTTTTACATTAGGCGTCACATTGTCGTTGGCTTTTAATTTCTTTTCAGGTATTTCAATACCGTTGTATCCACCGGGTCCGGTAAGTTTTTCGCGAGCTAATTTTTCTTTAGCTAGTAGATCAGAATTATCAGCATTAAGACTTTTACTTGCAGGATTATGATTTTTGTTATAATCATCTATGTCGTCTTTAGCTTGTTTACCTTTCGCAAGAACATCATAGTTTTCTCCAAACATTTGTTTCAACAGAGGTAGCACTTGATTATACTGATCCACGCTTAAAGTTCCATCTTGTATTTTAGTCTTTAGATCTTCATCGTTTGCTAGCATATATTTAATGTTGTCTGGAACTTGAGTCCATGCTGCGTAGGACTCATTCGAAGAAAATATTTTTTCTGTTAAGTCTGTATTGTCAGCTAATAACTTTTTCTGATTTACTGGTAGAGCATTCCACTGATTCATCTGTTCCTGAGTTGTTAAAAGATTATAAACAGCATCCGCATTATCGATTCCTAATAATTTACGATCTAAAACATATTGGTCCCACGCGCCCATGGCATTAATACCGTCGTAAAGTTCAACTTTAGCTTCATCGCCATCACAAAGTAGTAGTTTTTCAGTTGGCCATAGTTGATCCCATTTTCCAACTTCCCCCATAGCAATTGCGACTTCTTCTTTGGCGTTAGAAGTTAGTTTAGCTTCCTTAACCATGAATTTGAGCTGATTCCAGCCCTCATCAGTCTGAGCGATTTCAGTTAAAACATCAGTCATGTTTGTTTTAACTTCACCAGTCTTAGGATCAAGACTTAAAGCGTTCCATTGCATATCGGCATCGGAAGTTCCTTTTGCGAAAAGGCTAAGGTCTTTTGATGTATCTTTAACACTACTTGCAACTAAGGCAGATACTTCTTCAACTGTGAAGCCATACTTTTCCCAAATACCAGCAATCTCATGAACCTGTGTCCCTTCTTGTTCCTGCAGGTTCGCCAATGCCGTAATCATATTACCTGTTTTTTCTTTGTAGTTTTTTTCTAGATTTTCTAACAACTGTGCCCTTATGGTATAACTTAGAGACTCATTGCTTTCAATTTCTTTCCGCTGTTTTTCGTAAGATGATTTCTCTTTATCTAATGATTCTTCAATGCTACTGATTCGAGTATTAATTTCCTTCTTGCTGAGTTTCGACAAATCATCCTGATAAGCTGTTTCGATTGCCAAGCGCTGCGACTTAGTAAAACCAGCTGCTTTTAATTGATCATCAGATAAGTTAGCGTATGACGATCTAATATACTGCATTTCTTGATCAGATAATTGTCGATTATTATCAGAAGCATTTTTGTATATTCCGTTAATCTTATCAATTTGCGCTTTAACCGTTTCGGCTGTTTTCTCATCAACTTTTTTCTGTGCAGCAATAACTTGCTCATACCAAGCTTTTGTTTCTTCATCCAAAAAGCTTAATTTAGTAATTTTCTCACGACGTTTTTCTTCTTTTTCCAGCGTTCCTTCGATCGCGTCCTGAATATCTTTATTTGCCTTTTTGATTTTTTCAGCATTGGTATTGACGCCGTCTTGGTACTCGTTCATATACTGAACGCCTTTTTCACGTAATTCACTAGACTTACCGATTACCTTATCTTGCGACTCAGTTACTTTCGTTCCCCATCTAGCGCCAGAAAGTTGATGTTCATCATACGCTTTTTTTCCAGCATACAACGCTAACCCGATTGCTCCGATTGCACCTACACCGATTGCTGCAGGGACAGCCAAGCCAGCGATCGCTGTTCCTAAGCCAGCAACACCACTAGCTCCAGCTGCACTTGCTGAAGCTGTGCCAGCAGTAGTTACAGAAGTAGCAAAACTTGCCATTGCTTTTTTCTCGGCGGGTTTTGCAGCCAATTTCACTAACCCCCCGGGATCACTGAAT
>OAVH01001637.1_pt1 | contig 11421 bp, 7 predicted proteins | sample 1495281 | NCBI WGS metagenome assembly OAVH01 (sample SAMEA2580082, study PRJEB22360) | human gut metagenome | biome: human gut; feature: human-associated habitat; material: faeces | place: Denmark | collected 2008/2010
CCGCCCTCCCCGACGTTCCATTCGTAGCCATGCCTTTTGCACGTCAATCGACCGATACTCTAATATGTCCTCAGACAAGGCTTTAATTTCCTCTACCTGACGTGACACACTTTTATGTTCTACCTTTCTTTCCATATATTTTCTTCCTTTACTTATAGAGACACACTCTAAAGAAAAACACGACAGCGAAAATGAGTTTTTTTTATTTTTGTTCTCTTCAAAAATATATACCTTTGCCCCATCATGGAAAGAAATCATACCAAGGCTATTAATGTCGATTTACTTTTAGAACAAATTACGACTGAAGATAATAGGCTCGCCTTCCACCGCTTATTCGAGTTATATTATCCGGCATTTGTATGTACGCCAAACGCTTTATCACAGATAAGGAAACAAGAGAAGATATCGTGCAGGACGTGTTTTTCGCTATTTGGGAAAATCGCAGCCGTATCTCAGTAAAGACCTCCGCACGTAGCTATCTCGTCACTTGCGCCAGAAATCACTGCTTAAATTATCTGCAACGCAACCATGAAAGATATTACGAATCGCTCATCCAAGAACAAATCCCGATCTATGCGGAAAGTAGTGAGGAACTCTACACATGGGAAGAACTGCAAACGTTATTAAGACAAGCCCTTGACAAGCTACCGGAGAACTATCGGCTCGCATTCGAGAAGAATCGTTTCGAGAATAAGAGCTATGGAGAAATCGCAGAGGAAATGCAAATATCCATACGAACCGTGGAAAGATACAAGAACAAGGCAACAGAACTTCTAAAGACAGAGCTAAAAGATTACCTACCTCTATTTATCGGCTGGCTTTTTTAACAGGAAGGGGTTCCCCCCTCCCCTTCATAGTCGTTTATCGTTGGTCCAACCAAATCTTTACCCCCTCAAGTAAAAGCTGGTTCTCATCAGACTTCTGGGTGGAGAGCCGTAGATAAGTCTCATCCAAGCCCCGGAAATTCGAAGCGTCACGGATCAAGATTCCGTAATTATCTAAAAGGAATTGCTTTAAATCAGCGGCTGTACCCTTCTTCAAACGGACAAGGAAGAAAGTCGTAGAGGTCGGGATTACCTCCAAGCCATCCAATTTACTTAATTGGTAAATAAAATCCGCGGTCTCACGCTGCCATTTACGGATCGGCAACGTAAATTGCGCCGGATGGATCAAGATATATTTACTTGCCTCGATAGCGATAGCATTTACCGACCAAGGTATGATATACTTGTTCACTTTCTCCGCGATCTCCGGAGAAGCGACCAGATAACCGATACGCAAGCCGGGGATATTATAAGCCTTCGAGATAGACTGGACAAGGATTAAGTTCTTATGCGTTTTCACGTCACTCGGCTTTAGCATGTCTTCCGTCGTAAAAGCCACGTATGCCTGATCAATAATGAAGGTAGTCTGCGGATTCGCTGAGATCAAACGGAGAAGCTCCGTACGATGGATCAGCTTTCCATCCGGATTATTCGGATTACAAATCCAACAGAAATCCTGTCCCTCCAAGGATAACTCTGATAAATCGTCCGATGTCGGGAAGAAAGAGATCTCATGCTCATGCAAACGGCAAGCGTCCTCATATTCAGAGAAAGAAGGAATAGCGATCATGGATTTCGCACCTCGCCAAGCTTGCGCTAACAAATAAAAAGCGGTGATCGAACCATTCGTCACTACGATATTCTCCTCCTTGATCTCATACCGGCGGGCCAACAATCTTTTCAAGGTAGCGGCATCCGGCTCCGGATAACGAGTCAGCTTATCAAAATGCTCGATCAAATGTTCCTTCAGTTTATCTAAATTAGCTCCGTGCCACACATTCGAGCTAAAGTTTATCTTTACCTCGTTCTTTGCGTTATAAAAATCATCACCGTGTCCGTATAACATATACCTGCTTTTTAATTAATACCTTATCTGTTAAAACTGTCACAAAATTACGAATCTTTTTGGCTTTTCCTATCAATCGCCTTATAGATCGCATCCTGTATGCGAGTACGTATATCAAGCGATCCCAGTTTATTATTTGCCCGGCACCCGGTTACTCAAAAATATATAAATAAGCTGGTTATCCGGATCTATCCAAAAACAAGTACCCGTAAATCCTGTATGTCCATAGACCGAGGCGGGAGCCAAAGCCCCACAAGGCGAGGCTTTCGGATTACCAATCATCGGCTTATCAAATCCTAGCCCTCTACGGCAAGTCGGGCTCTTGCTTTGTGTAAACAAACGGCTGGTTTCCAAAGAAAGATAGCGCTCGCCGCCATAAGTCCCTTGGTTTAGCATCAATTGGAGCACCTTCGCCAGATCATTCGCGTTCGAAAATAATCCGGCGTTTCCAGAAACACCCCCTTGAAAAGCGGCCGCCTCATCATGCACATATCCGCGAAGCAATTGACGGCGGACAAATCCATCTTGCTCCGTAGGTACAATTTGCAAGGTATCCATTCGCTTCAACGGATTATAAGTGGTATGCCAAGCCCCTAACCCGCTGTAGAAATCATCCCGAAGAAACTGGTCCATCGGAGATTTCATCAGATTTTCCACCATCATTTTCAGCATAATGAAATTCACGCAACTATATACGTACCTACCTCTCGTACCCAAACGGGATTTCTTGATATCTTGAAGGATCGTATCTTTAAAGGAATCACTCACATAGAAATTACGGGCTACCTCAGTCGTAAATCCGGGTTTCCGGATATCCGAAACTACATCTGGAAGATATTTAAAATCATTCCGGACATACGTTTTAGCGTCAAAACGAACCGGATGCGTAGCGTTCTTCGCCGAACTATATAAACTGCCTTTATAACTATCCTTATCAATGGCATCCAGATAGAAATTAATAGTTGGAGTCACTCCCGATTGATGGTACAGTAACTCTTTTATCGATAAATCCTTTTTATTAGACTCCTTCAACTCCGGTATAAAATCGGAGATCTTATTGTTCAAGGTGAATTTCTTCTCATCATACGCTTTCATGACCGCCAATAAAGTTCCCGCCGCCTTCGACGCCGAGGCCAAGTCATAGACCGATGACTCCGTGACCGGCTGCCTACTTTCGTAATCAAAATAACCGAACGATTTATTATAGATAATCACGCCGTCCTTCGCCACCAACACTTGGCATCCAGGATAAGCCTTCTCATCCAATCCCTCTTTAACGATCGACTCAATTACATCCAGACGGTCCGGATTCGCTCCCACCTCTTCCGGCTGGTGATACCCCAAACGAGTCTTTTCCGTAAAAATACCAGTACCCGCATAATACAATCCCGGAATCGAAACCGGAAGTTTCCCTTTCGCCGCAATACCACCGAATATCACTTGGGCCGCATATTCCTGCGCTAAGGGAGTGCCCTCGTAAGCCAACACGACCGCCTTCGCCTTCTCGATCGACTTCTTATATTCCTTACAAGCATATGGTAAGGTAAAGAAAGCATAGACCAACTCTTTCTTCGCGGCCAACTGCCTCAACGCTAAACTCTCGGGAATGCGAATCGTATGTACGCCACAAATGATCACGTCGTATTTTTGCAATTTATTATAAACCTGCTGGACTTGGGCAGCCGTAGAACGCCGTCCAATGCTAAAGCAAGCGATCGAATCATATTCACCCAGCATTTTCTGGAATTCATTACCAACCCCGTCTCCAATCGAGAGCGCCGCAATCTTTTTCTTATTCAACTGTTTAAGAGGTAAGATCGTATCCTCATTCTTCAAAACGGTAATAGCCTCCGAATTCAACTTCGCCGCCATCCATGCCGCATGCGGAGAGTTCAAACGTTTCGATAAGCCTTTTGTTTCGACCGGCTTATAGGCATTCAATCCAGCGATATATTTGTACCTTAATATTTTCAAGCACTTGGCCTCGATCGCTTCCAGATCCAATACCCCTTCCTCGATAGCCTCTTTCACGGCCGTAAAATCATTGATTGGAGCGGCCGGAGCGAGCAAGATATCATTCCCCGCAAGCAAAGCCTTCACCGAAGGATTATCCGTTTTCTTTGTGGAAGCCCCTTTCATCGCTAAAGCATCCGTAAAGCACAGACCTTGAAAACCGAGTTCTTTCTGTAATAGATCCGTCACTACCGCCTTAGAGAAAGAAGCCGGCTTATGACTTTTGTCCAATGCCGGAACATAAAGATGTCCCGTCATTATCCCGGCGAACCCATCATATATATAACGTTTAAAAGGAAGAAGTTCCACGCTATCCAAGCGGGCCCGGTTATGGCGCACGACGGGTAATGTCTCGTGCGAGTCCTCAGAAGTATCTCCATGTCCGGGGAAATGTTTGGAGACAGACAAGATGCCCGTACTTTCCAATCCTCTTGCGTAAGCAATACCTTTCTCCGACACAGCCTCCGGATTCTCGCCAAACGAACGCAGGCCGATCACGGGATTATCCACATTGCTATTCACGTCCATATCCGGAGCGAAATTTATATGAATTCCCATTTCCCGGCACTGCCGTCCCACCTCTTTTCCATATTCCTCGATCAAGGCATTGTCCTCGATAGCGCCTAGCATCATATTTTTCGGGAAACGGGTGGTTCCGCTTAATCGCATGGAAAGTCCCCACTCCCCATCCAAAGAGACCAACATCGGAATCCGGGAAGCCTTTTGCAAACGATTGGTCACCTCCGCCTGCGTCACCGGATCCCCTTTATGGAACAAGATACCCCCGATCTTGATCTCGTTCACGTAACGCATGAGCCGTTGCATATTCCGGTTATCGGATTTAGGGTTCGCTATAACCATAAACAACTGCCCGATCCGTTCATCATAACTCATAGCGTCAAACACGGAATCAACCCAATGATTCATCTTTTCCTGATCCACCGAACGATAAAGGTTCGGAACGGTTTGAGCTCCACCCGATAAAAGGGAAATACAACACAAAAGCAAGATACCAATCTGTCTCATCACAACATTATCATTATTACTCTCCAAAAATAAGAAAATATCGCAATAGTAACGTGAATTGTGATAGGGGTTTTTACTATCTTTCCTGTCTCGTAATAAAAAATGAAGTACTTCATGAAGCTAATACTACTCATAATCTTGATTATCTTCGGCTTTCAATCAAGCGCTTGGGGACAAGCGCCGACTCTCAGTATCGAGGCTAAACAAGAGCCGATCCAAGAAATCATGAAAAAAATAGAGCATCAAACAGGCATGACATTCTCCTACGATCCTTCTATTCTCAAAGGCATTTCCCGGATTACATTCAAATCTGATAACCAATCCATATCGGAATGCCTTACCCGGCTATTCCAAAAGCTCCCTCTGTCTTATCAGATAAACGGTACCCACATCATCTTGAAGAAACGCCCCCGCTCAGTAACCATCAGCGGATTCGTACGGGATAAAGCGACTACGGAGTATCTAATCGGGGCCTCCGTTTATGACTCCCGCACACAAAGGGGCACGGCTACCAATAACCACGGTTTCTTCAGCCTAACCTTACCGGTCGGGGTAGTCCGTCTGGAGACTTCCTACATCGGATACGGACGTTTCTCACATACATTCCAACCGCTCGAACGGGATACCGTGATGGAAATTCTGCTGGAAAGCGGTGAGGCATTGGCCGAAGTTGTCGTTACCGGTAGTAATGACACACAAAACCCGATACAAGCCTCTCAGATGGGAACGATTAAAATAACCCGGAAGATGATCAAAACCATCCCGACCTTATTCGGTGAGGCCGATGTGATCAAAGCCCTGCAAACCCAACCCGGCGTATCAGCCGGAACGGAAGGATTAGCCGGGATGTATGTCCGTGGGGGGAATGGAGACGAGAACCTGTATATGATAGACGGAATCCAACTGTATCAGGTCAATCATCTCGGAGGACTTTTCTCCGCTTTCAACGCCGAGGCTTTGAAAGATGTGGATTTTTATAAATCCGCTTTCCCCGCCCGCTATGGGGGAAGGCTTTCCAGCGTAGTGGATGTGCATACTAAAGATGGCAATATGAAAGAGTACCATGGTAGCGCCATGCTAGGATTGACCTCAGGTAACTTAAATTTCGAAGGGCCGATCATTAAAGACCGGACTTCGTTCAACGCCTCCTTCCGTCGCTCTTGGCTGGATGGCTTGTCCGCACCGGGTTTGGCGATCTACAATAAAATTCAGAAAAAGAATGGGGAGAAATTCAGCGCACGCTATGCTTTTACCGATCTGAACCTAAAAGTAAACCACCATATCAATGACCGGAGCCAAGCTTACGTTAATTTCTATTTCGGACAGGATTTCCTAAAAGGAGGAAGTTCCGAGTTCTCCGTAGGTGATGATATAACCCCTTTCGAGAACAAGGACTTTGGAAAGATGCGCTGGGGTAACATCGCATTATCTTCCGGCTGGTCGTATGTGTTTAACAACAAGATGTTCGGTACCGTCACCTTGGCTTATTCCCATTATCAATCCAAACTAAAACAAGAGACTTCACAATACTACGGAACCGAGGGTGACAAAGATTATTCTTCACGTTTTATCGAGACCTCAACCCGAAACGGTATCAATGATTTCGGAGTCCATGCGAACTTCGACTATATTCCTACCCCGGCACATCATATCCGTTATGGCACCGACTATCTTTACCATCGTTTCAGCCCGGAATATATCGAGGAAAAGACCTCCGAGAATTTGTCTCCGACCAAACGAACTACCGGAGACGAGCGCCTTTCAGCGAATGAGTTGGCTGTTTTCGCCGAAGATGACTGGGCGATATCTCCCATTGTCCGGGTTAACGCCGGATTACGCCTGAACATGTATAATATACAAAAGAAGACATATGTCTCCTTAGACCCTCGTTTATCCGTACGCTTCCTGCTCACGAGGGATCTAAGCCTTAAGGCCTCATACGCCCGGATGAATCAATACGTACATCAGATCAGCGAAAGTTATATGAGTCTCCCTACCGATATGTGGATGCCGGTCAGCAAGAAGCTGAAGCCATTGGAGAGTGATCAAGTATCCGTCGGCGCTTATTACAATTTACACAAAGACTATTCCTTCTCGGTGGAAGGTTATCATAAATGGATGAATCACCTACTGGATTATAAAGATGGTTACAACTTCTTACCCTCGTTCGTCGGTTGGGAGGAGAAACTGGCCGCCGGTAAGGGGTGGGCCTACGGAGCGGAGTTTATCGCCCGGAAAGAGACGGGGCGTATAACAGGATGGATCGGATACGGACTAATGTGGAGCGACCGGCAGTTCGACGAGATTAATAATGGCAAACGTTTCCCCGCGAAATACGATAACCGCCATAAGCTGAATATCGTCGCAAACTGGAAGATCAACGAGAAATTGGAACTGACCGGAAGCTGGACTTTCATGACCGGAAACCGGGTTACGGTGGCATTCGAGAATTACGAGGATTTGGGCCTCACTCCTGTCCCTCCGCTCTTACCGGAAGGAGGCTTGGACTATTTCACGGAGCGTAATAACGTACGTCTCCCCGCTTACCACCGCTTAGATCTGGGGATTAATATTTATCGACCTAAAAAGAACGGCCATCTCGGTATCTGGAATATCAGCGTATATAACGCTTATTGCCAGATGAACCCGATAACTATCCATAAGCGGTCTTGGATAAACTATAGCCATTATTTCGAGACGTTATCGCTCTTACCGATCATTCCGTCTATATCATATACTTATAAATTCTAAAGAACATGAAACCTATATTCTATTTATCAATCTTATTATCCAGCCTGCTCCTAACCTCCTGTTACAGGAAGTTTGACCTAGAGGAATATCGTACTACACCGAAAATGGTGATCAACTCTGCCTTCTCGCCGGATACGGTCGTAATGGCCAGCATATCCCGCACATGGTTTCACTCAGAGAGCAAGCCGGACGTAACGATTCGAAACGCCAAGGTGGAATTATACATAGACGGGATCTTCAAGGAGGAGATGCCTTGGAAAGAATATTCCTATTGGAAATCTTCTCGTTGGCTCGGAGAGGATCGAGGTGGATGGGTAACAGATACGCTTTATATATCGAATACGGTTCCACAGCCCGGACAAACCGTAAAGATAGTAGCTTCTACCCCGGAATATGGAACAGCCTCGGCGGAAGATAAGATTCCTTCCAAGACCGAAATCAAAGGTCTGCGCATAATTCCCCGTAAAGAAGCTACCGGCAACGGCGGTACCCTTGTCGATGGAGATGGGAATATCTCCTACATAGAAGAAAACGATGTACTTATCTATCAAATCACTTTCCAAGATACCCCGGGTAAATCAAATTACTATTCTCTACAGATATGGGGAGATGACGACCATCTTGGTGTCCTGTTGGACTTCTCCGTAGATCCCGTATTCACGCAACAACAAGGTATCTTGGATGAGGTTTTCGGCTCTTCGATGGTAAATTGGCGGGGACGGGTATTTTCCGACGAGCTGTTCGACGGGAAGGAATACACGTTGCAAGTAAAAGAACAACTTAGGTCCGATACTAAATATTATACCAAACGCCATATTCGTTTATATTCCCTGTCCGAACCCTATTACCAATATCTGCTATCTTTACAAAACATCGAGAATGAAGGTATCATGGGCGGACTTACGAATGTAGGTCTGGCCGAGCCTGTCCGGATCTACAGCAATGTGGAAGGAGGAACGGGAATCGCTGGTGGATGTCAATGGTTTGAATCCTTGGTAGACATAAAAGATTTGATCAAATAGCGAGCAAAAAAGCATATATCTATTGCGAATCAAATATTTATTTCGTTACTTTGCACCCGCTTTACGTAATCTCTGTCGGGAAATGTAGCCCGTTAAATTGCGTTTCATTATAAATTACAATTAAAAAGCTATAAACAATGGATTTAATTAAGATTGCAGAAGAAGCGTTCGCTACGAAGAAGGAACTTCCTTCATTCAAGAGTGGTGACACGATCACGGTAGCTTACCGTATCAAAGAGGGTAACAAAGAGCGTATCCAGCAGTATCGCGGTGTTGTTATCCGTATCTCCGGTCACGGCGACAAAAAACGTTTCACAGTTCGTAAGATGTCTGAGAACGTAGGTGTAGAGAGAATTTTCCCGATCGAATCTCCGTTTATCGAAAGCATCACGGTTAACAAAGTCGGTAAAGTACGTCGTGCTAAATTGTACTACTTGCGTGCCCTTACCGGTAAGAAAGCAAGAATCAAAGAAAAGAGAGTGTAATCTCTCCGATTCTATTGCCATACAAAAAGCCATCCAGCGGAATGCCGGATGGCTTTTTGTTTATCGTTTCTTACAATGCCTATCGTAAGCATCTAACAATGCCCATTCAAAGGAGCTTACGATGGGCATTATAAGAACCTTAGAATGGGCATTGAAAGAATCATATATCCAAATTGCGCCACGGACTACCGTCCGGAGGATAATTTACAGACGATACGAGTACCATCCGTTGCCTCGATAACGAGAAGTAAGGGGCTACGTATGGATAAGCGATAGATATCACCTTGTTCCATTTGGCCGTTAGTACCTAATAAGTCCCCCTCGAACGAATAAACCATCAATCTACGAATCGCTTGGCGAGCAGTCACGCAGAGTTGGTTCCCGGAGAAAGCGATCGTGACTAGTTCCTCCCTAGCGATCGTCTCATTGGCTACCGTACCTTTGGTATACACCGCACGAATAGCGGGCAAGGCCGCACGTAGGATATTGACATCAAAATCATAATTCAACGCTTTCGACAATAACTGATCTAGCAAGTACCATCCCATAAAGGTATGGTCTACGATCGGTTCAGCCTTCAAGTTAATGACATCACCTCGATAGCGAGTCACTTCCGCCCAACCGTTCTCTCCACCCTCTACTTCCAAGTCAACGGGTAATTCCCGGAATTTAGCCTCTAGCTTACCCATATCTTTACCGATCAAGATCTCATGGCTCATCTCCGCCTCCGGGATAAACACGCCATCCAAATACCAACCTTCAAAAGCATAACCCGGTTTCGGCATCGCGATGATCTCGACCGTTTGGCCGGGAATGGCTTCGCCTATCACTTCCACCTCGCCGCCTTTCTCCGTAGATGAAGGATCATCCGGATTCGGCCCGGGTACGATCTCCACCTCATCCACCGGAGCCTCTCTCTTCTTGAAACGAGCCTCGATCGTAGTGGTTCGCTTACTAATAGTCAACGTATAAGAGATGTCGGTAGACAGGCACATACCCGCCTCATCATACCAGCCGATAAAGTCATAGTCTTTCGTAGGCGAGGCGATCACGGTCACCTCATCCCCTAACTCATAGATACCGTTTCCGCTTTGCGATACACAGCCGGCCTCCGGATCGGAAGTGTTTACGTAAAGGCAATACCCGATCTCCGGCTCGATAGGACTTTGCGGCTTCCAGTCGTACACGGCCCGCAGGTACACATGCTTGCCCGGCATGGTGAAGCGATAGGTTGTCTCTTCCGATACATTCTTCCCATCGCTCTCCCAATGGTCGAACACATAATCGGGATAAGCATGGGCGATAAGTGTCACCTCTTTGCCATTCTCATAAATACCTTGGCCACTCTGTTCTACCCATCCGGCCATGGAAGGAGCGACGGTCGTAATCAGATTATAATAACCATCTCCCGGCTCCGATGGATTCTCCTTCGGGTTAAAACGTAGCTTGGCAATCAAGCGAGCGTTTTTCTCCGTAAGGGTGAAGGTATATTCCGAGAGGCCGGACAATTCTTCTCCATCAGCGGACTGCCAAGCCACAAACTCATAATCCGTATGCGGATAGGCCCGTACCGTTACTTCCGTACCCGTATCATAAATGCCGGAAGGATTCGTTTGCTCCAAATAAGCGGATCCGTGGGGATCCGTGGAGAGTAAGAGCGTTAGTTTCCCCGGCTCCGGTGGAGGAGTCGGATTGAACTCATCCTGCGCATAGACTTGCCCGATGGATCCTCCGAGGAAGATCCAAAGAGACAAAGCCATCGTAATATATCGAAACAATCGTTTTCTCATAGCGATTACCATTTAATGGAACGAGTCTGACGCTCGCCCGCCTTGGTTGTCCATGTCATATAATAAATACCAGACTGAGGTAGGGCGATATGCACCTCGCCATCCGTCACCTTACCAGCGAAGTGGGTACGACCCACCGCATCGCATACGTTCAAAGTTTCCACATCACGCAAGCCGGACACGATCAACAAGCCTTCTCGCACGTTCCAGCGAATCGACGCATCGATTGCCTCAACAGAAGTCACCACATCGCTTCTCAGCTCAAAGCGGTCAGAGAGGGTTCCAGCCTCGGCCTCGAAGGTATAAGCCTCTTGGTTCAGGTCGCATACGGCACCCGTCTGCTTATCCACTAACTGAATACCTTTGCCAATCTTCTCTTTCAATGAGATCGTATAGCTTCCCTTAGCAGGCAGGACACATCCAAGGCGTACCACGCCATCCGCT
>OAVH01001652.1_pt1 | contig 11325 bp, 8 predicted proteins | sample 1495281 | NCBI WGS metagenome assembly OAVH01 (sample SAMEA2580082, study PRJEB22360) | human gut metagenome | biome: human gut; feature: human-associated habitat; material: faeces | place: Denmark | collected 2008/2010
CCGCCGTTGCGGGAGCGCTCCATGCTGTGGCGGCAAGGAAGCTTAAGGTGAATGTAACGGCCTGCCTGCCCATGTGTGAAAACAGGATTTCCCAGTCTGCGCTGCTGCCGGGGGATGTGATCACAGGGTACGGCGGCAAGACCATTGAGGTTCTCAATACGGATGCGGAAGGCAGGCTGATTCTGGCGGATGCGGTGAGCTTTTGTATCCGTGATGAAGGGATAACGAAGCTTTTGGATATCGCAACGCTGACCGGGGCGGCCTGGAACGCGCTGGGCTATACCATCGCGGGGGCGATGTCGGATGATGATGATTTTTACAGGGTATTTGAAAAAGGACTGGCGCATTCGGCGGAAAAATACCTTCGTTTTCCTTTCGGCAGGGAACATGTGGAAATGATTAAGAGCAGCGTGGCCGATGTGAAAAATGTAGGCTCCAGCTGCTGCGGGACAATTACGGCAGGCCTGTTTATCCGGGAATTCTGTGAGGGAAAGCCCTGGATTCATCTGGACATTGCAGGTACGGCCTGGTGCGATACGCCCACCTATGCGTTTGAAGCCAAAGGGGCGACAGGCGCAGGGGTTGCTTCGATGTATTTCATGCTGAAGGAAGCGGCTGAATAACGGGAATGCCGCCGCCGCCCATTGTCTTGTATGTTTCCTTTCCTTTTTATCGTAACAATGATAAAATAGTTTTAACGGGACATAAGGGAGGGGGATTTTGTGATGGGAAAAAAAGCAGTGTCGGCGGGAGCGTTTCTGCTGCTGTCGGTTTTTCTGATGGCAGCGGGCTGCGGCAGCAGGGAGCAGTCAGACAGTTCGTACCAGACGGCGTTTCCGGAGCCTGTCTACGACTGGGGGAAAAGTACGGGGGAAACGCTGGTGATCTGGGGAATTTATCCGGAAATGGAGCGAAGCTATATTGTAAAGGCCTTTGAACGTTACCGGAGCCTTACGGGAAATGAACTGGAGGTGGTTCAGATACCCAAGGAGGAATTCGAAGAAAAGCTGTTTGGCGCGGTGGAAGGAGAGACGGAGAGACCGGATATCCTTCTCAGCTATGGGGGGACCAATATTGATATTTATGATCCTGATGAGAATTTTTATGATTTTACAGAGGCGGGCTGGGTGGAGGATCTGACGGATACCGCAATTAACCAGGCAGTTTATAATGGGAAAATTATCGGGCTGCCACACTGGGAAGCTTCTGTTTCGGGAACCATCTATAATAAAGAAATTTTCAGGAAATATCATCTGGAGGTCCCAAAGACCCAGGAGGAGTTCCTGCAGACCTGTGAAACGCTGAAAAACCACGGGGTGATTCCCCTTTATATGCCCGGGAAGGAAATTTCCATGCTGCTCTACCAGTTCCCGCTGGACAGTGTGGTAGAGGATATTTCCGTATTGGAAGGACTCAATGACGGAAGACTTGGGTATGCGGATATACCGCAGATGGAACAGATAGTCATGTGGTACAGGATCATGGCGGAAAAGGAATATCTAGGTGATAACTATATGGAGGATGACTGGAACGGGATGAACGAGGCCATGGAGTCCGGCAGGTATGCCATGATGCTTTGCTGGGATACCTGGCTGTATACGGATTTTGAGGGAGATGCATCCCGGTTCGGGCTGATGCCGGCGTTTATGGGCGTGCCGCAGGAGGGAACCTTTGAAGGCCCCAACCTGGGAATGTTTCTGGTAAATAAGAACAGTGAGAGACTTGATGCCGCTTTGAATTTTATTACGTTTTTGGCGGATCCCTATAATTATAACGCCGCATTTGAGGGGATTTATACGGCGCCTGTTTTTAAAAACCAGATAGCCAGTATTTCCACCCCGCAGTATCTGGAGGCGGAAAGTGTGATTGAGAGACATTTCCATGATTCCATAGCCTGGCTGCGAATCCGGGGGTTTTCACAGATGGATGCCTCCTGCATCCTGGAATTTATGGAAAGCGGGAGCGGGATGACAGCGCAGGACTGTCTCAGGAATATGGACAGGCTGCGTGCGGAGCGCATGCAGGAAAATCCGGTAAGGTAGGGGTTGCAGATGAAGAGTGGTATGGGGAAAAAGGCGGGAACCCGGATTTTTGCGGGTGCTCTGGCAGGGGTGATTATAGTGTTCGCGCTGGTTTCAGCGTTCTATATCCATAATTTTGATCAGACCCTGCTGGAGGAAAACCAGAGCCATCTGGCGGAGGTGGCGGATCATATCGTTACCTATATCCAGGCGGCGGTGGAGGATACGCTGGATACCCTGGAGACGGCGGCGGATGCCCTGCCCCTTATGGAACAGGAGGAGTGTGTCGGTTATCTGAAGCAAATGGTGGACAGGCATGGTTTCACCTACGCGGGATATGCGGGTAGAGACGGTGTGCTTCATGCGACGCAGGAGCTGCCGTATTCGGATATTTCACGGGAGGATTACTTTCAGGGGGCGCTTAAGGGGGAAAGAATGATTACCGGGCTGATGCGCCGGATCCTTGAGAACAGAGCCGTGTCGGGAATCGTCCTGGCGGTTCCCCTGCGCAGTCCCGGCGGGGAGATTGTGGGGGTGCTGGCGGCCATGCTTGATATTTCACGCCTGAATGATGCGCTGCGCACGGAAAGCTTCGGCGGCGCAGGGTATTCCTATATCATTGATGACAAAGGGAATCTTGTCCTGCACAATAAAAGTATGGACTATAACAACTTTTTCCGGGTGCTGGAAAATGTGAAAATACAGGGAACAAGAGGCCTGGATGAAATCCGGCAGGATATGGCGGCGGGGGGGCGGGGCGGAACACGCTTTTCTGTACAATCAGCTGGGAGTGGAGCAGTACGCCTATTACTGCCCCCTGGGGCTGAATTCCTGGACGGTGGTGAATATCGTTCCCAGGGATGTGGTGATGTCCAAAACAGACCGCCTGATCCGGGAAATGGTAGGAATCAGCATTGCGGTTGTTATCATTTTCCTGATGCTGCTGACGGGAATGGGGGCGCTGTGGGGAATTTCACGGAATGAGCGGCATGCAGCGGAGATGAAAAGCGTGTTTCTTGCCAATATGAGCCATGAAATCAGAACGCCTATGAACGTGATTCTGGGAATCAGCGAGCTGCTGCTCCGGTCGGATCTGACGGAAACGCAGAGGGTATCCGTGCAGACCATCCGGAAATCGGGCCAGGGCCTTCTGGATATTATTAATGACATTCTGGATTTTTCCAAGGTGGAATCCGGCAAATATACAATTGAGGAGAGGGAGTATGAGATGAGCTCTCTCCTGTATGACCTCACCACCATTGCGGCGGTACGTCTGGGGAAAAAACCGGTGGATTTCATGGTGGAGGCAGAAGGAAGCGTACCGGCTCTTCTTGTGGGTGATATGGTGCGGGTGAAGCAGATACTTGTCAATATCATTGGAAATGCCGTCAAATTTACCCAAGAGGGCTATGTCAGGCTGTCCGTGCAGGCGGAGGAAGAAAAAGAGGGAATCCGGCTGACCATGAAGGTGGAGGACACCGGCGTCGGCATTAAAAAACAGGATATTGGGAAGCTCTTTGTCAGCTTCAATCAGGTGGATACCCATTATAGCCACGGCCTGGAGGGGACAGGGCTGGGGCTGGCCATCTCCAAAGCGCTCTGCCAGATGATGGACGGGGAAATTTCTGTGGAGAGTGAGTACGGGAAAGGGTCTGTTTTTACGGTTTCCATTTTACAGAAGAAGGGAGGGAGCGCGGAGCCGCTTCTGCCCTCCTCAGGCTGGGAGGGGTGCCGTATTCTTATATTGGAAAAGTCGCCCCGTATGCGGGAATATTTTTCAAGGTGCATGGATCAGATGCGGGTTGCCTATATCCTATGCAGTGATGAGCGCTCCTTTGCTGAAGCGTTGTATACAGGGGAATTTACTCATGCCTGTGCGGAGCGGGCGGCGCTTGAGAAAACGGACAGGGCGCGTGTGCCCGCAAAAACCAGGCTGGCAGTGCTGGCCGGCCGGCTGGACAGCGGCCTGGGGGACATGGGAGGCGCTTCTGCGTATCCTGTCATATATATTCCTCTATTCGGCCTGCAGCTTGCCGGTTTTCTGAAGAATCCCAGGGCAAACCGGAAAACGGAGGAGGACAATGAGCTGCGTCAGTATCCGCATGTGCGGCTTCTGGTGGTGGATGATAATGAGCTGAACCTGCAGATTGCGGAAGGCCTGCTGGAGCCCTTCGGTCCCCGGATCGACTGTGTGCAGTCCGGGGCTGAAGCGGTGGAGGCGGTTAAAAATAAGGCATATGACCTTGTTTTTCTGGATCATATGATGCCGGGAATGGACGGTGTGGAAACGCTGAAGAAGATCCGGGCGCTGCCCGGCGGGGCAGATAAGACGCTGCCGGTGGTGGCGTTGACGGCCAATGCCACAAACAGCGCGCGGGCCATGTTTTTTGAGGAAGGCTTTGATGATTTCATGCCGAAGCCCGTATCCATGCAGCGGTTGGAGGAGCTGCTGCTGAAATGGGTCTGGAGTGTTGAGGAGAAGCGCCGGAGGGAGGAAGAAGAAGGGGACGGCGTATGAAAAAAGGATGCCGCGGGCTTTTTTATCCCGGCATTGGAAAATAACAGGAAAAGAGCCGCGGGGAGCGGTGGAAGGAGAAGGAGAATGGCGGAATATTTTGCATCACGGTCACCGGAGATCAGCCGGAGGGAAAAGGCGCATATGGAGGCGGTACGTGCCCTTGCCGGGGAATGTATGGTCCTTTTGGAGAATAACGGAGCGCTGCCCCTGGGGGCGCCGGGCGGAGAGGACATCCATAAGCTTGCGCTTTACGGAAACGGCGCCAGACATACGGTGAAGGGCGGAACAGGATCAGGAGACGTGAATTCCAGGATGGTGGTCACGATTGAGGAAGGCCTGAAAAATGCCGGGTTTACCATCACAACAGAACGCTGGCTGGACAATTACGACAGCTGCTATGCGGATGCGCAGAAGGCCTATCTGGAGCAGGTCATGGAAATCGCAGAGGAGAAAAAGGTGCCGCCCTTCCTGGTTACCTTTGAGATGCCTTTCAGGGAGCCGCAGATTCCGGCGGTGACACCGGAGGATGTAAACAGTTCCGATACGGATACCGCCATTTACGTCATTGCCAGGAACTCCGGCGAAGGCGCGGACAGGAAGGAGGCGGAAGGGGATTATCTGCTTTCCGCATCAGAGCTGGCGGCTCTGGCCGCGCTGGGCCAGGCTTATAAAAAATGTATTGTGGTGCTCAATGTAGGCGGTGTGGTGGATGCAGCGCCATTGAAGGAAATTCCGGGGATCAGCGCGGTGCTTTTGGCCGGCCAGTCCGGAAATATCGGCGGGGATGCCGTGGCGGATGCACTGACCGGGAAAACAATCCCTTCCGGTAAGCTGACGGACACCTGGGCGGCAAAATACGGGGATTATCCATCCTCCGCAGGCTTCAGCGGCAATGACGGCGATGTGGATGACGAGTATTATACGGAAGGCATTTATGTGGGTTACCGTTATTTTGACACCTTCGGTGTAAAGCCGCTTTACTGCTTTGGCTATGGGCTGTCCTATACGCAGTTTTCCATGGAAACGCTGGAGGTGGCGGCAGATGCGCACAGTGTCCGGGCGCAGGTGAAGGTGACGAATACGGGTTCCCGTTTTGCAGGCAGGGAGGTGGTTCAGATCTATGTGAGCGCCCCGGCGGGCGGCGGACTGGAAAAGCCGCTGCAGGAGCTGCGGGGCTTTGGGAAAACGTCGCTGCTGGAGCCGGGGGAGAGCCAGCTTCTTACCATCTCTTTCCCTACGGCATCCATGGCCTCTTACAGTGAGGCAAGGGCGGCCTGGGTTCTGGAAGCGGGAACCTACTATATCCGCGTGGGAAACAGCTCCCGTAATACCCATATTGCGGCGGCAGTCTGTCTGGACGAGGATGCGGTGACCGTACAGCTGAAGAATCTGTTCCGGGCTGAAGAACCGTTGCAGGAGCTTTCGGCAGAAGGTGCGGCAGCCTGGACCTATGACGGCGAAGCGCAGGAAAAGGAGGCGGCTCCTAAAATCTATCTCCATGGAGCGGATATAGAGACAGAAACTGTGACTTACCGGGAAAGTGAGCCGGTATGGAGGGATAAGGGGACTGTTACCGCCTGGACCATGGACGACGTGAGATCCGGAAAAGCCTCTCTGGAGGAATTTACGGCCCAGCTCACCGTACGGGAGCTGGCTGAAATCTGTGTGGGAAGCGCCCGCGGCGGCCAGGGCACGGATACGGTAATCGGCTCAGCCTCTGCGCTGGTGCCCGGCGCGGCCGGAGATACCACCTCCCTTCTCCTGGAGGACAGGAATGTGAAAAATATGATTCTGGCCGACGGACCGGCAGGCCTTCGCCTGAATCCTCATTTTGCCACAACCGCGGATGGAAGGCTGCTTGTCAGTGGGGATACGATCAGCGGAATTCCCATGGGAGAGGATCCGGAGCGGACGGCGGATGCGGTGGATTATTACCAGTATTGTACGGCGATTCCCGTCGCCACCCTGCTGGCCCAGTCCTGGGATATGGAGCTGATTGAAAAAGCGGGCAGAATCGTCGGCAGAGAAATGGAGGAGTTCCATGTGACGCTCTGGCTGGCTCCCGGCATGAATATCCACAGAAACCCGTTGTGCGGCAGGAATTTTGAATACTATTCCGAGGACCCGCTGCTCACCGGAATGTGTGCTGCCGCGGACACAAAGGGCGTGCAGTCCAGGCCCGGGATCGGAACGACAATCAAGCATTTTGCAGCGAACAGCCAGGAGGATAACCGGATGTTTTCCAACGCCCATATCAGTGAACGGGCGCTGCGGGAAATCTATCTGAAGGGTTTTGAAATTACGGTAAAAACAAGCCAGCCCATGTCGATTATGTCCTCCTACAACCTGCTGAACGGAACCCACACGGCCAACCATTACGACCTGCTCACTTCGGCCGCCCGGGACGAATGGGGCTTTGCGGGGCTTGTGATGACAGACTGGTTTACCTCACAGGATCCGTCCTTTATGTTTGGCGCGGCTGTGCATAAGTATCCCATTTCTTCCTCCCCGCTGTGCATAAAAGCAGGGAATGACCTGCAGATGCCGGGCTGCCAGAAGAATGTGGACGATATTGTAGAGGCGGTGGAGCATCCGGAAAAGGCAGGGGAGGAAGCGCTTACGCTGGGTGAGCTGCAGGCCTGTGCCGCCCGGATACTGAATGTCATAGCCCGTTCCAGCTGCTATGAGGGCAGCGCGCCTTATGGGGAGCAGTTCGGAGAACTGCCCTGGATTGGCCGGTGCGAACGGGAGGAGAAATCCTGAAAAACAGGAAGCGGTCACAAATCCTGTTTCCCAAATGCCCGGAGCGCGCCCGCCAGGCCCAGGGCGCCGCACAGGGCTGCGGAGAGGAGGCAGAGAAAATAGAAGCCGCCGCCTTTTTCCACAAGCACAGATACGGACACGGCCGTCCAGGGACAGAGGCTGGCCGGAAGCAGCCACTCCACGCTCACCTGCATGCCGGCTGTTTCCAGGATGGCAAAGCCCAGGACCGCCAGCAGGGCGGGATAGAAGGCGGCCCGCTGGCTGACGGCTATCCAGAGGGCGGGAAGGGATGTAAGAAAAACCAGAAGCGCCTGCTGTGTGAGCTGTCCTGCAATTAAAAGCAGTTCGTCCGTACCAAAGCCGGAGGGAAACAGCAGGCGGGCGCCGGAGATCGTAAGCAGCATGGCTGCGGAGGCTGACAGAAAGAACCACAGGAACCAGATCACGGTTTTGGAAAGCAGAAAGGCGGATCTGGAAACCGGGGCGCACAAGGTATTACGCAGGGTGCAGTCCTGATATTCCCGCTGGATCAGACTGGTCAGCACGAAGCCGTTTACTACGGGCAGCGCAATAGTCTGAAGCAGGAAAATGGTAAGATACCATTCCTGTAAACCGATGCTGTCCTTATCAATCAATATCTTTTTTATCATGGCGAGAACCGGTATGGCGCACAGAAGCAGCGTGCCGGTTCCCGCCATTTTATTTTTCTTCAGTTTCATGAGTTCTGCCGCAAGGATGTTATGCAATTCCCACACCTCCTGTAATGCTTTTAAAATGCTCCTCCAGCGAACCGGCGCAGCGTGTCAGTTCGGTTACTTCAAAGCCGGCTTCCAGCAGCTTTTTGTTGATGGCGGCGGGATTCCAGCCTGTGCCGTATAAGTGGATGGAGCCGTCCGGCTGAATTCCGTCCGGCAGAATGCGCTCCGGGCCGTCCGGGGAACAGGTATTCCTGATAAAAAGAAGCGCCCTGTCAGGGGCGGAAACGCACAGCCGGATATATTTTTTCTCCATCTGCGCAAGCTCCTCCCGGGAGCATTCCTCCACAAGGCGGCCTTCATGCAGGACGCCTGTAAAGTCCGATAGCTGTTCCATTTCCGTCAGCTGATGGCTGGATAACAGGATGGTCCTGCCCTCTTTTTCGCTCAACCGCTTCAACAGGGAGCGCAGCTCTGCGATTCCGATAGGGTCGAGGCCATTGGCAGGCTCATCCAGAATCAGGAGCCGGGGACTTTTAAGAAGGGCGTTGGCCAGGGCCAGCCGCTGCTTCATTCCCAGGGAATATTGGGAAAAGGTTTTTTGGCTGTCAGAGGAAAGACCCACCGTATCAAGGGCCTGCTCTATCCGGGACGAATCCGGCTTTCCTGTCAGACGGGAGAAGATGGTGAGATTTTCCTTTGCCGTCATGTGGGGATAAAAGCCGGGAGCTTCGATACTGCTTCCGATGCGGCTGTAAATGTCCCGGGGAAAGCCCTTCACGGGGCGGCCGAAGAGAAGGATGGAGCCGGAGGTTGGGCGGGCCAGGCCTAAAAGCATTTTCATAACCGTAGTTTTCCCGGCGCCGTTTCTTCCCAGAAGGCCGTAAATTGCGCCCTGGGGGACGTGCAGGGATACATCCCGGACAGCGGCGTGTTCTCCGTAGCATTTGGTCAGATTTTGGGTTTCGATGATATAGTTCATAAGAATGCCGTTTCCTTTCTGCAATTGCCCGTAGCAGCTCGGACAGCCTGACTGCTGCGGTTGTTATCAGTATACAGGCATTCTTTCAACTTTTTATCTGGTTTTGGAAAAATATCAGAATGAGGAAATCCCCGGCAGCGGTTCAATGAGAAGAGACAGAATTGTAAAACGCGGCGGCATTTGCGGGGGAAGAGGCCGCGGGCAGTCTTTAGTCCCCCGCTTTTTGCGGTGCCTTTGGATCCTGGAACAGCAGAAAAGAGGCGGCCACCCGGGCGCCGCCTTCCGGAGCATTGGCAAGTGTCAGGCTGCCATGGTGGGCAAGGCAAAGCAGGCAGCTGGTATAGAGTCCAAGTCCCTGGTGCCCGTTATCCCTGGCTTCGGTAAAAAAGGGATCGCAGCCTTTTTCCAGAGCGGCTGTGGTAAATCCCGGACCGTCGTCGGAAACCTCCGCCAGCAGGGCGCCCTGCTTCAGGGAGAGCCGTAAAGTGACGGTGCAGGAGGCGTGTGCGGCGGCGTTGCTGAGGATATTGTCCAGAACACGGGAGATGATTTCGGGATCGGCGGACAGGGGAGATCCGGGAAGCTGCGATTCCGGGATAAAGGACTTGTGAAGCCGCTGGCAGAGCATGGCGGCTGTACGGAAGAGTTCCTCCTCCAGCTTTCGGGGGCGGATGAGGGAAGGGATGGCCCGGATGCCGTCCGGCGTCGCAAGGGAATTCATGGCCTCTATGTAGTTTTCCATGCGGGCAAGGTGTTTTTTCATTACTGCGGCCTGCTTCTGCAGATCTTTGGGAGACAGGCTGCCTGCGGACAGCTCCTGGAATTCCAGGTAGCCCTTGATAATGGTGAGCGGCGTGCGCATATCGTGGGCAAAGGCGGCGTTAATGCGCTTTTTTTCTTCCGCCTGGCTCCACAGAAGATGGTAATTATCCTCCAGGGCAAGGCGCATGCTTTCCACGTTGCGGCAAAGCTCGCCCATTTCATCGGCACTGTCATAGGAAAGGCGGAAATCCAGATCCTGCCTGCCGATTCTGGCGGCAGCCTCCTTGATCAGCCGTACCGGTTCCTCCAGCTTGCATTTATAGAAGAGACAGGCGGCGGAAGCCAGACAGAGGGCGGAATAGAGGCAGACTATGAGAGGGGAGGACAGCGCATAGTATTTTCCCGGAAGGAGCTGAAGCAGGCCTGCAGTTGCCAGGCATAAAAAGATATCCAGCAGAAGGAAAAGCAGGATAAGGAGGGCAAAGCTTTTTTTAATAGTAAGTTTTTTGAAAGTGCGTTTTATTCTTTCCATGTATATCCCACTCCCCATATGGTTTCAATATAATCCTTACAGCCGTATTCCTCAAATACGCTGCGTATTTTGCGGATATGCTCCGCCACAACGGTGCTGCTGCCTTCGGCGTCGTATCCCCAGACACGTTCATAAATGCGTTCCCGATCAAAGACCTGGCGGGGATTTTGGGAAAGCAGGCTGACAATGGCAAAATCTTTTTTGGCGAGGGGAAGCTCCCGGCCGGAGGAAAAGACCTTTCTTCTGCCATAGTCGATGACCAGGCTGTCCGTGAATTTTACCAGGGAGGAAGCGGCGTTTCGTTGTTCCCTGCGCAGATGGGCAGCTACGCGGGCCTCCAGCTCCAGAAGTGAAAAGGGCTTTACAATATAGTCATCGCCGCCCGCCAGGAAGGCCCTTACCTTATCCGCGTCCTCCACCCGGGCGGTCAGAAACAGGATGGGGCAGTTGATGAAGTCCCGGATTTTCCCGCATAGGCTGAAGCCGTCTTCTCCGGGCATATTGATGTCAAGAAGAATGAGGTCAGGACGGGTCTCTACCTGCCGCAGGGCCTGGGAAGCGCTGCCTGCGGTTATGGCTTCATAGCCCCTGCTTTGAAAGAAGGAGCTCAGCATTTCTGTGATATCCTGTTCGTCGTCTATGATGAGAATTTTCTTTTTCTTTGGAAGCTTCTTTTCCATGGGGAGTTTCGGTCCTTTCCTGGGTGGGAGGGTTTCTTTTATGATAGCAGGTAATTATCTGGTTTTTATCTGAAAATTGCATTCTATAATATTGTTTTTATAATTCACTTTTGCGGGAATATTTCATGTTTTTTGTGTATTATAGGCTGCTGGATAGTAACTGAAAACTAATGTTTTCACAGTTTTTTGCTCTGATATGGCTTGACAATTTTATATCTTGGTTATATTATAATGTTAGCGAAGAAAAGACGCTATGTGCATTATGCCACAAAGCGAATCCCCAGAGAGTTGCAGCTCTCTGGGGATTCTTTTTTTCCTTAATTAGGGTAGGATAACCCAGGCTGGCTGCTGTTGCTTATTTTCTGTCCAGCC
>OAVH01001662.1_pt1 | contig 11262 bp, 10 predicted proteins | sample 1495281 | NCBI WGS metagenome assembly OAVH01 (sample SAMEA2580082, study PRJEB22360) | human gut metagenome | biome: human gut; feature: human-associated habitat; material: faeces | place: Denmark | collected 2008/2010
GGGAATATTAATACAAAATTAAAAGAATCATAAGTTGTGCTCAGCTTTTGCCTCCATCGACGGCAAGTGTTTCACAAACCGTCTGTACATCCTGTAAAAATGAGCCCTATTGGAAAATCCGCAGGCTTCGGCCGCCTGCCGGATACTGCAGTTTTCCGCCAGAAGCATCAACCGCATGCCGTCGCAGCGAACAGATTGTATCGCCATTACAAAAAAGGCGGAGGAAAAAACCTTCATGTTTTTGCCCGCCACGTGCTTCGTTATTCCGGATTCTACCAAAGAATCAAAGAGGTTCAGGAGACGGTTGAAAGCCATTTGATTGTGAAAACTTGTGAGAAATCAAGAAAGCTGGATGGGGAATGTGTCCCGGTGCATGAGAACGACCTTTAATACCGGAAGTATCAGGGGATAGATAAATGGCCCCGGCAGAGGCGCCGCGCTGTTTTTTCAGGAAACATCGCGGCCTGCTGCCAGCTCCGACAGCTGATCCAGAACGCTTTTTCCGCCGTTCAGTGTTATGCTGCCCACCTTATCGCAGATTTTTTCCAGATACTCCATTTCCTTCAGGCGCATCAGCGTCCTGTTCTCTTCCATCAGCTTCGCCGTGTTCAGAAGGCTCCTTGTGGATGCCACCTCCTCCCGGCGCATGATGACGTTGGCCTGGGCCTTTTTCTCCGCTACCAGGACGGTGTTCATGATTTCACGGATTTCTCCCGGGAGGATGATGTCCTTGATGCCTGCATTTACGATTTCCACGCAGTATTCCTCTTGTCCCGCCTTCATTTTTTCCAGAATAACAGCAGACAGCTCTTCTTTCTGATTGAGCAGTTCATCCAGACGGAAACGGCCTACCTGTTCCCTGAGCATCAGCTGGGCCCTGGTGTAGAGGAGGCCTGATACGCCATCCACCTTTTCCACCAGTTTTTCCGGATTGGTGATCCGGTAGTTTACCACCAGGTTCAGACGGATGCCCACCTTGTCGGCGGTAAGGATTTCCTGTCCTGAAATATCCAGCTGTTGGATTTTCATGTTGAAAATCTTGCAGGTTACTTCCCGTCCGTAATTCCAGAAATAATAGGTGCCCGTGGCCAGCCTTTTTTCGTAGTGCATATCAAAATACAACAAACCTGTTTCCCCATCCTTGATGGTGATTTTTTTATAGAATTTTACAGGCATCAGGTCCATATAGATGCGGGGAAGGGTGTCTTCCATGCAGGGCTGGGTGATATCCACCAGTTTGAATTCGTTTTTTTCATAAACGTTCCAGAACAGAGTTTCCGCCTTTGTAAGCACTTCCTTGTATGCCCCGTTGACAAAACGGATGGCAATGCATTCGTCCGGCACAGCGGCTTTTACCACACGAGCAGAAAACTCCTTATCCTGCATGAGGATATTCTCCGGAATGCCGCAGGTTTTTACCTCCCCGCTCATTGGTACGATCTGTACGTCATAGCCAAGGGCTTTGGGATATGTATATTTACCGGCAGCCAGAAGGCGCAGAAACTTTCCGTTTCGGCAAAGATAGCCGGCTTCCTGTTCTTTGATAATATAGTGTGTCATAGCAGCACTTCCTTTCCATATTTATTTGCTGCCAGGCAGCGATTTCACAACAAATCAGATACTTGGACTGATATTGGATTTTTGCTGCAGGCCACATGATTTTTTCTTTTTTGAAAAAAGATATCTGCCCCGTCCCATCCCTTTTGTGCGGGTCCTTCCTTCAGTTTCTCCGGAACAAGGCGATCGTAAGTCCGGTGGTGCCGGCCCGTATATCGCCTCAGACAGAGGCGGGAAATCAAAGGTGCTGATTCCCGGCGCTGCTCCCAAAAAAAACGGTATCCGAAGGGACGCTGGCTCAAAAGGGACTGCCTTTTTCGGAAAATCCGGCCGGTACCTGCCGTTTTGCCGGCATTTCCTTCCTTTTTTCCCGGGCCGGAATGGGACAGTTCTCTTTTCCGGTTGGTTGAAACATTGATAAGATGTTTCTGAATGATTGCTATACCAGCTTAGCTACGTGACGAAGCACGGTGGGATTCGAACCCACGACACATCATGTCTTTTAGCGTATCCGTTTTTTGCGGATATCATCTATGCCCACTGCCCGGCATGCCATCCTGTCAGAGACAAACGGCACCGTTGAGGCGCGCTGCAGCGTCCGGTTTTCCCGGATACGCTGCGGCAGGCGAACCTCAGGCAGTTTCAGCCTTTCACTACTCCTATGGTTTTCAGCCGTTTTACCGGCACCACCAGATCGGTCTGGTTATCCATGACCTCTTCAATATTTTTATAGGCAAAGCGGCTTTCCTCGGCCACGTCGCTCTTGTTCTTTTTTCCAAGAATCACGCCTGTTTTCTGTAGATCCAGAATTACCTCCTCGCAGGTAAAGGCCTGCATGGCGCCCTTTCTGGAATACTGGCGGCCTGCTCCATGGGAGGAAGAACAGAAGCTGTCGGGATTGCCTTTTTTGCCAGGGAAATAGCTGTAGCTCCCCATGGCCCCCGGAATTACCGCCAGCTCACCGTTTCCGGCCCGCACGGCACCCTTGCGGTGCACCCACACATTTTTTCCAAAATGGTTTTCCAGCGCCGCATAATTATGGTGGCAGTTAATATCACCGGCAAATTCCAGCTGCAGATCGGTATATTTCCCAATCCATTTTTCCAGAATCGCCTTCACGGCCAGAAGCATTTTCTCCCGGTTTTCCCTGGCAAAATCCATAGACAGCTGCATCCAATGCAGATACTGCTTCCCTTCCTTCGTATCCACTGGCAGAAAAGCCAGCCGGTACTCATCGGGCACCTCGCTGTACCATCTCCGGTTCAGTTCCCGAGCCTTTGTATGGAAGTAATCGCACACGGATTTTCCGAAATGACGGCTTCCTGAATGAAGCATCACTGCCAGATAGCCATTATCATCTTCCTGAAGCTCAATAAAATGATTTCCGCCTCCCAGTGTCCCTATCTGGAAATATCCCGCCTCCAGCTGTCCCAGAAGCTCGGCGTCCTCCTCATATTTTTCCATCTCCTCAAAGGCCATATCCAGGGTATAGCACGGCATTACGGTCTTATGATGGCCAAAGCCCACTGGGATATTGCGCATAATATCTCCGATAATCGCCTGCAGCAGGCTCCCGTTTCCGGTCATTACCCCGCGGATATCCTCCACCTTAATGTTCGTTTCCGTATAAGCCATGCCGCAGCCGATATCAACGCCCACCGCATTGGGAATCACCACATCCTCCGCCGCAATCACACCGCCGATTGGCATCCCCATCCCGGTATGCGTATCCGGCATCAGGCTCACCCACTTATGTAAAAACGGAAGTCTTGAGAGATGATACGCCTGCTCCATGCACCCCTTTTCCAAATCGCTTTCCTCTTTCAGCCAAACCTTTACCGGAACCTTCATGTTATCAGGTTCATACATAACAAACATATCTTCATCCCCTTTCCAATTCTTTTTGTGTTTGTATAGGTATCTCGGTTACATGCTTATTTTATGGGTTTTGGAAATTTTTATCATTTAAAAAAAGTTGCGAGGATCGTATAATTTGAATATAGTCGGTATCCTGGGGGTGCAGCCAGGACACAGGAACCGGACAGCAGTGCATAGATTCGGCATTTTGAAAAATATACCCGACACAGGAGCTTTGCCATGAGCGAATTTCAGGAATTAATTAAGAATTTTGATAAAATAAGGGATTATATGCGCCAGTTCTATGTTTATGGGTTTAAGGTGCGCAGTGACTTTGATGCGAAAAGCGCCAGAACCTATGATAATGAAAGGCGGCGGGTGGAAAGCTGGCTGGGGGAGTATACGAAGGCCGGGTATACGGGGAAGGGGAAGCATGTATATATCAGCGTGGATGGGAAATCGGTGGCCGGGAACCCTCTTTTTGCCGCGTGGAAATCCAAAAGCTTTACGGATAATGATCTGCTGCTGCATTTTTTTATCCTGGATCTTTTCATGGAGCACAGAGAGGGGCTGTCGGCGGGGGAGGTCTGTGATGAAATTTCAGAGGTTTATGGTTGTGTGTTCGACAGCCAGACGGTGCGGCTGAAGCTTCGGGAATACGAGAAACTCGGGCTGCTCGTTTCTGAGAAAAAGGGGAAGGCGCTGGTCTACTCCACGGCAGACGGTTTTCTGGAAGGGCCGGAGGACTCCGGTATCCGGGAACGCTTGCTGGATGCGGTGAAATTTTTTCAGGAGGCCGCGCCCTTTGGCTTTGTGGGAAGCACGCTGTTAGATCAGGCCGGGGAGGAGAATTGTTATTTCCAGTGGAAGCATCACTTTATTGTACATACGCTGGAGGACGGGGTTCTGGCGGAGGCGCTGTCCGGAATCCGGGAACGGCGGCGGATTTGCATGGAGGTTAAGGGCAGCCGCAGCGGACGGATGTCTTCTCTGGAGGGCGTGCCGCTGAAGATTTTTGTCAGCACGCGGACCGGAAGGCGGTATTTATGCGTTTACCAGGAGATGGGGCGGCGTTTTAACAATGTGCGCCTGGATTGTATTTTGAAGCTGCGCCTGTTGGAGGCATGTCCGTACTATGAGGAGCTGGCTGAAAAGCTGGCGCGGAATCTGGCGCATTGCTGGGGTGTTTCCTTCGGCGGCAGCAATTCCCGGCTGGGGGAGGTCGTAATCAAGCTGTGGATTGATGAAAAAAAGGAGCCTTACATTATAAACCGGCTGACCAGAGAGGGCCGGGGCGGTGAGGTTCTGAGGATACGGGAAAATGAATATCTTTACAGCGGCGCTTTTTTTGATACCAATGAAATGCTTTCGTGGGTGAAAACATTTACCGGAAGAATTCTGGATATACAGGGCAGCAGTCAGGCATCCATAGATAAAATTACGGTTGACTGGGAACGGATGTACCGGATGTACTGCAGCGGGGATGGCCTGGGGCCTTCTGAGGAGGAAGAAAAGGACGAAGACTGCTGAGAGGACGCGGGCGTACCGGAAAGCCATAGTGTGGGAACGCGCTGCGTTTACAGGTTTGCCGCAGTTTGAAATGTAAGGCGCTGCGGAATGTGGAAGGGAATTGCAATGGAATTATTTCATGAAATATACAGCTGTTATTTTGATGTGGTGCGGCGGATTCTGGCGGAGGCGCAGGATACGCCTGTTTCCGTAAAAAGGATGGAAGAAATCGCTTTGTCGCATGGCTTTCAGGAGACGGCTCTTGCCATTCTGCCGAAACTGACCTCAGGCGCCTGGCCGTTGCTTGAGGAAGCTGGGGAAAAGGAGTATCGTTCCAGGCTTTCCCAGGCTCCCCGGACGCCGTTAAGCAGCCTGCAGAAGTCGTGGCTGAAGGCGCTTCTTCGGGATCGGCGAATCCGGCTGTTTCTTACGGATGAGGATATCGCCAGGCTGACCCGGAAGCTTTCCCAGGTACAGCCGCTGTACAATGATGGGGATTTTCATTATTATGATCGATACACGGATGGGGATCCTGTGGAATCGGAGGTGTACCGGGCACATTTTCAGACAGCGCTATGTGCGCTGCGGGAGGGGAGAATCCTTCTGGTCACCTATGAAGGAAAGGAGGGGCAGACGCGCAGCTTCGAAGCGGTGCCTTATCAGATACAGTATTCTTCCAAGGATGATAAGTTCCGCCTCTGTTGTCTGAAGTACAGCCGCGGCGCCTTTCGTATCAACACGCTTCTGAATTTTGCAAAAATCAGGGAATGCCGGCTTTCCTCCGAACATGTCCCGGAGTCTGTCACCGGATACAGATTCCAGCCGGTAAGCCGGGCTGCGGAGCCTGTGCTGCTGCAAATCAGCGGCGAACGTAACTCTCTGGAACGGTGCATGCTCCATTTTGCCAGCTATGAAAAGCATACGGAATATGATGAGGAAAACGGCTGCTGGCTCTGTTCGATCTATTATGATTCGGCGGATGAAACCGAGCTTTTGATTGATGTGCTTTCTTTCGGACCCGTGGTAAAGGTACTGGGGCCGGAATCCTTTCTGGCGCAGGTGAAGGAACGGGTGAAGAGGCAGCATGAGCTGCTTTACAGGATGGAGCTTTGAGATTTTCCTGCTTTGCCGCCCTTTAGCAGCCGCCGGAAGCATACCGCGCTGATAAAAAGAAGCGCCGCACAAATCCACGGCCTTGCCAGCGCCCCGCCCAGGCCTGCCGCGTTGATAAGAAGGAATACGGTTATGTTCCCTATCCCATGGAATATCATGGGCGCCAGCAGGGTTCCCGTATGTTCCATCGTCCATGCAAGCACGGTTCCCAGAAACGCTGCATAGATACCCTGCACCAGATTCCCGTGATAAATTCCAAATATCAGGCCGGAAAAAACCATGGCCGCCGGAGCCCCGAAGATATCTCTTGCTTTTCCATAAATGATGCCCCGGAAAACCAGCTCCTCGGAAAATGGCGCTGCCAGGCCGTAAAGCACTATCCCCAGCCAAAGCGGCACATCGGCCTGAGCCCTGGACACCTCCCGGAACGTTTCGGAAAACCGATCCAGCTGCAGAAATGCCATAAGGATATTCAACCCCAGCGCCAGCGCCGCCGCCATGATAAAAAACGGCAGTATTTCTTTCCGATCCGTCTGTTTTGCGGGCCGAAAATGAAGAAACGGCTTCCATAGCGCAAAACAGGCCAGCCCTCCGGTGAGAATCATAATCAGGTTTGCAAGCCCCCCGGTCAGACCTGAATTCAGCATTTCTTCCGCATTTTCCCCGCCGCCGATAAGCGCTCCTGCCAATAGCAGGCCTGCCATTTTCCCCGCTTCATACACAAGCAGCGCCCCCAATACGGAAAAAAGCGCTCTATACACCGTATTTTTATCTGCACGGCCTTTTATATTCTTTTCCGTCTCTTTCTTTCCGCCGATTCTCATATCCGCTCCTGTCAGCTCACATTTTTCCTTCTAATAAAAATAAGCCCAAATCCTCTACATTCTCTGCAATATACTCCGCCCCGGCCGCCTCCAGCTCGCCTTCCCCGGCATAACCATAGGCGGCTCCTATCGGATGGAGGCCGAACTCCAGAGCTCCTGAAATGTCGAATTTCCGATCCCCCACCATGGCGATGCTTTCGTATGGAACATTTTCGTCCGGAAACAGACGTCCCAACGCCTCCGAAACCACTTCTTCCTTCCGACTGCGCGTGCCGTCCAGCTCACTTCCCACCACTACCTTAAAGCAATCGCCGATACCAAAAAAATTCAGAATCCGGTTGACAAAAACCTCCGGCTTGCTGGAGGCCACAGCCAGCACACAGCCGGCTTCATTCAGTCGCTTTAACAGCTCCTTCATGCCCGGATAAAGAGTATTTTCAAAAATCCCCTGATCCTTAAAGCGTTCCCTGTATTTTTTCACTGCAAAATCCGCCTGTTCCTCATTCAATCCGTAAAATTCCTGAAAGCTGTCCTTCAGCGGCGGGCCGATAAAAGGCTCCAGCTTATCCGCATCCGGCTCGTCTATCCCGAGAGCCTTCAGCGCATACTGTACGCTGCCGGTAATTCCCTCCTTCGGATCGCTCAGCGTTCCGTCCAAATCAAACAAAATATGCGTGTACCTGCTTTTTTCTCCGTTCATTTCTTACTCCTCCTGACTGCGCCTTATCCAAGCAGTATCCGTCCCAGCTCTTCCACGCTGTGCGCCAGATATTCCGCCCCGGCTTCTTCCAGCTCCCCTTCCGGCGCATATCCATAAGTAACGCCGATTTGATGAAGCCCGTATTCTTTTCCACCAATAATGTCAAATTTCCTGTCGCCTACCATAACAATATCATCGAATGGGATCTTACCGTCCGGGAAAAAACGATGCAGTGCTTCCTCCACCACTTCCTCTTTTTTGCTCCGCCTTCCATCCGGCTCGCTTCCCACGGTAACTTCAAAACAATCCCCGATAGCAAAATACCGGAGGATCTCTGTCACCGAAACCTCCAGCTTGCTGGAGGCCACAGCCAGATGACAGCCCGACTCCTTCAGCCGGTTCAGCAGCTCCTTCATCCCCGGATACAAAATATTTTCATAAATCCCCTTTGCACAAAAACGTTCCCTGTACTTTTTTACCGCAAACTCCGTCTGCTCTTCATTCAGCTTGTAATATTCCTGAAAGCTGTCTCGCAGCGGAGGCCCGATAAACGGCTCCAGCCTGTCCAAATCAGGCTCTTCAATACCAAGCGCACGCAGCGCATACTGTACGCTGCCGGTGATTCCCACCTTCGGATCGCTGACAGTTCCGTCCAGATCAAATAAAATATAAGAAAACAATGCCAATCCTCCTTGTTTTGCGGAGCAAAATGCGAGCTCTATGCGAGCAGAGGATTTTCCTCCTTGTTTTGCGGAGCAAAATGCGAACTCTATGCAAGCAGAGGATTTTCCTCCATATCTTTTTCCCACTATAGCAAAGTTCGGTACGGAAGTCAAAAATCTTTATTGAACCTTTTTAAATGAAGCAGGAACTGTTCAGCTGCAATAAAAATACAATATTTGGGATAATTGCACAATTTTTATCCTTTATTTTTGTACGCTATTTTCTTGACTCCTGTACGGTGAAATGCTATTCTATAAGTCCGTCCATAAATAAAAAATGACGGTTCTGATAAATTCAGACAGTGATGCTGTGCTCCAAGCAGCCTCTCATTGTTCTTTATACAGGGAGCTATCCCCGTTTCTTAATCGGTACCTTCTGGAGAAGGAAATACCGGAAAATTTCTTTTTTGTTCCTGTTATGTTTTTAATTCGTATACATTATTATGTGTTCTGACTTAGCGCACTATTGTGGTATTCTCCCGATGCCGCCGAACTGCCGGTGATGGCCTGCCACATTTTTGCCCATTTTACGGCCATATTGGATTAATACCTGTCGGAAACACTGCAATGTATACCACCGGAAAGGGGTGACTTTTTACATGATCGAAGTGTCGCATATCACCAAGACCTACCGTGTTGCCAAGCGCGACGCGGGCTTTATCAACGCCTTCCACAGCCTGTTCCACCGTGAGTACGAGGAAATCAGGGCGCTGGACGATGTTTCTTTTACGATTCAGGACGGAGAAATGGTTGGCTACATAGGGCCCAACGGCGCCGGGAAAAGCTCTACAATCAAAATCCTCAGCGGAATTCTGACTCCGGATAGCGGGACCTGCGTCATAAACGGCCGGATTCCCTGGGAAAACCGAATCCGGCATGTGGCGGATATCGGCGTGGTTTTCGGACAGCGCTCCCAGCTGTGGTGGGACGTGCCTGTGGCCGATTCCTTTGAGCTTTTAAAGGATATTTACCGCATTGATGATGCTGTTTACCGGAAAAACAGGGAGGAGCTGACGGAGCTGTTAAATCTGTCCGAACTTCTGCGTACGCCAACCAGGCAGCTTTCCCTGGGCCAGCGGATGCGCTGTGAAATCGCGGCCTCTCTCCTGCATTCTCCAAGGCTTCTTTTTCTGGACGAGCCGACAATCGGGCTGGACGCCGTTTCCAAGCTGGCTGTCAGGGATTTTATCAGGCGTCTTAACGCAGAGCATCACACCACGGTGATTCTCACCACCCACGACATGCAGGACATCGAAGCGCTGGCAAGCAGGATTCTGCTTATCGGGAAAGGCAGGATCCTTATGGACGGCACGCTGGACGATATCCGCCGGGGCGGTGAAAGCATTGACGAAACCGTGGCCTCCCTGTATCAGCAGTATGATATTTAGGAGGGCGGCCATGAAAAAATATCTTTCTTTTTTCCGCCTGCGTTTTAATACGGGACTGCAGTACCGGGCGGCGGCGTTGGCCGGGATCGTCACACAGTTTTTCTGGGGAGTTATGGAAATCCTTACCTTCCGTGCTTTTTATGACTCGGATCCCTCTTCCTTTCCCATGACCCTTCAGGCCACAAGCTCCTATATCTGGATGCAGCAGGCATTTCTGGCGCTGTTTATGGCCTGGCTCATGGAGGGGGAAATTTTCGAATCCATTAAAAACGGGAATATTTCCTATGAATTATGCAGGCCCTTTGGAATCTATAATATGTGGTTTTCCAGAAGCCTGGCGACAAGGCTGTCACGCGCCGTACTGCGCTGTTTTCCCATTCTTCTTGTTGCGGTTTTCATCCCGTCTCCCTACGGGCTTGGCGCGCCGGCAAGTCCGGCCTGCTTCCTTGTGTTCCTCCTGACACTGGCGCTGGGGCTTTTGAATGTGGTGGCCTTTTGCATGATCATTTATATGCTCTCGTTTTTTACCATTTCGCCGGATGGCATACGGCTTGTTTCACTGTCTATGGTGGAGTTTTTCCAGGGGGCAATCATTCCGCTTCCTTTCTTTCCCGATGCGGTGAGGAAGGTGATGGAACTGCTGCCCTTTGCCGCCATGCAGAATGTGGCTCTGCGGGTATACAGCGGGGATTTGGCAGGGGCGGCCTTGCAAAGGGCTGTTATTCTGCAGATTTTCTGGTTTTTCGTCATGCTGGCATGCGGTAAGGCGCTGGAATACAGGGCAATGAAAAAAATCGTGGTGCAGGGAGGGTGAGCATATGAATATGGCAATTCATAAAAATCAGAATGGGACGGACGGAAAACTGTTTGAAGGGCTGATTAAAAGACTGGCCGGCAGCCTGCAATTGTATAAGCAGTATTTTATGATACAGCTCAAAAGCACCATGCAGTATAAAACCTCCTTTTTACTGACTGCCCTGGGGCAGTTTCTGGCATCCTTTAATGTGTTTCTGGGCATGTATTTTATGTTCCAAAGATTCCGGAACGTGAGGGGCTACGGCTATGGCGAAGTGCTGCTGTGCTGCGGTATCCTTCTGATGGAATTTTCCCTGGCGGAGACATTTGCAAGAGGGTTTGACCAGTTTTCCTCCATTATTGGGAATGGAACCTTCGACCGGATTATGGTGCGTCCCCGCAGTTCGGTGCTTCAGGTGCTGGGACAGCGCATTGAGTTTACACGGCTGGGGCGTATGGTACAGGCTGTGATTATTTTTGCTTACAGTCTTTCTGTGGGTACGGTTGACTGGAGCTTTTCCAGAATCATGGTCCTTATTTTTATGCTCCTGGGAGGAACCGCTTTGTTTGCGGGAATTTTCCTGATATATGCGGCTATTTGCTTTTTCACGCTGGAAGGGCTGGAATTTATGAATGTGCTCACGGACGGGGCAAGAGAATATGGGAAATATCCTTTTGATATTTATGGGAAGAAGATTCTTCTGTTCGCAACCTTTGTGGTTCCTTATGCCTGTGTGCAGTATTATCCGCTGCTTTTCGTGTTGGGGCGGGGAAAATGGTGGTATGGGCTGCTGCCG
>OAVH01001667.1_pt1 | contig 11239 bp, 9 predicted proteins | sample 1495281 | NCBI WGS metagenome assembly OAVH01 (sample SAMEA2580082, study PRJEB22360) | human gut metagenome | biome: human gut; feature: human-associated habitat; material: faeces | place: Denmark | collected 2008/2010
CCTATCCATCTTCATGTAATGGTGTCGGAGGAGGAACAGACGCTGATCCGGGAGCGCATGGCCGAGGCGGGCATCCGTAACATGGGAGCCTATATGCGGAAAATGGCCCTGAGTGGGTATGTGCTTCATGTTGACCTTTCGCCTGTTCGTGAGCTGGTTTCGCTCCAGCGGCGATGCTCCAACAATCTGAACCAAGTGGCAATTCAAGCCAACACCTACGGCGCAATTTATCCCGAAGAACTCGCGGCTTTGCAGCGGGACTATGCCGCCTTGTGGGGGCCGCTGTCTGATCTCTTGAAACAGCTCTCCGCGCTGGTAGAGCTCTGATCCATCCGGGGAGTGGTTGATACCGCTCCCCGGCTTTTTCTACTTCGGGACAAAGTGTCCCAAAGTAAAAATACTGTTTGCCGGAAGGAGGGATTTTTACGGCGACCACCTACATCCGCCCTTATAAAACAGCGGCGGGAAAAAGTGCAATTCAAACGATGGAGGATCGTTTCACCTATGGCCTGAACCTGGAAAAGCTGGGAGCCGTATCTTCCTATCTCTGCGATCCGAACACGGCTCCCGCCGAGTTTCTTCTGGTAAAAAGTCAATACCATGCAGAGACAGGCCGGGCCGTATCTCGCGGGGCCCTGTTCTTTCAGATCCGGCAGGCGTTCCTGCCCGGGGAGGTTACGGCGGAAGAAGCAAACCGTATCGGCTATGAAACGGCGATGCGCTGGACAAAGGGAAAGTATCAGTTCTTCGTCTGTACGCATACCGACAAGGCCCATATCCACAATCACATTTATTTCAATGCGACGGCCTTTGACCGCTCCCGGAAATTTCATAATTTCATTGGTTCGTCCTTTGCCCTGCGGCGGCTCTCTGACCGCGTGTGCATCGAACATGAATTGTCTGTCATTCAAAATCCGCGCCAGCACAGCAAGGGCCGCTTTCTTCACTATGGCCAGTGGATCGGGGAAAAGCCGCCCTCTGCCAAGCAGCGGGTACGTCTGGCTATTCTCGCCGCTTTGGCGAAAAAGCCCACAGACTTTGCCGACTTTCTTCGTCTCATGGAGGAGTCCGGCTTTGCCGTAAAACAGGGGCGCGGCGGTGTCATCTCATTCCTTGCGCCCGGACAGGAAAAACCGACCCGGCTCCGGGCTTCTACACTGGGAGCCGGATTTGACCCGGAGGACATCAAGGCGGTAATTGCCGAGGAACGTCCACTCCCCGAACTGCCCGAGGAGCCCACGGTTCCGCCACGGCGAGTTAATCTCATCATCGACATTCAAGAGCGTATGGCCCAAGGCAAGGGCCCGGCCTATGAACGATGGGCCAAGGTCTACAACCTAAAACAAATGGCCGCCGCGCTCCAGTATTTGCAGGAGCATCATCTGACAGACTATGCGGCGCTGACGGCCAGCACCGAGGCTGCGGTGGATCACTTTCACAAGCTGTCTGACGAGCTCCGCACAACGGAGGAGGCTCTTTCCAAAACCTCGGAGCTGATGGCTGCCACGGTGGACTATGCCAAGACCCGCCCGGTGTTCGATGGGTACAAGGCTGCGCGGTACAGCAAAAAGTATCTGGCCCAGCATGAAGTGGAGCTTGCCACTTACCGGGCGGCAAAGGATACCATGAACACCATACTGAACGGCGCAAAGCTCCCTAAGATTGAAGCACTAAAAAAATCCCGCCGTGAGCTGGCGGGACAAAAGAAAGAGCTTTATGCAGAATACCGGGATGCCCAGCGGCAAATGCGGGAGGCCGTGGCAATAAAAGCGAACATTGATCATCTGCTCGGCATAACGGACGAGCGTGAGAATAAGGCACAGGAACGATAGTGACGGGCCGCAGACTACGGTGCAGCGCACCGGGACTTTGGGACAATTTGTCCCGAAGTACAGCGGGTTTGGGGAGCTCCCCAACAAGCATTTTTGCGGGCCCTGCGCAAAAATTTCGGAGTGTGGCCACACCCGAATTGCTTGCCAAAACGCGCAACCCGCAACATGGCGCAAAAAAACGGAGGATACGCTTTCTTTTACGTTTCCTCCGTTTCTTTCGATGCTTTCATCGCTTGGATTGTAGCTTCAACGATTTTCAATTCTCTTTCGTCCAAGGCGTTCAACATGGCATCAATCCGCTTCCTGCACTCGCTCCCGCTATTCTGGGACGGGTAAAAGTATTGATCCACCGATATATCAAACATTGTGACCATCTGATAAAAGGTGTTGAAGCTTGGATGCTGACCATCATTTTCATTATACATAATGGTACGCGGAGCGCGGTCAACAATATAGGCCAGTTGCTCCTGTGTCATGCCGCTGGCTTCTCTTGCACGCTTGATGGCGAGCCCTATATCGTGAAAATCAAAGCGCCTTTCATCTCGTTCTATCTTCATAACATCACCCGATATGATTTTACATTTCATGTGATATTATTTGAACGACTATGTATTTCATACTACTGACTATTTAATTTCACTTTTCCGATTGGCAAGCCTGCCACAAATGTACGTCTTGGGGGTTGACAATAAAAGCATTGGTGCTATAATGATAACTAAGTTAGCACACGAGAGTATCAAGGAGGTGAAAAGTATGGCAGTAGGGACTTATGAGATAACCCATGAGAAAATTCTGGAGAGTGGCAAAAAGCTGTTTCTGGAAAACGGTTATGAGCGTACCAACCTGCGGGAGCTGTGCAAAGGAGCTGGGATTACCACCGGGGCCTTTTATCGTCATTTTGAAGATAAAGAAGCACTATTCGCCGCTTTGGTTGATCCGGCAATCAAAGGATTGCAAAAGAGGTATGACACCGCCGGGGATAAATGTTTTGATTTTGTGTCCGTAGAAAATATCAGTCAACTGTGGTCTGTGTCGATTGACACAATGGCCGAGTTCATTCGATATATCTTTAAGAATTTTGATGCTTTCAAACTTCTTCTCCACTGTTCTGATGGGACAAAGTATGTTGACTTCACCGATTGGATGGTGGAGAAAGAAGTTGAAGATTCGCTAAAACTTTATGAAGTATTAGAACAAAAGAATATTCCTTTTCACAAATTGACAGTCAAAGAGATGCATATGCTGTATCATTCGTATTACTCCTGCATCTTTGAAACGGTGTTGCATGACTATACCGAAGAAGAAGCTCTGCAATGTACGAATACTCTCGCAAAATTTTTCACTGCTGGCTGGCGTGAAGCGCATGGCCTTTGATATTTCCAAAGGCCAATTTTTTCGACGCAAAAGATAACTAAGTGTGCAATATTTGTTAGCATACTTTGTTATCTTCCTTCTCGGCAACTATATTTTTTTCATATATGGTTAGCAAAATCTAACTTTAAGGAGGTTCATTTCATGGAGAACAAAAAAGAGCAAAGCACAGCTTCAAGCCTCCTGCGCTTTGCTGGCCCATACAAAGGAAAATATATTCTTTCTATTTTCCTGTCTGTGTTGGGCGTCGCTTCGGGCTTGGTTCCCTATTATGCCGCAGCACAAATGCTGATCGGACTGATCGGGGATGAACGGGAGTTTTCCTTTTATCTGATGTGGGGTGCGGTTGCCGCCATCGGGTACATAGCAAAATCCTGTTTCTCGATCCTTTCCACCAGCGTTTCACATACTGCTACCTTTCATGCGCTCCGGGATGTGCGGAAACAGATTGTTGACAAACTGAACCGGATGCCGATGGGAACTCTTTTGGATACACCGTCCGGCCAGTTAAAAGACATTCTGGTTGACCGGGTGGAGGGACTGGAAACACCGCTGGCCCATCTTCTCCCGGAGATGTCCGCGAATGTGCTGGTTCCCATTTTCATCATTGTGTATTTGTTCGTGCTGGATTGGAGAATGGCGCTGATCTCCCTGATTACCATTCCAGTGGGCATGGCTTTTATGGCTACGATTCTGAAAACCTATCCACAGCAGTATGAGGGTTCCGTGAAGATCAATCAGCAAATGAACAATGCGGTTGTGGAATATGTCAACGGAATTGAGGTCATTAAGGCGTTTAACCAGAGTGCGGCGTCCTATGGAAAATACTCGGATGCCGTCAGGGAAAATGCGTCTTACTTCTATAACTGGATGAAAAGCTGCCAGTGGGCAATGGCTTCTTACAATGCGATCTGCCCCGCCGTTTTGATTACGGTTCTCCCCGCTGGTGTGCTGTTTTATGCAGCAGGCAACATTACCGCCGCCAACCTGATCACGATCATCATTCTTTCGCTTGGTATTGTCGGCCCGCTGATTGCCGCCTCTAACTTTGCGGACAGTCTTGGTGCGGTGGGAACCGTGGTTGGTGAGATTGCAACGCTGCTGGACGGCCCGGAGCTGGTTCGCCCTGTGGAGCCGGTGAAGCTGGACGGCGAAGAAATCTGCCTGCATGATGTTTCCTTTTCTTATAAGGAAAATGGGGACAACGCAATTTCCCATATCAACCTTTCGATCAAGCCCGGTACGGTAACAGCTCTGGTTGGCCCCTCCGGTTCCGGCAAATCGACCATTACGAAGTTGATTGCAGGATTTTGGGACGTGGGTTCCGGTTCTATCACGCTGGATGGAAAAGACCTTAGAAAAATCCCGCAGAAACAGCTTGCCGATCAGATTGCCTATGTCTCCCAGGATAACTACCTGTTTGACGATACCATTCGTGAAAATATCCGTATGGGCCGAAGCAGCGCAACGGATGAAGAAGTGGAGCAGGCTGCAAAGGCCGCTGGATGTGATGCGTTTATCCGCAGTCTGGAAAATGGCTATGATACGAATGTCGGCGGTGCCGGAGGCCATTTGTCCGGCGGTGAGCGTCAAAGGATCGCCATTGCACGCGCTATGCTGAAAGATGCACCTATCGTGATCCTTGATGAAGCGACAGCCTACATCGACCCGGAAAATGAAGCGATTGTCCAGCAGGCTGTCAGCAAATTGGTGGCCGGAAAGACGCTGATTATTATTGCACACCGTCTGTCTACCATTACGGATTCGGATAACATCGTGGTCATGCAGGATGGACAGATTTTCTCTATGGGAACCCATGAGGAACTTTTGAAGAAGTCCGCGCTGTATAAAGAAATGTGGCAGGCGCATATTGGAGCAAAGGATGGTGAGAAAGCATGATAAATGTATTTAAGAAAATCTGGGACTTTGCTTATAACGAGCATGGCAATATCAAAAAGTCCATTGGCCTGGGCCTCTTAAACGCCATCTTCCATGCGCTCCAGCTTTATGCCATTTTTGCGGTGCTGGCAGCTCTGGTGAACGGGAATCCGGGCAAAAATACGGCGCTCATTGCCGTAGGTTTGATGCTGGTGAGCATTGTCGGAAAGATCGTCACGCAGTATTACTCTCAGTTACAACGTGTCCATGCCGGTTATTTTATGGCGGCGGATAAGCGGATTCAGATTGGCGATAAACTGAAAGTCGTTCCGATGGGCTATTTCAATCAGAACAGCCTCGGAAACATTACTGCGGTTGCTACGACTACACTCAGCGAAGTGGAAACGACTGCCCCCGTAGTTCTGGTAACAACCCTCGGCGGTTTTATCAATGCCGTGGTATTTGCGATTGTGATTCTGTTGTTTGACTGGCGGATCGGCCTTTTGGTCGTTGCTGCTATGCTCCTGTTCCTTTGGGTTACTTCCATGATGGAAAAGCGTACCCGCAGAAACGCCCCACTGCGTCAGGCCGCCCAGGAGAAATTGGTCGAGTCCGCGCTGGAGACTATTCAGGGCATGAGTGTGGTTAAGGCGTTCAATCTAAGTCGGGACAAAAACAAGCGGATGGATCAGGCGATTGACAATAGCTGTACGGAAAACGCCAGCATGGAAAAATCCATGTCCCCTTACCTCTGGCTCCAATCGGTCATTCTCGATCTGTTCAGTGTGGGGATCATGCTGCTATCTGTTTATTTCTATCTGCAAGGTACAATGCCTTTGGCCTACTGCCTGTTGCTGATCGTTGCGGCCTTTATGATTTTCGGTGAATTAAAGAGTGCCGGAAGCGGTATGGCAACGCTGCGGCTGACGGAGGTATCCATTGACCGGGCCAACGAGCTGGATCATGTTCCTGTTATGAGCGAAGGCAGCATTGACACCGCGCCTGCGTCCTATGGCATTGAATTTCAGGATGTGCGCTTCGCCTACGAAAAGCGTACCATTCTGGATGGAGTCAGCTTCAAAATACCGGATCGTACCATGACCGCGATTGTCGGTCCCTCCGGTTCCGGCAAGACAACGCTCTGTAACCTGATCGCCCGCTTTTGGGATGTGAACAGCGGCTGTGTTTCTATCGGCGGTAAAGACGTAAAGGCATATACGCTGTCGGAGCTGATGTCCAATATCAGTATGGTATTCCAAAATGTCTATTTGTTTGCGGATACCATTGAGAACAACATTAAGTTCGGCAAACCGGATGCTACCCATGAGGAAGTCGTTGCGGCGGCGAAAAAGGCTTGCTGTGATGAATTTATCTCCGCTTTGCCGGATGGCTATAACACGATGATCGGTGAGGGAGGCGCTTCTCTCTCCGGCGGCGAAAAACAGCGCCTTTCTATCGCCAGGGCTATGCTGAAGGATGCTCCCATCGTCATCTTTGACGAGGCCACCGCAAATGTTGACCCTGAAAACGAGGATCGTTTGCAGACCGCGATTGAGGAACTGACAAAGAATAAAACTATTATTATGATTGCTCACCGTCTGAAAACTGTCCGTAATGCCGATCAGATTCTGGTCGTAAACGGCGGCAAGATCGTACAACAGGGCAAGCATGACGATCTGATCCGGCAGAAAGGCATCTATGCTGATTTTGTCAGTGGCCGCAAGCAGGCGATTGGCTGGAAACTGAACGCAAATTAACAAAGTAAGGTTTGTGCTGCTTTCGAGCAGACAAATAGATCATTTTAAGGAGGATTTTCCAATGGAAACCAACAAACTCAAAGCAAAAGACTTAATCAATGTCGGTATTTATACCGCTATCTACATCGTGATCTTTTTCGTTGTAGGTATGCTCAATGCAATCCCTGTACTTTATCCGCTCCTGTATGTCTTGATCCCGCTGATCTCCGGTATCCCGTTTATGCTGTTTCTGACCAAGATTGAGAAGTTCGGCATGGTCACGATCATGTCAGTCATCTGCGGCGTATTCTGGTTCCTGATGGGCTATACCTGGACAGCGATTGTCGGCTATGTTGTGTTCGGCATTATTGCTGATTTGGTGCTGAAAGCTGGCAAATATAAGAGCTTTAAGGTAGATGTGATTGGCTACTGGCTGTTCTCCTGCGGTATGATCGGTTGTCAGGCTCCCATGTGGGTCATGGCTGATACATACATGGCACAGGTAGAGGCATCTATGGGCGAACAGTATGCAAGCGAACTGGCCCACTATATGCCGTCCTGGATGGGTATTGCGGCTATTGCAATTATCTTTGTCGGCTCCCTGCTGGGTGCGTTGTTTGGACATAAGATGCTGAAAAAACATTTTGAAAGAGCAGGTATTGTCTAATGGAACAGTACGAGGCTTATCAACCACCCAAAAAGAAAGGCTTTTATCTTGACCCGCGCACAAAAGTCCTGTTTATGGCTTTCATCACAACGCTGATGTTCTTTGTATATGAGAATCTTGCGATGGATGCTGCGGTGGCGATAATCCCGTTGACCTTGCTCCTGATAAACCGTCAGGTGCGGACAGCCCTCATTTACGGGGGGCTGTTCGCCCTGGCAGTTGTGGCAAAGCTGACACAGGGGATGTATGTATTGCCATCTGTCCTTAACATGATTTCTGTTCTGCTGGTTGCAATGGTAATCCGCCTGTTCCCCATTTTTATGTTGGGCTATTACATTATTGAATCTACCTCTACTGATGAATTTGTGGCCGCTATGGAGAAATGGCACGTCCCGGAGGCGTTCATTATTCCCATTACCGTTGTGTTTCGGTTCATTCCTACGCTGGGTGAAGAATCGGCTGCGATCACGGACGCCATGCGGATGCGTGAAATCCAGTTAGGAACAAAGAAGTTCTGGCAGAATCCCACCGCGCTTCTGGAATACCGGGTAATTCCGCTAATGATGTCGGTTGTCAAGATCGGTGATGAATTATCTGCGGCGGCTCTCACCAGAGGTTTGGGAGGCTTAAAGCACAGGACGAGTATTGCGGCCATTGGTTTTACTGCGTATGACCTGATTATTGCGTTGCTCTCGGTTGGCCTGCTGGTCTGGTCGTTTTTGTAGGAGGTGACAAGTCTATGATTGAATTTCAAAATGTCACTTTTACTTATCACAGTACGGAGAGGGAAAGCGGCGTTTATAACCTGAATCTGACAATCCCTGATGGGCAGGTTGTTTTACTCTGCGGGGAATCCGGCTGCGGCAAAACGACTCTTACCCGCTTAATCAATGGGCTGACGCCGGAATATTACGAAGGAAAGCTGGACGGCGTAGTTCTTGTAAACGGAAAGGATACGGTAAAGACCCCATTATATGAGCTGTCTAAAACAGTTGGTTCCGTATTCCAGAATCCCCGTTCCCAGTTCTTCAATGTGGATACTACCGGAGAGATTGCCTTTGGCTGTGAAAATATCGGACTGCCGAAAGAAGAAATATACCGGCGCATTGGACAGGTCACAGGCGAGTTAAAGATTCAAAAACTGCTTGACCGCAGCCTGTTCGCACTCTCTGGCGGTGAGAAGCAGAAAATAGCCTGTGCATCTGTCTCTGCTATGGAGCCGGACATCTTTGTGCTGGATGAACCGTCCTCCAACCTTGATGTTGTTACGATTGCTGATTTGAAACAGGTTGTTGCAAAATGGAAAGCGATGGGAAAGACGGTCATTATTGCGGAACACCGGCTGTATTATCTGATGGACATAGCAGACCGGGTGATCTACTTAAAAAATGGGCGAATTGAGCAGGATATGTCTGCCGCCGCATTTGGGCGGCTCGGCGTGGAGCAGCTTCGGGCAATGGGCCTTCGCTCCCTCCATCCGGCTAACTTCAGCAAGATACCAGCGGTGTCTTTGGGCAGCAATTCTATTGAAATCAAAAACTTCCTGTTCTCCTATGGAAAGATGGAGGCAATGAATATCCCGCAGCTATCCGTTCCGCAGGGGGCGATTGTGGGAATCCTTGGGGACAACGGTGCAGGCAAGACCACCTTTGCAAAGTGCCTATGCGGATTGGAAAAATCTGCACAAGGCTTTTTGCGGGTTGGAAATGACAGTCTCAACGCAAAGCAACGCTTACAAAAGTGCTATATGGTTATGCAGGATGTCAACCATCAACTTTTTACAGAGAGTGTGGAGGACGAAATCTTGTTGAGTTTGCCGGGAGAAAATGAAAATGCTGACAAACAACAGGCTGGAGAAATTTTAGAGAATCTAAACCTGTTGCAATTTGGGAAGCTACATCCGATGTCCCTTTCAGGCGGTCAGAAGCAACGTGTAGCCATTGGCAGCGCGATTGCGTCTGATAAGGAGGTGTTGGTTTTTGACGAGCCAACAAGCGGTCTGGATTATCACCACATGATAGAAGTTGCACGAAACCTGATTGCATTAAGCAAAATGGGAAAAACACTCTTTATTATCACGCATGACCCAGAATTGATCGCTCAATGCTGCAATTATTTCATGTTCATAGAACATGGAAAAATCAAATGGAGCGGTGGATGGACTGACGATAATCGTCATCGCTTGAATGATTTCTTTTCTGTGAAACTATAAGAAGCAATGAGCGGTTGAAAGAAGCAGTCACAAAAGAATATTACATAGCGTATGAACCTGCCCCGACTACGGGGAAAGAAAAAAACCGTTGGTTGGGGCAGGTGATTTTGCGCGCCTATTTTAAGTTATTACCCTAACGGCGGTTTTGAGAAATCAGAGCCTTTGCGCTTGCACAAACCAATGACGACTTGCAGGGACGTAGCCGATTGGAGGTTATTTTGCCGTGTCCATTTTATTATTTCATTGTTCGCGTGATCTGCACCAGCTAAAAAAAGCGTAGACCCTCCATCGGAGCAGTCGGGCTTTGAATGTGAAATTAAACAGTACATAACCGATAATATATTTTCGTGCGCTTGTGCGACCTTGTGTCGCGCAGGCGCATTTTGCTTTCCAGACTTCGAGACAAAGTGTCCCGAGGTGCGGTGCCGCTCTCCGCCGTTACTCCATTTCGTTTCCGACCAACCCCGAACAAACTGAAATGGAGGATTTTACGATGACTACTATCAATTTGAAAGATTTTTATTATTGGTACTCGCAGGATCAGCTTAGCGAAGTTTCTGACGAGGTGGCCGAGGTATTCAAGGCCGATGCCCGCTATGAAATGGCCTACCAGCGGCGGCTCTCCCGGCACAAGGCGCAGTATTCTCTGGACTGCGATGACGGGATTGAGTATTCCGCTTGCCTGCATGAGCCGACCCCGCAAGAGCTCCTTGAACGGATGGAAACCTTTCTTCGTCTGTGGAACGCTCTCAATTCTCTGCCGGAGATCCAGGGCCGCAGAATTGACGCACATATCATTCTTGGCAAGTCGATTAAGGAAATTGCCGAGGCCGAGGGCGTACATGAGGAGTCTATTCGCCAGTCGATCAAGCGTGGCCTTGAACGCATGAAAAAAACTTTTTGATTTTTTCTTCTTAACCCACTTGGAATTGATGAAAAAATGTCTCGGTTTATGAGAGGAGGTTTTCTTCCTAACGCAAGGGAATAACGGCAACCCTGAGTAAGTACGTGGAGCCAGACGGTGGGTGCGCGGTGACATTTCCCAAAAGAGATCGAGCGAACAACACCAACACTGTAAATGGGCCCGGCCATCCCAAGGCCATGATCCGGCGCTGAACAGGTTGGCTGCCTGTTCCTCCGGGCTTGTCGCTTTACTTGCGTTGAGAGCGCCGCACAGAAAATAACGATTGTCTTTGGACAGGCCAAGTAAATATGTGCGGCGCTCTCTAATATTCAAAAACTATAATAAAACTCGAGACAAAGTGTCCCAAGGTGGAGTAAGGCAACAGGCCAGCATCCCGGTGGTGCTGGCCTGTTGCGTTTCCCCACCAAACAGCGGGAGGCGTTCTATCAATCTGTGAAGGAGGTTTACCGTGAAATTAACTACACAGGAACTTGAACAAATGAGAAGCGTTGACATTGGCGCGGTGGCTGCCGAGTCCCTGCCTGATGTGAGCGGTATGACCTTTGACAATGCGCTTTCCCGAAAGGAGCGCATCTCTCGATTTTTGCAGACTGTCAAAATCCATACTGCTTTTGCATC
>OAVH01001670.1_pt1 | contig 11213 bp, 10 predicted proteins | sample 1495281 | NCBI WGS metagenome assembly OAVH01 (sample SAMEA2580082, study PRJEB22360) | human gut metagenome | biome: human gut; feature: human-associated habitat; material: faeces | place: Denmark | collected 2008/2010
TGGGGCAGTACTGCAGGCATATGCCCTGATGGATACAATTAATAATTTAAAAGAGGTCGACTGTGAAATAATTGATTATAGGTGTGAAGCAGTTGAACAACGGTATAAAATACTTAGAAAATATGAAACAACAAAAGATGCAATCAAAGCATTTTTGTGTGCGATTCCCAATACTCAACTGAAAAGAAATTTTTCGGTGTTTGCAAGGAAATATTGCAATCTATCTGCCCCTACAACACCGAAAGAGCTTTTGGAAAAGACTAGGGATTATGATGCTATTGTAGTTGGCAGCGATCAAATCTGGAATCCTAAATTGACTGGCGGTGATGAGAACTATTTTCTTCCATTTGATATTCCCTGTAAAAAAATAGCCTACGCTGCAAGTTTTGGAAGCTTCGATGATAAGGAAAAGATCCAATATTATTTTGAAAAGGATATTTCCGATTTTGCAGCAGTATCCTTGCGTGAAATGGATGTAGTAAAATATCTGGATCATTCGGAAATATATAAGATTCAGCAGGTCTTAGATCCGACGTTTTTATTGAATCAGGAAGAATGGAAAAAAGTATTCATCAAAGAAGCAATCGTGAAAGGAAAGTATATCCTTGTCTATAAAATGATGGATGCGGAAGGCTTGTTCGATTTTGCACGAAAACTTGGAAAAGAAAAAGGACTTCCAATCATTTACCTTACGCATTCGGCGAGAAGAGAAGCCGGGATGAAAAATATCTTTACGGCGAGTCCGGAAGAATTCTTGAATTATTTGTATTATGCAGAATGCGTAGTGACCTCTTCTTTTCACGGGACTGCGCTATCTGTAAATTTGAAAAAAGAATTTTATTACGCACTTGATAGAAAGAATCTGACAGCAAATAGAAGAATCGAAGCATTAATGTATCTTCTGGGCTTGCAGAACCGTAACATTTTGTGCCAGTTAAATGGGAATGCAAGCATTGACTGGAATGCCGTAAACGCAAAATTGGATGAGCAACGAGCTAAGTCAAAAGAATTTCTAAGAAAAGCGATTGAGGGGGTGAACTAGGAAAATGCCAGTGCCAATCGATAAAAAAGAATGCTGTGGCTGTTCTCTTTGCGTGGAGGTTTGTCCCGTTCACTGCATTTCTATGACAAACGATGCGGAAGGATTTCGGTATCCGAAGATAGATGATGCGGCTTGTATTCATTGCGAAAAATGCTCTAAAATATGCTCTTTTGTAACTAAGAAGAACACACGCATCACGGTTAAAGAGTGCATTGTATCTCAACACAGCGATACTGGAGAATTGATGAAAAGCCGCTCAGGTGCTGCCTTTGCAATCTGCTCGGATTGGATTTTAAGCGAAGGTGGTGCAGTGTATGGCGCGGTGCTGACTCCACAGATGGAAGTAGTCCATATGCGGGCAACAAATCAGGTGGATCGAGATCTGATGCGTGGTTCCAAATATGCACAGAGTAACATAGAAGGACTTTTTGCGGATATCTTACAGGATGCAGAAGAAAATCCCGTTCTTTTTTCCGGGACAGCGTGTCAGGTGGATGCGGTAAATGCGTATTTTAAGATAAAGCATGGTAAAATAGAAAATCTTTACACGTTGGATATTATCTGTCACGGCGCTCCTTCTCCAATGATGTTTTCTGAATATATTACGTATCTGGAAAAGAGAGAGAAAAAGAAAGTCACGGCATTTAATTTCAGAGATAAGAAATTCGGGTGGGACAACTATATTGAAACATATTGCTTTGGGGATAACGAAAGAAAATCTACGCTATATCGTAAATTATTCTACGAAGAGATTGTGCTGAGACCTAGCTGCCATAATTGCCGCTATACATCATTGGATCGAGTTGCGGATTTGACCGTTGCGGATGCCTGGAACATACAGAAAGTATACCCGGAATTTGATTACAAGAAAGGCGTATCGCTTTGCATTGCAGATACAGAAAAAGGGATACGCTTGCTGGAGCATATCAAAGTGGAAAGTGTTTGGAAACCTGCTAAAATTGAGGACTTTATGCAACCCAATATGCAAAGGCCGACTGCTCCAGGTATAGATCGAGAAGCATTCTGGGTCGATTATCAGCGGAAGGGGTTTGAATATGTCCTCAACAAATACGCAAAGAAGAGGATTTGGGTGCGTATTGCGAATGCAGTGCGGTATTATTCAGCAAAATTTTTGAAAAAGTAATGGAAGGAGGGAGAAGATGCTACTTTCAATTATCATACCAGTTCATAATACGGAAAAGTATTTAGCGTCCTGCATCGAGAGCGTGTATGAACAGGGGCTGCCTTTGAATGAGTTTGAAGTGATCCTGGTCAATAATGCTTCGACAGATAATTCTCTGAATGTATGCAGGAAACTGAAGGAGACGCACTCTAATGTTATGCTGATCCATACTGATACCCCTGGTGTAAGCAATGCACGAAATTTAGGAATGCAGCAAGCACAAGGGTATTATATTCATTTTATTGATTCGGATGACAAACTTCTTGCAGAAATGTATGCTACTTACAAAAGCGTTGCGCTGAAAAATCATCCTGATCTGATCGTTTCTGGCATTGATAATTATTATGAGTCAGAAAATCGGCATCTTCTTCAGAATCCGAGTGAAACTTGTAGCCTGAGTAATAAAAAATCGGTATGCAATTGCATTCGGAATATGACACCAGATAAAAAAATCTGGCTGATGAACGTTATCTGGAATAAATGGTACAAGAGAAGTTTTCTTCTTGATGCAAAAGCAAAGTTTGATACATCTTTGAAAGTTGGCGAAGATTTTGTTTTTAACTGTGCCGTATTTACAGGATTAAACAGTTGCACTGTTATATCGAGAGCTTTTTATTCGTATTTTCATCGGAGCACAAAAAGTGCCTTGAACCAGTTCCATAAGGGTGAACTTGAACGTAGAAGGCGTATGGAAAAAGAACAAAAAGCCCTCTATCATAATCTTGGAATCAACGATAAGGATAAGGAAATTGAAATATTGAATGGTGAATTGCTGTTCAAGCATCTGTATTCGGTATTTCGTGAAGATTGTGATGTAGAACCGCAAGAGTATATTAAGTCGGTAATGAATGACGAGCTGATGAAAGACATCCTGCAGTTCTTTGACAGCAACCCAAATGGGTATTATAACACATTGAAATTTATGACAATGCATGGGAATTGTTCGGGATTTTATTTTGTCCTAAAAGCAAAGTATTTTCTATCTGGACAAAACAAGAAAAGGTGAAGGTCGTGAAAATAGGAATTATTACGTTTCAAAGAGCAGATAACTATGGTGCGCTGCTGCAGTGTTATGCCCTTTACAAATATGTTAAAGGGATAAACTCTGATACGGAAGTTATAGATTACAGAAACCCTGTAATTGCAGATAGATATAAAAAATACAAAACATTTAACAGACATATAATAAAGTGTTTGGCAGATAATTTGAATGCACTAGTACATTCAAAAAATTATACAAAGAAAAGGAATGGCTTTGATCAGTTGAGAAAGCTGATTTCTTTTTCAGAGTCCAAAAACAAAGAAGAAGTCTTTAAAACCATGGAAGAATACGATTTGGTATTTTCAGGAAGCGACCAGGTATTAAATCCTCATATAACAGATGGCTTTGATGATGCTTATTATTTAAATGCACCTGGAAATTTTAAGAAAATCGTGTATGCCGGAAGTGTTGGAAATGCTCAAGATTCAATGATACAGAGCGAAGAATTCTTTAACAGGATACAAAAGTTTGATGAGCTGTCTTTTCGAGAAAAGGATATCAGCGAGTATGTAACTAGTAGGGGCATCAAGTGCATAAAAGTAGTAGATCCGACATTCTTACTAACAAAAGATATGTGGGATGATGTCATTTGTGATGTGCAGACTGGCATAGATCAGGATTATTTGGTTTTGTATTATGTGCAAGAGAATCAGGAGCTTATTAGAATTGCTGAGACTTTGGCAGAAGAACAGCGATATAGAATAGTATATTTTGATGAACATCTTCGTTTGGATAAGGAGGCAATTTATAAGGGTGATGTCGGACCCTTGGAGTTTGTCAAGCTGATTCGTGATGCAAAAACTATTGTGACATCTTCGTTTCATGGGACGGCATTTTCGACTATTTATAGAAAAAATGTTTATCTGCATTTGCCGCGTGTGACAGGAGCGAGAGTCAGAACTCTTGCACAAATGGCAGGAATTGAAAATCGTGTATATTCTTCTTATGAGGAATTTAAACAGCGACACCCCCATGATGATATAGAATACAACGAACAAGAAATTTTGAAAAATATTGAGATGTCTAAGGCGTTTATTGGAAATCAAGTAAAGAAAGGGAAAAACTATGGGAAGGCAAAAAGAACTGGCTAAAAATACAGCTATATTGACTTTTGGGAAAATATGCACACAATGCATTAGTTTCTTTTTACTGCCATTATATACGGCGGTTTTGGATACTTCTGAATATGGTCTGTTTGACCTAATGATAACATACGGAACATTATTGATTCCTATTGTTAATTGGCAGTTTGATCAGGGATTATTTAGATTTTTGATTGATGTTCGTGGCAATAAAGAAAAACAGACGGAAATATTTTCTTCGGTTTTTGCCGCGAATATAGTGCAATCCGTGGCATTTATTTTGATCATGGCGTTAGTTTCAGCGGTTTCAAACTTTAAGTACAGTGTTTTCTTGACGACATACATTGTGCTTCACGTTTTTGTGACGCTGCTTTTACAGTTTGTGCGAGGACTTGGAAAAAGTACTATTTACGCGGTTGCAAGCTTTATTTCGGCCGTTACAACGGTAGCGTTAAATGCGTTGACGCTTGTTGTATTTAAATTGGGTTTGAACGGATTATTTCTGGCGACAATTGCGGCGCAAATTGCTACACTTGTTTATCTGCTTGCCGCATCACGAGTGTACAGTTATTTTAGATTTAGTTCGATTAATGGTGGTATGTACAGAGAAGTAAGAAAATACTCTCTCCCGCTAATTCCTAATAATTTGGCGTGGTGGGTTGTGAATGTTTCGGACAGAACAATCGTTTCTTATGTTTTGGGAGTTGCAACAAACGGTATTTATACTGTTGCGAATAAGTTTTCGAATGTTTTTATTAATTTTTATAATATTTTTAATTTGACATGGACGGAAACGGTATCCTTGCACTATCAGGATGAGGATAGAGATGCTTTCTTAAGTGATACTATGACAACTTTATATAAGATGTTCTCATGTGCCTGTTTTGGAACTGTTGCTTTGATGCCATATATTTTCCCAATTATGGTACATTCAAATTATGCTGAGGCCTACCCGCAGATTATCATCTTAATGTATGCAATGCTTCTCAGAGTTGTTGTGGGCCTTTATAGCTGTGTATATATAGCTATGAAGGAATCAAAGAAGGTGGCGACAACATCGGGTATTTCAGCTTTGATCAATATTACGATTGATTTGCTTTTAATCAAGAAAATGGGTTTATACGCGGCATCAATATCAACTCTTGTGGCGTTTGGAGCAATGGCAGTTGTCAGGTATTTTGATATAAATAAAATCCTGAAGATGAAAATCAAACGTAGCGTTTTGATTTCTTCAATTATTGTAGGCAGTGCTTTAGCAATTACATATTATATCAACTTGCCTCCTATAAATCTTGGAATGCTAGTGGTGATTGTAGTGTATGTTATTGTTATGAATGTTGGAATTATTAATGCAGCTCTTAAAATGGCGCATGATTTTTTTTAAGGAAATGATAGATGATGTTGTCTATACGAGGAATTAATTATGAATATAAAAATTTTGACTTGTCACTATGCATATAATTATGGTGCTGTCCTTCAGACATATGCACTCTGCAAGTTTCTTAATAATTGCGGAAATAATGCAAAGGTGATAAATTACCGGCCATGGTACTATAAAGGGTCGACCAAAACAAAAAACAAACTAAAATTGTTGCTGAGAAAAGTAATTAGGATTCCAGATAACTATAAGTCTGAGAAAGTGTTTTATGGATTCCTCAATAAATATGTACCAATGACTGAGGAATACAAAAACTATGAAGAAATTGAAAGATTTGAAAGTGAGGCGGACCTGTTTATCGCCGGCAGCGACCAAATCTGGAATTTTAAGTTGCCAAATGGAAAAGACGATGTCTTTTACTTGAAATTCGTCAAAAAAGGGAAAAAATCCTCTTATGCTGCTAGTCTTGGAATGGATTCCTTGACGATTGAACAATTGGAAACCTTAAAAGATAAGCTGAAGCATTTTGATCATGTGTCGCTACGAGAAAAATCAGCGAAAGAAGTTCTTGAAGCAGCAGGTTTGAGAGACATTCAAGTTGTTTCTGATCCAGTATATCTTTTAAGCCGAGATGAATGGAATAGTATTTCAAAAAAACCTGACAATATGCCAAGTGAGAAATATATTTTAATTTATGCGTTCAATAGACAAAAAGAAATATTTGACTTTGGTAAAAAATTGGCTCAAAAATATGGATTCAAGGTTTTATCGATAAATACTTTTTGGGAGGATATTTTAAATAAGACGAATCATTATTTTTGGAATTGTATGCCGGAGGAATTTCTTTATCTGGTTAGTCATGCGGAGTGTGTTGTCACAAATTCTTTCCACGGTCTTTCTTTTTCTATGATTTTTAATAGGCCAGTAATTCTTTTTGAAAAGGATGATAAGGGAAATTCAAGAATGAATGACCTGATTGATGTGTTGGGTGCATACACGGTAAAGGATAAGACTGTGAAAGAGCAAGTAGAAATACCTCAAATAGATTTTAATGCTATAAACGAAAACATCAATATTTATCGTATCCGGTCAATTCAGTATTTAAACCTTTTGACAGGGGGGATAACGAATTATGAAAACTGTATGTGAGTTGAATAAATGCACAGGTTGTATGGCGTGTGCAGATATGTGTAAAAAAAGGGCGATAAATGTACACATTGACATAGAAGCATGCAATGCAGAAATAGATGATTCAAAGTGCATTGACTGTGGGGCTTGTAATAGAGTATGCCAAGTAAATAATCCTGTGATATTGAAGAAGCCTATAAGTTGGTATCAAGGTTGGTCAAAAGATAAAACAACTAGAGAAAATTGTGCTTCAGGCGGATTTGCAACGGAAATATCAAGAGCATTTATAAGCCAGGGAGGAATTGTATTTACCTGTGTATTTGAAAAAGGAAGTTTCAAATATTCTGCTTTTGAAACATTAGAAGACTTGACAAGGATGGCTGGTTCCAAATATATAAAAAGTAATCCAATTGGTATATATAGGGATATACGAAAAAAGCTGCTGTCCGGAGAGAAAGTATTGTTTATTGGATTGCCGTGCCATGTTGGTGGTATACAGAACTTTTTGACAGATAAATTGAAGGATAATTTGTATACGATTGATTTAATATGCCATGGCTCTCCAGCACCACAATTGTTGAAACTTTTTCTGAAAGAACACCAAATCGAATTGCATTCGATTTCTGCAATTCGATTTCGTCAGAAAGATCATTTTCAAGTTGAGCAGAAAGAAGAAAACAATTTTAAAAATGTTGGAGCCAAAGGAGTATTGGACTCGTATATGATTGGTTTCCTAGGAGGGGTGTTTTACACGGAAAACTGTTACGAATGTAAGTATGCACAGTTGAATCGGGCTTCCGATATCACGATTGGGGATTCGTGGGGAAGCAATTTGTCGATTGTAGAACAGAAAAAAGGTATCTCGCTTTCCCTATGCCAAACAAAAAAAGGTGAACAGCTTCTAAAAATGTCAAATGTTGAACTGCACACAGTCGACTTGAATTTGGCACAGCAGCATAATCATCAGCTTGTGTCTCCATCTGTTATTCCAAAGCAACGAAATAAATTTTTAGAAGGAATTCACATGAACAAGAGTTTTGACTCTATGATCTGGAAAACTTGTTTTGTGAAAAGTGTAAAGCAAGAAATCAAGAAAATACTTATACTGCTAAAATTTTATAGGGGGGGAAAGGCTAAATATAGTGTATCTGTAAAAAAATAATTGTTTCTAAATTAAAGGATTTATTTGGATTATGAGTGTAGAGGAACAGGTTATGGCAAAATTGATAGATACAATAGTATGCGCGGGAAGGTTAAAAGACAACTCTGCCTTAATGAGCAGTTCTTCTGGTGGAGCATTTATTGCCTTTTCTGATATCTTTCTAAAGAATGGAAATCTAGTAATAGCGGCAGTTTACAATTATGAGAATCATTTTACAGAATTTCAGATGATTCTGGAGCAAGAATAGAGAAACAAAGCAAAAGGATCAAAGTATATGCAGAGTAAGCCAGGGTAAATTTATAAAGCCGCAGAAGAATGGCTGAAAGCGCATACGCAGAAGAATTTGCTTTTTGTCGGCATGGGGTGTCCGGCTGATGATTTTCGTAAGTTTGCAGAGATAAAGGGATTCCGCGAAAGGGTATGGATAATTGATATTATCTGGCACGGATCACCAAGTCCAAGGAAAGAATATGCAGAGTCTATTGAAAAAATACACGGAAAGACTACATATCTGATATTTAAAGATAAACGGAATGGTTAGCAATCTACGACAGCATATGTAACAGTTGTCGGACAAGAACATTTGATTAAGGATTATGTAAAAGTTTTCTACAATTGTTGTGCATTACGCCCGTCCTGCTATGAGTGTCCGTATGCAACTACCGGGAGGAAAACGGATATTACAATCGGAGATTTTTGGCATATTGAAGAAACTATTCCGGATTTCTATGATAAAAATGGCAATTCACTCTTCTTAATTCACACGGATCAAGGAGAACTCTTTGAATCAGTCAAAGAAAAATTAGAATATAGACTAAGTGATACAAAGCAATGCTGGCAGGCAAACTTGGAATCTCCAACCAAAAAGTTGGTGCAGAGAGATGAGTTTTGGAACGATTACCATAAGAAAGGAGTAGATTTCATTATGAAAAAATATGGAACAACTCCATTAAAGACAAGGATTATGAATAAAATTGTTAAGCTAATTATATCAATCGCGGGAGGGCAAGCCTTAACTCCTGATTGGACTTATTATGCTGACTACTCCGAGAGGAGGGCAGCATAATGAATTGGGAAAAACCTAAAGTATATGCAGTAAAGCATAAGGACGAGGAAATCAGAGCAGAATCCAGATCCGGTGGTATTTTCACGGCTTTGTCGGACTTGGCTTTGGAAGATGGTGGTATTGTTTATGGATGTGTTCTGACAGAAGAATTTACGGCAGTACATATTCGAGCCGAAAATGTAGCCGAGAGAGATCAAATGAGAGGCTCTAAGTATATCCAAAGCAAATTGGGTAATACATTTAAGAATGTATATAAAGACCTTGATGCTGGAAAGAGTGTACTGTTTTCTGGAACATCTTGTCAAGTATCTGGATTAAAGCAATTTTTGGGAAAAGAGTACGGCAACCTTTTTTGTGTGGATATTGTATGTCACGGTGTACCAAGCACTGCTGTGTGGAAAAGCTACTTGCATTGGCAGGAGCAAAAGAATCATGGCAAAGCAGTCAAAGTGGACTTCAGAAATAAAAAGGATTTTGGCTGGCACGATCATGTGGAAACCATCGGATTTGAGAATGGAAAGTCAACAAATAGCCGGGTGTTCAGAAATTTATTTTATGGTCACATGATTCTTCGTCCAAGTTGTTATGAGTGTCTTTATAAGTCTGTAATGCATCCGGGTGATATTACAATTGCAGATTACTGGGGTATCGAGAAAGCTGCCCCAGAGTTGGATGACAATAAGGGCGTATCATTGATTATGGTGAATAACGAAGCGGGCGAAAAAGCATTAGAACGGGTGAAAGACAAACTGGTTTGGAGACAAACAGAACTAAAAGATAGCATGCAACCTCCGTTGAAAGCGCCATTTCCAAAGCCAGAAAATCGGGAACAATTTTGGAGTGAGTACCAGAATGAATCGTTTGAATATGTTGCCAAGAGATACGGTGGCATTGGGCTAAAGAATGATGTTAAAATATTCCTGAGAAAGATAAGGAGAAAAATCAAAAAGTTGGTGGTTAATTGTGGAAAGAGAAGTACCGGTATTATATAAAAGAAAAGAAGAATGTTGTGGATGCACAGCCTGCTATGCAATCTGTCCAAAGGAAGCCATTTCCATGGTAGAGGATGAGGAGGGTTTTGAATATCCGCAGGTTGATGAAAACAAATGTGTGTGTTGCTATCAATGCATCAAGGTGTGTCCGATAAAGGCAGCAAAAACTTAACAAATATATTGTCAGAATTATGTTTGACAGAATGGAGGATGACATGGATAATTTGACCAGCAAGCAGATATTTCGCTTTTGAGGATTGCGGCAACACTAGCAGTTGTTTTTTTACATACTAATAATACACTTTCAAACAATAGTGAGCAGTTCTTTTTGACGAAGAATCAAATGGTGTTTTTTACAACGAACAATCTTTTGATGAACTGGGCTGTTCCAGTTTTTTTGATGATAACGGGTGTGTTACTGCTTGACCCCAATCGACAGATTCCATATAGCGATTGCATAAAAAAGTATGCGAGGAGAATTTTATTGGCACTGTTTGTGTTTGGAATTCCATTTTCGATGTTGGAGATTCTGCTTAACACAAAGTCAATAACTGTAAATAGTTTTTTTGAGGCGACAATAAATGTGATAAATGGAAACAGCTGGAGTCATTTGTGGTATTTATATGCGTTGATAGGATTGTATTTTATACTTCCAATGTTAAAAGCTTTCGTAAACAATTCTGATGAAGAGACGCTTCTTTATTTAATAGGTGTGATATTTATCTTCAGCTTTGTTATAAAGTCGATTGATAAAGTTTCAGGCACAACAATTGCTTTTGCGATTCCTATTACTGGATTTACCATCTTCTATGTATTGGCAGGAAGATATATTACGATTATAAAATCTCGCTTTTTAGACAAAAAGAGCATTGGCATCGGTGTGCTCGTTTTTACAATAGTTATAGTCGTGATTGGAAGTATATGCTATTTCCCCAAAAGTAAGGAGCTGCTCGGCTATAATTCTCCAATGATTGCATTTCTTTCGATTGTTGTGTTTTGTCTTTTTATGGGTGCTAAATCAGAAAAAACGGAACTCCTTTGGCGGATAGATAGATTGTGCTTTGGAGTTTATTTGATTCATCCAGTATTTATCAATATTACATATAAATTTTTGAAACTCACACCGGTAACGTTCGGC
>OAVH01001688.1_pt1 | contig 11011 bp, 10 predicted proteins | sample 1495281 | NCBI WGS metagenome assembly OAVH01 (sample SAMEA2580082, study PRJEB22360) | human gut metagenome | biome: human gut; feature: human-associated habitat; material: faeces | place: Denmark | collected 2008/2010
GGATTCCCATGATTACAACAATAATGTTCCCGTGTTCGAAAAAAATGCCGTTCGCGCAATTATAATAAAAAATGGGCTTTTTGCCATGCAGCTTGGAAACAGCGGCGAATATAAAATCCCCGGCGGAACGGTGGAAGAAGGAGAAAGCTTTGAGCAGGCTCTGCTCCGGGAAATCAGAGAAGAAACAGGTCTGTCCGTAAAACCGGATTCCATAACTGAACTTGGAGAAATTGAAGAAATACGCCGGGATCATTTCTTAGGAAGCCGAAAATATATTTGTCATTCCTTCTATTATAGGTGCGAGGTATGGGAAGAGGTTCTTGAAACAGATATGACGATGCAGGAAACCAATCTGGGGTATCACCTTGAATGGGCTTCCATCCAACAGATAATTTCTGCAAATTCCCGTCTGCTAAAGGAAACATGGGAAATGAGAGATACTTTGTTTTTCAAGCTTCTGCTTGATAATCCCCAAAGTATAGGGCTGTAATCACTCTTCCCGCGGATATACCATATTACCGGAAAAGGAAATTATTGCAGAGCCAGTAATTCATATTTTACAATCCCCATCCGGCTTTATCTTTATCCACCATAGATGGCAAATTTCCTTCCATTTATCCACAATAATTCATCGGGCAGTTATGAAAAGATTTTATAAAAGTATTTTTATAAATTGGGGCAACATATTGGCAGGCAGAGCAAGTGCACATGCACTTTACCCTGCCTGCCAATATTACAATCGTTAAATCGTGGTATGCGCATTCTATCAATCAGGTGGGTTGCGTCATAATCCACCCCTGCTTTAAATCTGCTTTTTTAAGACGTATAATTAAATATTATCCGGAAAACCGTCTACCATTCCGCAGATTGAATATCCACACTTTTGATAGAAAAGCGGCGCTTGAAAGGAATAGGTTTTTAAATGAGATAACTGGCACCCAATGCTCCGGACCTCATCTTCAATCGTTTAAATCGCTGCGATGTGACTCCTTGCCCCCTGTAATCCTCGTGTACCCAAAGCGTCTCTACTTCTAACGCAGATAGGTATGTAACACCGAATACTCCGCCACTGACAGAGTTTTTTTCATTACGGGCCACATACAAGATTTCCTTATTGGGAAACATTAATTTTCCATATTAAATTCCATTAAGCCGTATAACCGTACTGCCTGTATAAATTCCTGTTCGTCGCAGTTACTCGAAATAGTAATTGACATATTTCCCCCACAAAATTAGATTTATAGTTTCGTTCGCCTTCTTTGACTGAGGCAGACTCACCACATAGTCTATTCGCTGCCAGTAAAATTGTCAAACAGAAGACCATTTCCCAATATCCTGCATGTCAGGAATAACACACAAATTTACTGTTTCCTATAACAAGAGCAGGAATATGCCTTACGGAATCCATACTCCTCGAAATTCTCACAAAGGAATGTGGCTTCCGGAACGTCAACCAATACCCTTGTAATATTATTCCTTAATGAAAAATGCAGGATATCAGCCGCCTTAAGCCTGGAACTTTTGTTTGCATCCGCTATGAATAAATGATCCCCCCGTTTGGTGCCAATTCTCCGGCGGCCGGCCTTTTCCCAGCTCCTGTTTTCCCCCTCTTGCAGCATATAAACAGGCTCTGTCCGCAATCCATCCTTCGCATTTTCCAGAACCAGCCTTCCATCCGACGATGTCCGGGGCTTCGGCTTTGTATCAATAGCCGGGGCTTTTTCCACCCTTCCGGCAGTTCCGCTTTTTATGATACTTTCCGTTCTGTCCACATTTTTACTTTTTCTTCTGCCATCCAAACTGAACCGATCCGCTGTTTCCTCCGTAATGGACAAATCTCCCACAATAGTACGCTCCCTGAGTATATATCGATTTTTTTCCAGACGCGAATGCAGGTAGAAGTTTGTATTCTCAGCAATCCGGAACATACATTCCGCCGATTTTTCATTGCCCAGCCTTTCACAGGCCCGGATACGTTCATCCATATTATCAGGATACACATTATACAAGGGAAACACTATCAGACGGCTGCCCAGGGTTTTCAGCACCCATCCTTCATAAACCTCTGTTTCCGCTTCCTGAAACAGATTAATAATCTGTTCTTCCATCTTTACTGCCGGTTCATTCATCAGCTTCTGCTCTCCTTTTCCTGTTTGAAGCTGACTATACCATTTCTCAGCCCGGATTTCTTGTATGATATGTTCCCAAACGGTTATTTTCTCATAAAATTTCAGATTTTCGGACGATTACATTTTCATAACGGTTAAGCCCCCTCACAGTTATGGACAAAAAAACAGGTCCTTTGCATCCTCCCTTTTTCAAAAGGAATCACAAAAAGACCTGCTTTCATGCATTTTATTAAGCTGCCTGTCAATCCTCCTGCGCCCGGATTGCCCATCTCATCTTCGTAGAACGCGCCCTGCTGTTTCTGGCGCATTCCTCCGCTGAAGGCCGAATCACCTCTTCGGAAATCGCACTGTAAATCCCCGCCTTATAGAACTGCTTAAAGGATTTCTTCACGATGCGATCCTCCCCGGAATGGAAGGTCAGTATAGCCACTCTTCCACCGGGTGCCAATACCTGTGGAAGCTTTTCCATCAGGGCATAGAGAGCCTCAAACTCACTGTTTACATCAATCCTGAGCGCCTGGAAGGTTCTCTGACAGGATTTTTTCACCGCCTCTTTTCTCTCCGAAGCCGGGAGAAAGGAAAGAGCGTCCTCGATTGTCTGGCGCAATTCCCCGGTCGTTTCGATATGCCCGCCCTTTTTCAGCCGGGAAACTACCTCCTGGGAAATCTCCTTTGCATAAGGCTCATCGGAATTTTCCTGAAGCATACCCTGCAGTTCATCCCGGGAAATGCTTTTCAGGCGCTGCGCCGCGCTGATGCCCTTCTGAGGATTCATTCGCAGATCCAGCGGCCCTTCTGTTTTATACGAAAAACCCCTGTCAGGATTATCAATCTGCATGGAGGAAACGCCCAAATCCGCCAGTACAAAATCAAATTTCCCCACATCCCTGGCCACCAGATCGATATCTGCAAAGTTCTGCAGCCGGATGGTAAGGATATCCTCTCCATAACCCAGCTTTTCCAGCCGTTCCTTTGTTTTTGCCGACTCGATAGGATCCACATCCAACGCGTAAAGATGCCCCTGGGACTGCAGGCATTTCAGCATCTCCTGTGTATGGCCGCCGTAGCCCAGCGTGGCATCCAGCCCCTTCTGCCCCGGCTGGATCTGCAGGAAATCCAGAATTTCCTTCACACAGATAGAAATATGCATTCCCGCGGGAGTGCTTCCTTTTTCAATTACCCTTGATACGGTATCCGCATATTTTTCCGGGTTGAGCTCCTTGTATTTCTCTTTATAGTTTTTAGGATACGCGCCTGCATAGCGGACGCGGCGTTTATGCTTTTTCTCCTGATTTTCCATCCGACCCTCCTTACTTTTTATATTTACCACTCATCGCTGTACTGCTAAACAGTATCCTCAATTCCCCCGAATAATCTTCTTATAGAAATCAACTCCCATGGGAAGCGCCCCAATATAAATATTTTCATTCACGCCATGAATGCTTTCATACTGCTGCTTATTAATATAAAGCGGCGCAAAACGGATGCAGTTGTCGCATATATTTTTGTAATATTTGGCATCGGTCCCGCCGGTCATCACGTATGGGCTGACGCCGACTCCCGGATAGATTTCGTTTATGGCCTGTTCTACCTTCTTAAAGGCATCGCCTTCATAATTTACCACAGGGCAGGGATAATCCTTGTAAATAACCTCGGTTTCCAGATCATACCCCTTTGCTTTTTCAGTGATCAATTCGATGCTTTCATCCGTGGACTGGTGCGGGATAAAACGCAGGTTAGCCGTAACATAAGCCTCCTGCGGCAGCACATTCAGCCCGTCAGCTCCCTTTGCCATGGTGAAGGCAATGGTGGTATGCAGCATGGCCGCGCCCGGTGGGCTGATAACAGGCATCAGCTTCTTCAGAAGCGGTTTGAACAGCCACAGGTTGGAAAATACGAATTTCATCCCGAAGTTCATATTGGGCGTAACGCGGCGGAACATCTCCAGTACGGTAGGATTGAACTCACTGGTAAAGGGATCCTGCTTCTCCACATCCGCCATGAATTTCCCAAGCCGCACCAGGGGCGTGTTCTTTCCGGGGGCGCTGGCATGGCCGCCTTTGCCCTTTGCGATAAATTTCAGATCACCATAACCCTTTTCCAGGACGCCTACCATCGCATAGGTTCCCTTCACGCCGCCGATCGGCTCCTCCATGATCATGCCGCCCTCATCGATCAAAAGGGAAAGCTTTACGCCCTGGGACTGCAGGTATTCCACTGTAAGTGGCGCTCCCTCGCCGCTGAACTCCTCCGTACAGCTGCTTGCGATATACACGTCTCCCTCCGGCTGGAAGCCCTCCGCAATCAGCTCCTCCACCGAACGGAAAATACAGTACAGGCTGCCCTTGGTGTCCACGGTGCCGCGCCCCCAGAGTTTTCCTTCCCCGTCAATATAGCCGCCAAAGGGTTCATGCTCCCAGCTGCCATTCGCCTCCACCACGTCCTGATGGCTCATAAGAAGGATCGGCTCCGCCTTTCCCTTCCCGCTCCATTTAAAAAGAAGATTGCCATTGAAAACATGTTTTTCACAGGTTTTATGCACCAGAGGGAAAAGCTCCTCCAAAATTTTGTGGAACTCATAATATTTTGTTTTATCCGAATCAAAACGACTGGAAACGGTTTCCTTCTGAATCATTTTCGAAAGCTGTTCCCCATACTCCCTGGCCCTGGGTCCCTTATCCAGCTCCACGCTGGCAGTCATGGCCGGTGTAGGCTGCCTGCTGCACGTCCTCACAACAAGAACAGCCGCAAGCACCAAAATAATAATAAAAATTCCCAGCAATATGCTTCCTGTCATCTCACTACTCCCTCCTTATTTTTGCAGCTTCCCTTTTTTGAACAGAACCCAGCCAATCAGCAGCGCCATCCCGCCTGCCGGAATCATCAGAAGGCTGGTCTGGGATATGGCCGCAGGCACCAGAACGCACAGCAGCGTCATGGACAGTACCGGAATGGCCGCGATTTTCGGACTCTTCATAAAATATTTCAATCCCAGCGCGCCGAACAGGGCGGGCACCACATTGTCAAAAGCCGGCACAAGCACGGGATTTTCCAGCACCGGGCGAAGCGGAATCATCAGAATGACTCCCGCTACGATAACCAGGGTGGTAACAATAGCGCTGGTTGCCACGCTGATGGTGGAAATAATTTCATTTTCCGGTGTTCCCACCTTTGTTTTGGCAATATCCCTGGCATTCATTGCGCAGGGGATTTTCATATTGGTAACATTTCCCGTGATAAAAGCCAGGTAGCTGCCGCCAACGCCGAGCATGGGCGTATACACCAGAAATTCAACAATGGCTACCGGGATATAGATGATTCCCACCTTGGCAAAGCCCACCAGAAAGCCCTTCAGGCTGGGTGTCACACCATTTATCGCTCCTATGACAAAAGGGACGCCTACCAGCAGGATAATGCTCACGATCAGCATGCATCTGCCGATGCGGTGAAGTCCGTTATTAAAATCCTCCAGGAAGGCCTGCTTCTGCGCCTCGTTATCCTGCAGCTGCTGCTTCTTTTTTTCTTCCATTATTTCCACTCCTCCCTCATACCAGGCTCATGATGACAGCTGCCGCCATACCCGCCAGCATACTCACCGCCATGCTGAAGTTATCCAGCACAGCAATGCCCTTTTTGTTGGTAAAATATTCGAATACCGCCATAAAAGCAGCCGACACGGCGGCCACAGCCAGAGGCACATAGTTTCCGCTGCTGGTCAGCGTGCCCACATAGGAGCCGATATAGGCGCCGCACAGTCCCACAAACATGCAGGTAGTCGCATGGTCGCCAAAACCAGGCTTTCCTTCCGCCTTTGCCTTGGGGGCCTTCTGGATTTTGCCCAGGTATTTTTTCAGGAAAAGGATGCAGCAGATTACGCCGCCCAGAATCCCAATTGTCATTACAAGAGAAATAGTTGCAAAGGCCGACATGCTCATTTCAGAAAGCTTCAGGCCGGACAGGCCGATGCTCTGCGCTGCTATTTCAGCCACGTTAAGCTCATACTGGAGCGCTCCGATAACGGACAGACGCAGCCAGGAAAAGGGCACTCCCAGCGTTCCGCTCAGGGCAATGACGCCCAGCAGGATGCTGATACTGGGCAGAATCGTAAAGGTGGCGCTGGAGATAATGGCTCTCTTCAGCACTTTTTTATCCATTCCGATCGCCAGGCCCGCACGGTAGCTCTTTATCAGATAAACAAAACACATTATCGTAATAAAAAGAAGGACGCCGGCAACCAGCAGGTAAAAGAATCCGGAATTTACACTTGCTATATATTCGTTGTTCATAAATACGTTCTCCTTGTAGGGAGCAGGCTGCGTTACCGGCGCTGCTCTTTTTTCAGAGAAAAGGGGCGCCGGTATGGCACCCCTCATTCTCATCAGATCATGATGCTCATTTTACAAGTCTGACTGTTTCACGGGCGATGGCCAGCTCTTCGTTGGTGGGAACCACCATGGTAACTACTTTGCTGCCCTCGTCGGAAAGGATGATTTCCTCGCCGCGCACTTTATTTCTTTCCGCATCGATATTAGTGCCAAGGTAACCGATATATTCCCCGATCATGGCGCGCACCTCTGCATTGTTTTCGCCTACGCCGGCGGTAAATGCAATCACATCCACGCCGTTCATAGCCGCCGCATAGGCGCCGATATATTTGCCCACACGGTAAGCATAAGCCTCCAGCGCATGCTTTGCCTGCTCATTTCCCGTTTCAGAGGCCTGGACCAGATCACGGAAGTCGCTGGAATATCCATCGGAAAGTCCCAGCACGCCCGATTTCTTATTGCATACATCGATCACCTGGGAGGCTGTCATGCCTTCCTTTTCCGCCAGGAAGGAAATGATGGCGGGATCCAGGTCGCCGCTGCGGGTTCCCATAATCAGGCCCTCCAGCGGTGTCAGGCCCATGGAGGTGTCCACGGATTCCCCGTATTTTACAGCGGATACGGATGCGCCGTTGCCTAAGTGGCAAACAATGATTTTCAGATCCTTTCTGTCCTTTCCCAGGATCTCAGCCGCTCTTTTTGATACAAAATCGTGGCTGGTCCCATGGAAGCCGTAGCGTCTGATTTTATATTTCTTATAATAATCGTAGGGAAGGCCGTACAGGTATGCTTTTTCCGGCATGGTCTGATGGAAGGCTGTATCGAATACCGCCACCATCGGAACACCCGGCATAATTGCCTGGCAGGATCTCACGCCGATAAGATTGGCCGGATTATGTAATGGCGCCAGATCATTGCAGTCCTCAATGGCCTTAATTACCTCTTCATTGATGATTACGGAACCGGAGAAATTCTCTCCTCCATGCACCATACGGTGCCCTACGGCGTCAATTTCCGTCAGGGAACGGATGACTCCCACCTTATCGTCCGTAAGCTTACTGATAACCAGCTTGACTGCCGCTGTATGATCAGGCATTGCCGCCTCTTCCTTCACCTTTTCTCCGCCGGCCGGCTGATGGGCGATGTTGCTGCCGTCAATGCCGATTCTTTCACAGAGTCCTTTTGCAAGCACCTCTTCCCTTTCGCTGTCAATCAGCTGATATTTCAGGGATGAACTGCCGCAGTTAATAACCAAAACCTTCATCTTCCAATGTCCTCCTACAGTTTATTTCCGCGGGCCTTTAAGCCTGCCTTTGCCCCAGAGCCTATGAGAGTATTCTATCATACTTTTTTCAGGATGGGAATTATGTAAAACACCTCCTTACAGCTGTTGCATTCCCCTGTTACCGTTTCCTGTCCTGACTTGGTTATTGCGGCTTCTGTACTAAATACAGAGGTATTGTATCAATAATTACAATCTTATCATCATTTTCCATAATTGCTTTCTTAATTCCCGCGTAAAAGGCTGACTTATAAGGCTCTTCCAAAGTGATATGTTCGCAATGGGTACTAATATATGATATATATTCCTCGGAAGTAAGGATTCTTTCCTTCTTCCATTCATAATAGTTATAATTTACAAATCCGTAATTCCGTACATTTTCATAATTTAAATTACAGTTGTACCGCTGCTTTACCTGGAAATGTTCTTTATATACCTGATCGATTTTTTCATACAGATTGCCATTTGCGCTTTTTTCATCAGAGCGCGTCATAAACATCGCCAAATATCCGCCCGGCTTAAGTATTTGATATGTTTTGGAAAAAGCGACTTTTTCAGGTATCCATTGAATGGTTGCTGCGGAGAATATTAAATCAAAGGAATCCGGATGAAAATCATAGGTTTCAAAATCGTCATTGATAATTTGGAAATTGTCATAACAGGAAAACTTATTCTTCATAAATGATGTGAAGTTTTCTCCAAGCTCTATTGCTGTATATCTGCACCCTGTTTCCAGAATTGGTTCTGTCGCCTGCCCTGTTCCCGGTCCAATTTCAAGAACTATTTTACTTGAATCCAGAGAACAAACAGAGTCTATTTTTTCAAACAATTCCTCGCAGTATCTTGGACGGTATTTATCAAATTCCTCTGGTATTTTATCAAATGTCTTTCTGAAATCCATATATCGCTTCCCCCTTTTATGAATTTTCTTCCATTTCATTATACTTCAGCACTTCACCAAAGTAAACAACGGCAAAAGATTATCGCATAATCGATAGAAATCAAATATACCGTATATGATGCAATTAATATATTAATTATCTGCTGCAAATTTCAGACTGAAAAAGCCGGAGAATGGAAATATATTATTCCCTCCTCCAGCTTTTATCATAGGAGGCAGCCCGCAGCTGCCTATTTATAAAATTTAAAAATTAATATGCTCTTCCCCAGTAAACCATCTTTTTGGCCGGTTTTCCGCAGCAGACACATGTATCGGAAATCTGCTCCTGTTCAAAGGGCATACAGCGGCTGGTTGCTGCGAATTTTTCCTTAATGGTATCCTCGCAGGCCTGGTCGCCGCACCACATGGCCTTTACGAAGCCGGGCTTGCTGTTCAGTATTTCCTCCAGCTCCTCCATATTCCGCGCCGTATAGGTATGGGAATCCCTGTGGGCGCGGGCGCGTTCCAGCATGTCCTTCTGGATCTGCTCCAGAAGCTCCCCTGCTTTTGCTTCCAGCTCGTCCAGGGCAACCTCAATCTTTTCCCTGGTATCCCTGCGGCAGATGACGCACTTTCCTGCCTCGATATCCTTAGGACCGATTTCCACACGGATCGGGATGCCGCGCATTTCCTGCTCGGAGAACTTCCATCCGGGGCTCTTATCGGAATCATCCACCTTTACGCGGAAGTTGCTCAGTCTGTCCCTGAGCTGGTAAGCGGTATCCAGAACGCCTTCCTTCTTCTGCTGGATAGGGATGATCATGATCTGGGTGGGCGCTACTTTGGGCGGCAGTACCAGCCCGGAATTGTCACCGTGTACCATGATGATTGCACCAATCAGGCGGGTGGTCATTCCCCAGGAGGTCTGGTAAACGTATTTCAATGTATTGTCTCTGTCCGTAAACTGGATGCCGAATGCTTTCGCAAAGCCGTCTCCGAAATTATGGCTTGTCCCTGACTGCAGCGCTTTTCCGTCATGCATCAGCGCTTCGATAGTGTAGGTGGATTCCGCACCTGCGAATTTTTCCTTATCCGTCTTACGTCCCTTAATTACGGGCATGGCCAGAACCTGCTCGCAGAAGTCCGCATAAATGTTCAGCATCTGAATCGTGCGCTCCTCCGCTTCCTCCATAGTGGCATGGGCGGTATGTCCCTCCTGCCAGAGGAATTCGCGGGAACGCAGGAAAGGCCTGGTTTCCTTCTCCCAGCGGACAACGGAGCACCACTGGTTATATACCTTCGGAAGATCTCTGTAGGAATGAATGTCATTTTTATAAAAATCACAGAAAAGGGTTTCTGAGGTGGGACGCACGCACAGGCGCTCCTGCAGCGGCTGAAGCCCTCCGTGGGTTACCCATGCTACCTCGGGCGCAAAGCCCTCCACATGATCCTTTTCCTTCTGCAGCAGGCTTTCCGGTATGAACATGGGAAGATATACGTTCTCCACACCGGTTGCCTTAAATCTCTCGTCCAGTTGCTTCTGGATCAGCTCCCAGATAGCGTAGCCTGCCGGTTTGATAACCATGCAGCCCTTTACGCTGGTATAATCGATCAGCTCCGCTTTCTTTACTACGTCGGTGTACCATTGGGCAAAATCTTCATCCATCGAAGTTATTGCTTCCACCAGTTTCTTGTCAGCCATTTCTTCTTCTCCTTTTCTTACAATTGCATTTGCTTTTACGGTTCAGTTCCTTCGCAGCATGCATTCCGGCGCCTGTCCGGATTCTGCCGTCAAAAAAACCGCCGTTTTCCATCCCCGCCCAGATTCCCAAAACCTGGACAAAGGGACCGGAAAACCGGCGGTACCACCCTGTTTAATACGCCTTCGCGTATTCTCTCAACTGCTCCGTTAACGCCGGATTTACGTTATGCTTGGGGAAAGCATATGCCCAAAATGTAACTGTCAGTTTCCCACACAGTCACTTAAAAACAACTCTTCACGGCATGTCTTTCTTTCGCATAAGGCTCCGAGGCCGGTTGGGCCGCCGCTTTACAAAAACCTTCCACCTGTGGTTTTCTCTCTGCTGAAAAGCTTACAGCTTACTTTTCCTCTTCTTTGCCATATCTGTATACGTATTGATATTAGGCGAAATGCTGGGTTTTGTCAAGCATTTAGGGTATTTTCAATTTTGCATTGTAACAGTTCAGGTTACTGTTCACTCAGTACTGTGCATTTACTGCACAGTACGTAAGAAAGTGATTCAAGAGTGTATAAATCCCATTGCCGTAGGCAATTTTTAATGGATTTATACAGTTACTGGTCACGTAGTGAACAGTAACAACAGTTCAGCCTTCGGCCGAACTGTTACTGCATCCGCCCATGATAAGTCGCCTT
>OAVH01001702.1_pt1 | contig 10884 bp, 23 predicted proteins | sample 1495281 | NCBI WGS metagenome assembly OAVH01 (sample SAMEA2580082, study PRJEB22360) | human gut metagenome | biome: human gut; feature: human-associated habitat; material: faeces | place: Denmark | collected 2008/2010
ATATATTTATCTTCTATTCTACTAAGCTGATAATTCATTTTCTCCAATAGTCTTGCAATATTAACTGCGATATGGCTAATGTTCTCAAATTCGTTCGGTGGAGTGTTTTCAATGATAAGTTGAAACATATTTGCTAAAAATTGCAAGACATAAAATTTTTCTTCATTGCTGCAATCTTCGATATTAAAAATACCGATATCACCTAAATATTGTTGCCAATCGAATGCTGTACCTCTATATTTCCATTTCGTAAAAATTTCGTCTAAGTAAAACCAAAAATTTCTTCTGTGGATAGTTGCACTGTTTAATGCACTTAAAATTCTACTATATTCTTCGTCAAAATCCACTCTACGTTCAATATCAAATATACTTTTAACCATGTTATGAATTCCCCTTTTTATATTTATCAATAAGTATTAAATCATCAATATAGCTTTGAACTCTTTGTATTCCTATATCGTTCAATATATCAATATTATTTAAAGTAGTGGTCTGTGGTTTCTCATCCCATCCCATAAGGTAAGCGGGAGTAGTCAACAAGGCTTTTGACAATGTCTCTAACACTGTTGTTGGCATATTTTCTATATCACCGTCTTCATATCTGTATATCGTCGCTCTATTTTTTCCTGTTGCTTTTGCTAGAGCTTCAATAGAAATATTAAGTTCTTTCCTTCTTAAACGTATTTTTTCTCCCAATAACATAAGTTACTCCTTAAAATATCTATCACTTTATTTTTTCCAGAGTCATTAAGTTTGGAAATGAGTTTTATAATTTTTTTTGATTTTTCATCTTCTAATTCATATTCAATATCTCCTGACAATAAATCAACATAGCTCACATTAAAGTAATTTGAAAGTGTTTCAGCCTCTTGCTTTGTGGGATTTTCTGTATTTTCTAAAAATCGTTCAATCTTTTTTAGGCTTATTTTGGTTTCAGCAGCCAAAATTTCAGAATTTATATTTCTGAGCAACATCAATTTTTTTATATTGGTAGAGAATTTTTGCGGTTCTCCCCAACCCATCAAATATGCTGGGGTTGTGTTTAATGCAGCAGCAAGCTTCGCTATTTTATCACGTCGAACATTGACAATCTCTCCGCTTTCCCATCTCAGAATCGTTGCTTTGCTGACTCCTACTTTTTTGCCTAATTCATCCATAGATAGGCCTAGTTCTTTTCTTTTCTTATAAACAAGGTCTTTGAATTCCATACGTTACACCTCCCTTATGTGTATATCATATAATAGGGGTAACGAAAATGCAACAATAATTTCGTAAAAGTTGCGTATCCGTATTGACTAAGAAGCAATTATGTTGTATTATGGTTACGTAAACGGAACGGAGGTGAGACTATGGATACAGTTTTTGATGAAACGGCGATGAGGGAACTGTTGATTAGAAAGCATAAATCAATTAGTGGATGGGCTTCTTATCTTGGAATCAGTAAGGTTACTCTATACCGTAAAATGAGCGGGGAAAGCGACTTTTGGAGAAATGAAATCAAAGCAACTTGTGAATACGTCCAAGAACCATCACTAGATTATATTTTTTTTGCTAAAGAAGTTACGTAAACGAAACATATAAAAGAGGTGGTATGATAAGATGTTTATATTACAAATCGGTTATTTGCTCTATGGCTGTTTTTAGGAATCTCACTCTCATTCATTGAAGGTGAAAACAGTATAAATAAGAAATATTCAGGTCAATCGAGATTCAGTAAAAAAGAAGAGGGAAAAAATAGAAAATTTAGAACCCTGTTCTACTTACTTACTCTTATGCTGGGACTTCCGCTGGTACTTTAAGAAGGGAGTGGTTATATGAAGGACATCGAAGTGCAAGCATTACACGAATTTCTTTCCTCATTAAATTCAGAGCAATTAGAATGTTTACAAGATGAATTAGAGGGATTGCATAAGTTTGCTGTTCTAAAAGAAAGAGCGAGTAAAAAGTGTGAGAATCAAAAAGATTCCGCTTCTTATGAAACTATCTATGTTGTGTTACCTAATGGATGCCTGGGTTACATTTCATCAATATGCACGTGTGATGAGTGTGAAAGACGTGGAGAAACAGAAGTATTCGTCAACAATATAAATGGTGAATACCTTGACTGTATTAGATTTAGCGAATTATTCGATAGAAATATTATTTTGAATATAGGACACACGATTTATGAATTAACAAATCAACACTCGCAGGAAAGCATCAATCGTATGATTGCTGAATTTTATCAGCAGGAATTATTAAAAGCTACTACCAATAGCAAAGAAACCTCACAAGACAAGGAGTGATAATATGTCAAGAAATACAAGTCCATGTACACTTACACCAGAAGAAGCTGGAGAGTTTCTGGGGATTGATGCCCAGACGTTACGCCTATGCCTGAGAGCTGGATATTATGGCGATATCGGACATGCAGTGAAGACGGACCCAAAAAACGAGTGCTTTACATATGAGATAAGCAAGCATAAAGTATTTGACCATTTGGGGCTAGACGTTACTGTGGAAACGCAAACAGCATTGCAAATGGTGAGAAACGGAAATCCGCCATATAAGCAGGAAAGGCGATAAGACAATGAAATACCGTAATGTAGCAATCATAGCATTTGCGTTATTGGCATCATTCACGACTGGCTATTACCTAGCGGATAACAAACCTTATTCGTACACAGAGGTAGATACAGTAGCCATTAAGGCTTACATATTAAAAGAGATAGACTTAACGCCTAAACAGCTTGAGCGCTTGGATATGAACAATGATGGATGCATATCGTCACTTGATTATGTAATGGTCAAAAATCGCATAAAAAAAGATGCTCCATAGACTTGGCGGTCAGAGCATCTAGCGGTAGAACCTTTATAAAAAGATTCATCTTCATTATAAGGGATACCAGTAAGAAAAGCAAGGGAGTGAATTATTTTGAAAATTGATAGTTGGATTATAGCGATGTTTGTTTGCTGGATACTTATTTATTTAATGAGTAAAGAACACTCATAATTAGAGCTGCTAAACTTATACTCGAAATCGCAATAGAAGAAAATGTTTCAGTGCCAATTGTATTGTGAAATAAACGGGTACTTATTAGATATGTGACAAAACCTATAAAATATGCAATTAAAGCTAAGAAAAAGATAGGCAAAACAAACGTTTCGAGTATATATGTCACCTTATCCTTTTGTTTCATTAAAGACCACCTAGTTTTTATACTTGATGTAGGTAGAGATAAAGTGTGTTTTAATGCTTCGAAAGTGTTGCTTACATATATGTTTATTTCATTATATATACATTTGATACGATCATAGTTATTTTCGTTTAAATGCACTTGCAATTCGTTCGCTAATTCAAATAGATCGGTAGTAATGTATTTGTAATTATCAGCGATTATATGAGATAAAAGCGTGTTTAAGTCTTTGGCATCTGCAACGGATATTTGGCTGTGTCTGTCTTTATATTTAAAGAATTTGGATAAAGGAACGAAAATATTATCTATTTGCGATGTTAATATTAGGCGTTTAGTTTCTGATAGCGTATTGCGTTTTGTAATGATATACGTTCCCATAGCTGAAACAACAACCGCGACTAATTCGACAGGAATTTTCACAAAAAAACCACCCTTTCTTTAATTAACATAATCATATCACATAATTGTCAGAAAGGAGACAATAAATGGAATTACAAACATTCAATAGTACACAATTCGGCGAACTCAGAACAGCTGAAATCGAAGGAAAGATTTATTATTGCGGTAATGATGTCGCAAGAGCATTAGGATACATACGCCCGAGGGATGCAGTTGCTCTACATTGCAAGGGGGCGGTAAAACACCGCACCCCTACAAATGGAGGAGTGCAAGAACTAAGTTTTATCCCCGAGGGGGATGTATACCGCCTTGCAGCAAGAAGTAAACTGCCACAGGCAGAGAAATTTGAATCATGGGTATTTGATGAGGTATTACCGCAAATCAATCATACAGGTGGATACAGAGTACCTAAGAATCCTATGGAAGCATTACAGCTTATGTTTGATGCTCAGAAAAATACAGATATGCGTGTAACGAATCTGAAAGAAGATGTGGAGAATCGTTTTCAGGACTTACCTTTAGTGGGGGATGAGCCAGAAGAAATTGTATCAGAGGTAAATGCAATCGCCTTGAAGCTATTGGGCGGTAAAAAATCGAACGCCTATAACGACAAATCGCTGAGATCAAGAGTGTACCAGGATATATGGCATGAGGTTAAGCACAAATTTGGTGTGCGAAAGTACAAAGCTATTAAACGTAAATACATACCGAATGTAAAAGCGGTATTAGAGGCATACACATGCCCTCAGAATTTGCTGGAAGAAATACTAGCAGTAAATCAGCAGGATACATCATGTGGGAATACATAGTAATCAGTCATGCGGTAATAACTATATACCTGGTAATCAATATGTATAACACTCTGCGTATGGGGGTCATATGCGACCCGGTAGTTTTACTGGAGGTACATCATGATAGACATGTATAAATGGGTTGATGGCCATGACCCATACAGGAGAACGCCAGATAATTATTATGACGAAGTTGTATCTGATGATGAATCAGCAGACCAGCAGGCAGAAGACGTGGAAGAAAAGGAAATAGGAAGGATTACTGAATATGAATGACATTATGAAGAAAGTCGTTAAATGTCCTAAGTGTGGGCGGAGTGAATATTACGGTATGCTGCACTGGAGAGACGGCAAAGAAATGTGTCGTGAATGCATTTACGACTTATGGGAAAGTGAAGGGCCTTGGAAAAGAACCCCAAGTGATGAAGTTTTCCCTATCTATGAGGATGGCAAAGACTACACACATATGACTGCCGCAGAACGCAGTACTAAATCAACACAAGAAATATTTTAAGGAGGAAGAGTTATGTTACCAGCTATTAAAATCTGGAAAATGGACTACAGTTTTATCATCGAGAATTATCTGAACCCTGCGTTATGGCAGAAAACATGGACGTTGTTTGAGTATAAGGATTTTGTTGTTACTATCAGACTAGCAAGAATTGAAACAGAAGATATGAGAATTATATTTCGATTGAACCTGCGGGATAATGGCAGATTGATTACATGGGGAGATCAAGAGGATGTTGGATATTCCCTAAAAAACAGTAGCATTGCATTTTTAATTAAAAGTATAAATGGATCTATATTTAGGATGATTAGTTATCATGAAAGGCATCATACTCTCGAAGATTTACCTGTATATAAAGAAGCCGAACAGCAAGGTGAGAGAGAAATAGAAAAATTAACAGCCTTAGCATCTGAATTTTTGGACGACGAAGGCGTTGAAAATGATGATATCAGAGAGGCGTACATCGACAAGTATGTAGATGATAACAAGCAAAACGACGAATACATTCAGAGGCTACGTAGTGCATATGAATATCATTTACTGACTGACTTTTACCTTGTATTTGCGGAATCGATTGGTGACGACGCAAAATATCAAACGGTTATGGACAAGCTGGAAGAGAACGAGATTGAAAATGTCTTGAAAGAAATCAATCAGTATAAGACATACATCGAAACTGACGATTATCAAGAGGAAATGAAAGGCCTCTTGGAAGAAATTTAGGAGGCAAAAGGATGAACGAAAATAAAGACGAAATCGCTGTTGTTGAATACAGCGTCGAAGGAAGCAATATCAAACTTACCCCGAGTATTGTACAGAATTTCATTGCAGGAAGTGATGCAGGAGAAATTACAATCCAGGAGTTTAAATTCTTCTCGGAATTGTGTAAGGTCAGAAAGCTCAATCCATTTACAAAAGAGGCATACTTAATCAAATTCGGGAATCAGCCTGCACAAATGGTAGTCGGAAAAGATGCTATCTTGAAAAGAGCCATCATGAACCAGAATTACGATGGAAGAGAGCAGGGAATTATTGTGAAACTTCCGGATGGTACTGTTGATTTTAGAAAAGGAACATTCCGTTTAAGTGATGAGGAGCTTGTTGGTGGATGGGCTAAAGTATATCGCAAAGATATCACTCATCCGACAGAAATTACAGTATCCTTTGATGAAGTTGCACAGCGCAAAAAGAATGGAGAGCTTAATAGCAACTGGTCTACGAAAGGCGCAACAATGGTAGAAAAAGTTGCACTGGTGAGAGCATTAAGAGAAACCTTTGTAGAAGATTGCGGAGGTATGATTGATGCTGATGAGGCGTGGGATGTATCGGAAATCAATGGAAAACCACAAATTCAAAAGGCGAAAAAGGATGAGCATCTTGAAGATGTAACTGGACGGTATGGTAAATTACGTAAAGAGCTTACTGCAAAAGAATATGATTTCCGAAGCAAAGAAAATAACGATTTTATAACGATGGCAGCTGGTATCGCCACACAGGATATCAGTGTGTTAAACGTGGATCAATTAGAAAAATTGTGCGATATCTATGAGAATATTTTGGAACAGGAGGCCAATGCATGAATCTACTGAAAACTGATAACAGCCTTACGATCGATGCGGAGCGTAAGATTATTGCATTTAAAGAGGCTACGGAAGCTATCAAAGAACAGGAAAACGAGTTTAAAAACCAGCTTTTGCAGGAAATGAAAAAGAGAGGAATCACCGGTTACAAGGATGAGAATATCACTATCTCGCTGATACTGGAAGGAGAATCTGAGCGTTTCGACGCAAAAGCATTTAAAAAGAAATTCCCTGCGATGCATAAAAAGTTTGCAAAAATAACTCCAATAAAAGAGCATGTACGATTAAGCATAAAAAAAGGAGTAACATCAGATAACATGGTCACGGAAATTACGCCAGAAGTTGAACAGATAAAGGTAGTTACTAATGGTGAAATCGAAGCGTTCTAGAGCCTGTGCAATACCGATGAAAGTAAAAATGATTGTTTGGGAAAGGGATAATCATAGGTGTATTCATTGTGGATCACCTTGTGCTAATCCAGAGGCGCATTATATTCCAAGAAGTGACGGAGGATTAGGGATAGAGCAAAATATTGTGACAGTATGTAGGGATTGCCACAGAAAGATGGATCAGACAAAAAAAGAAATTAGAGAGCCGATTTTAAAGGACACTAAACGGTATTTGAAATCACAGTATCCAGATTGGGATGAACGCAAATTGAAATACGATAAATGGAGGTGGCTGCATGAATGAACGCTTATACCTGTTCAATCCCTTCCGAATTAAGGAATGGGAAAACATACAAATTAAAGAGCAGTTGGATGTGCTTATAAGCAGATATGAAGTGGATGCATGTGCGCCTAGTCAGTACGCTGGAAATATCGAAAATCTAGCAAACCAGTTATATCTTATCGGAGAAATGACTGCCCGTCTTTATGAAGAGGTTAATGTTATGAAAGCGGATGTATCTAATGAAGAAAACCTGCAAGTATATAAACAGCGTGATGTATATGAAAAGACACATGATGGGAAACCACCTGCTATGAGTTATTTTCAGGCGCTTGCAAGTGATTTTGTCAAAGATAAGAGAGTTGCATTAGCAAAAAAAGAAAGCGACCTTAAGCGTTTTAAAATCGCTTATGATAGCATCGAGGCAAAAATGAATGCAGTGAAAAAGAAAATGGAAGCTGTACGGTTTGAGGAATTTGGTGGTTGATGATTAACTACCCAGACGGACGTAAGTATTCCTCTGCACAAACGCCGCCCACAAAGCCTAAGCGGAGCAAATACGGGGCAATCAAAACAGAGGTGGATGGGATAAAGTTTGATAGTAAACATGAGGCATCCAGATATAAAGAGCTGCGGTTACTTGAGCAGGCAGGGGAGATAACCAATCTCCGCCTGCAGGTGCCGTATATACTCTTCCCAGAGGATGAGCACGGAAGAGCATTAAAGTATATTGCAGACTTTGTATATAACGATGATACAGGCACTCTAGTGGTCGAAGATGCAAAGGGACACCCTACAGATGTATACAAGATAAAACGCCGCTTAATGGCAGAATTAAAGGGCATTAAGATAAAGGAGACATGAAATGAATTGGGAAGAAATGAAAAACATCGTAGAGCAATGTGTGCCAGAACAGCTGCTCAAAGAATATACGATATGTGTCGAAATAAGCTGTGCAAACACGAATGAAACACGCATTGAGATAGACAACAGTAAATGTGAGATTTTTGTCACAGAAAGCTAATTTAAAGGAGAGGAAATGTGTCAAAACAAGGATACATAAAGCTATACAGACAAATTGCGGATACACCCATATGGGCTGATTCAGACAAACTAAAGCTATGGCTTATGTGTCTGATGAAAGCGACACATGATGAAAAAACACAGGTGGTAGGCAATCAAATAATAGAGCTAAAGGCAGGGCAGTTTATCACTGGCAGATCAGCTCTTTCCGACGAATTTAATCGTGATGTGAAGAAAGACAGACGTGTTGATGGGCTTACACTGTTTAGATGGCTTAGCTTGTTTGAAAAAATGGAAATGTTGAACATCAAAAAAACTAATAAATACTCATTAGTTACTGTATTAAATTGGGATAAATACCAAGGACAGCGAACATCAAATGAACAACAGTTGAACAGCAAGCGAACATCAGTTGAACAACAGTTGAACACAAACAAGAATGATAAGAAAGAAAAGAATGTAAAGAATGATAATAAAAAAACATATAAAGGTGTGGTTGACTCATACACCCAAAGTGCCGAGCTGATTAGTGCGCTGAATGATTTTGTTGACATGCGAATCAAAATGAAAGGATTCACCGTAAGGGCATTAGAACTGGCTTTGCAAAAGCTAGACAAGCTCGCAAGTGATGACGACATGAAAATTGCTATTGTGAATCAAACTATAGAGAAAAGTTGGAAAGGATTCTTTGAGATAAAACAGACACAAAGCGCATATACAGGTTCTGCAGAAAAACAGCTACCAGAATGGTGGGATAATCAAGATTCAATCGAAACTAAAACTGATCTTGATGAGGAAGAGCTCGACAGAAAAATTGAGGAACTCAGAAATAGTTTATAACGAGGAAGGAGAGAGATAAGTGATTGAAACAAAAAAAGATGTCATAAACGCTATGACAGAAATATTACAGCACTTTCCACAGTTTTCACAGGAATGGAATAGCATTACAGATTGCATTAACTGGCTGAAAAACCAGGAATTCGAGGAGGACGAAGAATGAGATTAAATGGGTCTATGTTCCATGATGCAATGACTATAAACCACATCATGATTGATGGAAAACAAGTAAACGTCCATAATTCAGAGATTGATTACGGCATCATTAGCCAGTATTTATTAGAGGAAGATAGCGGAAAGACAGAATTTACATTAAGCAAAAAAGACTACCAGACTTTATCCATGTTGAGTGATTTTGAATTAAAAGTTAAGGATAGTAAAATACACATTAAAACAGCGAACGGAAATATTCTCCTCGCTAACATGAAGGAAGAGAAGATTCCGGATACAAGTTTAGGTGACAATACTATCCAGTTAAATGTAAAGCCAAGTGATTTCGCTTCCGGCGAGAAATTTGTTGGGAACGATAAAGCGCATATCCAGTTGAATGGCGTGAATATCACACCAACCGGATATTTAATATCTAATTCAAAATGCATCTACATGCGCAAAGCGGATACAGGAGCCACAGAACCGATCTGTGTACCGAAAGAAGCATTTAAGTATATCAGCTCTGCAGAAACATGCATGACGGATGGGAAGAGAGCTGCGTTCATCGGTCCGCAAGGGATATTTTACATATCACTCATCGTCGTAGCGATGGACATGCCAAAATTTGATACGAAACAAATTTGTGCTGTGGCTGCGGATAAAAAGCAGTTCTTAGATACGCTGAAAATGCTAAGAGGATATTCTATTGAGGTACAAATGATTTTCGACGGTGGACTGCATCTTTTGGCCAAGTCAGAAACAAACGAATTTGACATTGTTGTAAAAAGCGAGTTGGCAAAAGGAAGTAAATTAAATGTCAAATTGTATATTGACGATGTGCTAAAAATCGTAGAACTGGAGGAAGAGAATAAGATTGTACTAAGCTTTAACGACAGAATGATGATTTTTAACAAGGATGAAACCACAGCAGTATGTGCATATATAAATCAGCTAGATAGGGAGGTAGTGTAATGGATCTTATGAGTATGCTTACAGCGAAAACGGCTGAGGAAAAGCCGAAAAAGAAAGAAAAGAAAGCTGAGAAGGTTGCTGTAAAAAAAGAAGATAAGGAAAAAGGTAAGAAGTACAAGTACCCATTTGAAATCTATCTTGCAGCTGAGAAAAGAGATGTCTCACATATCTTTGAAGAAGGTACAGAGTATACGACGGATGAAATCACCAAGGCAATGCTGCAACATGGATTTTATGAGTTCTCGGGAAATGTAACATACGATTACATGGAAAAGGATAACGTGCTTGTACCTGTGTTCCAGCAGTACAAGAAAGGGTAAGTATGAAATATCTATTTGTAATTGTGTGGAGTGATATTGGGTTCAGCGTTCGATATTTGATTGACGGGAAAATATGGAGAGAATACGAATATGACATAAAAGAATTATTGGATGTGAACATCGGAGAATACGATAAAAGTATTGAAATTGTTGGAAATATCTATGAAAATCACGGAATGTTAGAGGTTGGTAAGGTATGATAAACAGAACGATATTAGTTGGCCGTCTTACTAAAGACCCAGTGCTGCGCAAGACTGCAAATGGATCCAGTGTCACAAGTTTCACATTAGCTGTAAATCGTAAATATAAACAGGAGGGACAGCCGGATGCTGATTTTATCAACACGGTTGCCTGGAATAAAACTGCGGATATCGTAGTGCAGTATACACACAAAGGCTCTTTGGTTGGTGTGGAAGGAAGAATCCAGACACGCAGCTATGATGACCAGAGCGGTAA
>OAVH01001716.1_pt1 | contig 10770 bp, 8 predicted proteins | sample 1495281 | NCBI WGS metagenome assembly OAVH01 (sample SAMEA2580082, study PRJEB22360) | human gut metagenome | biome: human gut; feature: human-associated habitat; material: faeces | place: Denmark | collected 2008/2010
GCAAGTGGTAGGGGCCCCTGCCCCATCGGCAGCAGCTTCGGAAGCCTCGACAACAGGCTCCTCAGCCGGGACGGCGTCGAGGTTCTCGAGATTCAGTTCATCACTCATGCGTTGTTATTCACCTTAGGTTGTGCGGATCAGCCGAACACCCACAGCGTGGCCTTGCCTAGACCGAAGTCCATGCCAGTCACGAGGGCCATCAGCAGCAGCACGAAGATGAATACGGCCAGAGACCAGAAGAACAGTTCCTTGGCGGTAGGGGTCACGACCTTGCGAAGCTCGTCGATGATCTGCTTGATGAACAGACCGATACGCATGAAGACATTCGGCTTGACTGCCTTTTCACTCTTGCTCGTCTTAGCCATTCCGTACCTCGCGTCAGCTGCTTGATTATTAGAAACTTGGCAGGGAAGGCGGGACTCGAACCCACAACCTACGGTTTTGGAGACCGTTGCGCTACCAATTGCGCCACTTCCCTAGGTGAAAATCCACCTCGGCGTGCGTTCCGTAGAGAACGCTTCGCCACGGCGAAACCGCCAAGTCGTTATAGTAACGGCTCCGGTGGATTATCGCAAATCGCGTGTCGCGCGCGTGGCACGCGACTCTTCTCAGTTAGCCCATTCCTTGAATCGACGCATGCCTTCGGCTAGGTCTTCGTCGGCCAGTGCGTAGGAGAAACGCAGGTAACCGGGAGCACCAAAGGCCTCGCCTGGGACGGCGGCCACGTGGGCCTCATCCAACAGTGCAGCGGCAAAGTCAGCGGACGTATCGGACACTGTGCCCTTGGGACCCAGCGGCTTGCCAAGCAAAGCGGTGATGTCCGCAAAAACGTAGAACGCGCCGGTCGGAGTCGGGCAGTTGACGCCCTCGATATCGTTCAAGGCGGTCACAATCGCACGGCGGCGCGCGTCGAAGGCCTTACGCATCTCGTGCACCTCATCCAGCGGGCCGGCCACAGCAGCCAAAGCAGCACGCTGGGAGATGTTGGCCACATTGGAGGTCATATGACCCTGCAGCTTGGCGGCGGCCTTGGCCACCTCAAGCGGAGCGACCATCCAGCCGACACGCCAGCCCGGCATCGCATAGGTCTTGGCCACGCCGTTCAGCACCAGCAACTGCCCGCGGCATTCCGGCACGGCGGCACCGATGTAGGTGGTGTGCGCATCGTCATAGTTCAGGTGCTCGTAGATCTCGTCGGAGATAACCCAAATGTGGTGCTCGACGGCCCAACGACCGATCGCTTCCACGGTTTCCGGCTTCCAGACGGCTCCGGTCGGGTTGTTCGGGGAGTTGACGATGATTGCCTTCGTATGCTCGGTACGGGCCGCTTCCAGCGCCTCAAGCGAGGGCTCGAAGTTCACGTCGGCACCGGCGAATACTTCGACCGGCACACCACCGGCAAGCTTCACAGCCTCGGGGTAGCTGGTCCAGTACGGAGCGGGAATGATGACCTCATCGCCATCGTTGAGCAAGATCTGGAAGGATTCATACACGGCCTGCTTGCCGCCGTTGGTCACCACGACCTGATCGGCATTGACCTCATAGCCGGAATCGCGCAGCATCTTAGCCGCAATCGCTTCGCGCAGCTCGGGCAGGCCCGGCGTAGGCGTGTACTTGTAATTCTTCGGGTCAAGGCAGGCATCTGCCGCAGCCTTGACCACGTTTGCGGGGGTCGGGAAATTCGGTTCACCTGCGCCGAAGCCGACAACGTCAAGTCCGGCGGCCTTCATGGCCTTGGCCTTGGAATCGACGGCGAGCGTAGCGCTCGGTGCCACAGTGTTGATACGGTCGGAAAGAGTCTGCCATTGCGCCATAGTCATGGCTCCCATGCTAAACCTACAGCACGAAAAATCGCCAGAGCCGCACTATGGTGATGGAATCTGTCGTGTGACAGATTCCATCAGTCACACGAGCACGAGATTGTCGCGATGAACCAGTGGGTGGGCGTACTGGGGGCCGAGGAAACGCTTGAGTTGGGCGGTGTTACGCCCGAGCATCTGCGGAATTTCTTCGGAATCGAAGCCGGCGAGGCCTCGGGCCAGGTGTTCACCGCTTTCGGCATCGATCCAGACCGGATCGCCGGCGGAAAAATCGCCATGTACTTCGAGCGCGCCGGCCGCCAGCAGCGAGGCACGCCCGCCGCGAATCGCCTGGCCGGCACCCGCATCGACCACAATCGTGCCGCGCGGGTCGGCGGCGAAGCCGATCCACAGACGGCGTGAGGAGCCGCGGGCCTTAACCGGTGCGAACACGGTGCCCACCGGATCGCCCATCATCGCAGGGCCCGCGTTCGAGGCGCAGGTGAGTACCGTGGGGATGCCCGAGACGGCCGCCACGCGCGCGGCCTCGAGTTTGGTGACCATGCCGCCGGTGCCGACCTTGGAGCCGGAGCCGGAGACTTGGATGTCGCCCAGCGCATCAATCACGTTGGGCACATATTCCACACGGCGGGAGCCGGGCTGCGAGGGCGGCGCAGTGTACAGCGCGTCCACGTCGGTCAGTAGCACCAAGGCTTCGGCCCGCACCAGGTTGGCCACCAACGCGGAGAGTCGATCGTTGTCGCCGAAGCGAATCTCGTTCGAGGCCAACGAATCGTTTTCGTTGATGATCGGCACCACGCCGAGGTCAAGCAGACGGTCCAGCGTGCGTTCCACATTGCGGTACTGGGTGGCACGAATCGTATCTTCGGCAGTGATCAGAATCTGGCCGACGCGAATACCGAATCGACCGAACGCAGTCTCGTAGCGGGCCATCAGTAGCCCTTGGCCGACGGCTGCGGTGGCCTGCTGAGTGGCCACGTCCACCGGCCGCGAGTCAAAGCCCAGAGGCCCGAAACCGGCGGCGATAGCACCGGACGAGACCAGCACCACACGTCCGCCCATCAATCGGACCTGAGCCAAGGCCGCGGCCAACGCGTCGAGCTTGTCCGGGTCGAGGTGACCGCTCGGCTGGGTCAGCGAGCTGGAGCCGACTTTCACGACAATGGTTCCGGCTGCGGCGATCATGCGCCGCACCTCGGCCTGACTCGGAGTGCTCATTTATTCCTCGGTTTCACCATCTTCGCTGGACTCACCGTGGCCGAACAGGCTGGTTTCGTCATGGCGATCGTCGTCAACGGTCGGGTCGGCCCAGTGGCCGGCCTTGCGTTCGGCCATCATCGCGTCGCGCACGGCGGCACGGGCGTCCATCATCTCGTGGTATTGGGCACGACGTTCGGCGTTGGAGCGGCGGTGCGTGCGCGGGTCCAGCTCTTCGAGACGCAGATCCTTGCCTCGGGCACCGAGGTTGGAGCCGTCGAGCATTTCGGCACCAGCGGAGATGGTCGGATCCCAATCGAATTCGACCATACGGGCACCACGACCGATGCGCACTTCGTCGCCGGGGTGAGCACCCTTGCGGCGCAGCTCGTCCTCCACGCCCAGCTTGGCCAAGCGGTCAGCCAGGTAGCCCACGGCCTCGTCGTTGTCGAAGTTGGTCTGCATGACCCAGCGCTCCGGCTTGACGCCACGCACCTCGAAGAACACTTCGCCATTGCCGAGTTCGCGGCGCTCGACCGTGAACTCAAGCGCACTGCCGCCCTCGTCAGCACGACGCGGACGGCGGCCCTTGGTCTCCAATGGCTTGATGACCACGCGAGCCTCCTCTTCGGCCTGCTCGCGGTTGGCCACTTCCTCACGCATCTCGTGCACCAGCGCAGACAACGCGAAGTTGAGCTCCTTTAGACCCTCGTGCGAGGCAGTGGAGATCTCAAAGACCTTCAGCCCGAGTTTCTCGAACTCCGGACGCACGAACTCAGCCAATTCCTTGGCCTCGGGCACATCGATCTTGTTCAGAATCACGATGCGCGGGCGTTCGGGAATCGGGATGGCACCCAACGGCAGCTCGAGCTTGTCGGCGTAGAGCGCCAACTCGTTTTCCAGCGCGTGGTAGTCGGACATCGGGTCGCGGTCCGGTTCAAGCGTGGCGCAATCGATCACATGGGCGATGATTTCGGTACGTTCGATGTGGCGCAGGAACTCCAGTCCCAGGCCCTTGCCTTCGGAGGCGCCCGGAATCAGGCCCGGCACGTCGGCGATGGTGTATCGAGAGTCGCCGGCGATAACGACGCCGAGATTCGGCACCAGCGTGGTGAACGGGTAGTCGGCGATCTTCGGCTTGGCGGAACTCATCGCCGCAATCAGGGACGACTTTCCGGCCGAGGGGAAACCGACCAACGCCACGTCGGCGATGGACTTCAATTCCAAAATCACGTCGCGCTCTTCACCGAGTTCGCCGAGCAGGGCGAAGCCGGGGGCGCGGCGGGTCTTGTTAGCCAGGGCGATGTTGCCGAGGCCGCCGGCACCGCCTTGGGCGACGACGCAGCGGTCGCCCTCGTGGCGCAGGTCGGCGAGCTGCGCGCCGGGATGCTTGGCTTTGCCCTGTTCGCCGCGCGCCTCAAAGACGACGGTGCCGCAGGGCACGGGCAGAATCAGGTCCTCGCCCTTGGAGCCGTCCTTATTGTCGCCCAAACCCATGGTGCCGCTGCCGGCGACACGATGCGGCATGAAACGATAGTCGAGCAGGCTGGTGGCGTTACGGTCGGCCACGAACACCACGGAACCACCGTCGCCGCCATTGCCACCGTTCGGGCCGGCCAACGGCTTGTATTTCTCACGACGGATGCCGGCCGAACCGTTGCCCCCATCGCCGCCCTTGACATGGACGGTTACTCGATCCACAAAATCACTCATATTGATTACCTTACAAAAAAGCCGCGTCCTTACGGGCGCGGCTTGAAAAGCTTAACGCTATATCGCTCAGGCAGCGATGACGTCGACGACCTTGCGGTCACGGCGCACACCGAACTTCACAGAGCCATCAGCGAGGGCGAACAGCGTGTGATCCTTGCCCATGCCGACGTTCTGGCCCGCGTGGAAGTTGGTGCCACGCTGGCGGACGATGATGTTGCCGGCCACGACGGCTTCGCCGCCGAACTTCTTCACGCCGAGGTATTGAGGCGACGAATCGCGACCGTTACGAGAGCTGGACGCACCCTTCTTATGTGCCATGATTCATGGTCCTTTCTATAACTCAGGCAATCGCCGTGATCTTGACGATAGTCAGCTTCTGGCGATGACCCTTACGGCGAGCAACACCAGTCTTGTTCTTGTACTTCTGGATGCTAATCTTCGGGCCCTTGGCTTCGTCGTTCACAACCTCAGCCTTGACGGACACCTTGGCCAGATCGGCGGCGGCAAGGGTGACCTTGTCACCATCGACAACGAGGGAGACCGGGAATTCCACGGTATCGCCCTTCTTAGCGTCGAGACGGTTCACGAGGATGACGTCGCCAACCTCGACCTTTTCCTGATGGCCACCGGCCTTCACAATCGCGTACATTATCGTTCCTTTTATGTTTTGGAAAGCTACCTTGCCTAACACGCACCGAGCTTGCGGTCAGACACCGAGTTTCGAATCTACACCACCATGCGGACTAAATCAAATAATTTTTGCCCGCGTGTCAAGCACGACACACCTGTTACTCTTCCGCCGTATTGTTGGCGGCGACGGCAGCGGCGGCAATCTGAGCCAGTTTGGCTTTGACATCGGCGCTGGAACCAGCCGGTTCGGGAGCGGGAGCGGTGCCGCGACCGTGCTTGTTGGTTTTGACGAACGGGTCGCCACCGCGAAGCGCGTAGGGATCGTCGTAGTCGGCCGAAACGGTCGGCTGATCATGCAGGATGAAACCACGGCCCTTGCAGGTCGGGCATTCCTCGGAGAACGCCTCGACCAGACCCTGGCCGATGCGCTTGCGGGTCATCTGCACCAAACCGAGCGAGGTGACTTCGGCCACCTGATGCTTGGTGCGGTCGCGTGCCAGGCATTCGACCAAGCGGCGCAGCACCAGATCGCGGTTGGCGGGCATGACCATATCCACATAGTCGATCATCACCATGCCGCCGATATCGCGCAGGCGCAGCTGGCGGGCGATCTCTTCAGACGCCTCCAGGTTGCAACGCGTCACCGTTTCTTCCAAGGACTTGCCCTTGCCGATAAAGCGGCCGGTGTTCACGTCGATGGTGGTCATGGCTTCGGTGCGATCGATGACAATCGAGCCGCCGGACGGCAGGTAGACCTGACGTTCCATGCCCTTACGCAGCTGGGAGTCGATGGACCACTTGTCGAACACGTCCTTGCCTTCATGCTCGGCCGGGTCCCACTTCTCCAGCTTGTCCTTCAGGTCGGGGGCCATGGTGTCAAGGTATTCCTCGATACGGTCGTAGACCTTGTCACCTTCCACGATGAGCTTGCTGAAGTCGTCGTTGAAGATGTCGCGCACCACGCGGATGGCCACGTCGGGCTCGCCCTGCAGGAGTTTCGGGCGCTTGCCGTGCCAGAATTCCTCGCGCTTGGCGTTGATGCGCTCCCACTGGCGGACCAGTGATTCGAGATCCTTGACGATGGCGTCTTCGGATGCGCCTTCGGCCGCGGTGCGGATAATCACGCCCATGTCTTTCGGGGCGATCTTGGAGACGATGTTCTTCAGACGGCTGCGTTCGCGCTCCGAAAGCTTGCGGCTCACGCCGGTCATGCCGCCGGATGGCACGAGCACCAGGAAGCGGCCGGCGAGCGTGACCTGAGAGGTCAGGCGGGCACCCTTGTGGCCGATCGGGTCCTTAGTGACCTGCACGAGCACCGGGTCGCCGGACTTGAACGCCAGCTCGATGCGGCGCGGCTGGCCTTCGAGACGAGCGGCATCCCAGTTGACCTCGCCGGCGTAGAGCACGCCGTTGCGGGCCTGGCCGATATCCACGAATGCGGCCTCCATGCTGGGCAGCACGTTCTGCACGCGGCCAAGGTAGATGTTGCCGACGGTCTGTACTTCCTGAATGTCGGAGACGTAATGCTCGACCAGAACATTGTCTTCCACCACGGAAATCTGGGTGTGGTGTTCCTTCTCACGCACCACCATCAGGCGGTCCACGTTCTCGCGGCGTGCGAGGAAGTCCTGTTCCATGAGCTGGCTCTGGCGGCTGCGCTCACGGCGGTTGTCACGGCGGCGCTGCTTCTTGGCCTCGAGACGAGTGGAGCCTTCCACATCGGTGATTTCGTCGATGTACTGCTGCTTGCGGGAGCGTCGGACCAGCGGCTGTTCGCTGTTCTGACTCTGGTCGTCGGTGCCCTCGCCGTTCTTGCCGCCACGACGGCGGCGGCGACGGCGAGTGACGGTCTGCTCCTCATCGTCCTCATCGCGATCACGGTCATGATCATCGCGATCGTCACGACGGCGGGAACGCGTATCTTCGGCATCGTTCTCGGCGGTATCGTGCTCGCCGTTGGCACCGGTTTCGCCGCGTGAGCCGCGACGGCGGCGACGGCGCGAACGGGTGCGGGTGGCGTCGGATTCTTCGTCGCCCTCCTCTTCGGCAATCGGCGAGTAGGCGATATCGTCCAGCTCGAGGTCTTCCTCAATCTGCTCGACTTCGGCGGCTGCACGGCGCTCCTGGGCGTTCAGGCGGCGGGAGCGACGGGAACGGCGAGAGTCGGAAGCGTCATCGGAATCGAAATCATCATGGTCCGTGTTGGCGCTGGCATTGGCGTCACCGGCGGCAGCGTTGCGGGAAGCGTCACGAGACGCATCACGGTCGGCGGCATTGCGGCCACGATCGTCACGGTCGTCACGGCGGCGGCTGCGCGGCTGCGCGTCGTCATCATCGTGGCTGCGCGAGCGGCGGGAGCGACGCGACGGACGTTCGTCGTCGTCAACATCGTCATCACGAGTGTCAGCGGTATCGTGCGCATCCACAGCGGCGGGCAGTACCGGTTCCTGGAAGAGCAGGGACGTCATCGGCTTGCCGCGACGCACGGCCTCGTGGCCAGAGGGCAGGGATTCGACCGCGTCGAACAGGCGCTCATCCGGGGTGTCCTCGTGCGTATCCGCAACTGCACGGCGAGAACGACGGCGAACCGGACGGTCCTCGTCATCATCATCCATATCCATAGACGCACGGCGAGAGCGGGAGCGAACCGGCCGATCCTCGTAGTCATCATCGTCGGACTGGCGGGAGCGAGAGCGGCGGCGAACCGGGCGGTCCTCGTCGTAATCGTCATCGTCCACAACCGAACGGCGGCGGGAACGTGGGGCGTCATCGTCATCGAAATCATCGGCACTGACAGTGCGGCGCGAACGATGAGGACGATCATCCTCGCTATCCGAGTCGGCCACTGCGGAAGCGGCGCGGCGCGAACGGCGGCGGGTTGGACGTTCGGCGGAATCCTGGGAATCGCTGGATTCATCGGAATCGCTGGAATCGGCTGACTTGGAATCGGCCGCAGTGCCGGCATCGGGAAGCTCGGGGGCTTCGAACAGCGGGGCGCGTTCCTGCACTTGCAGTTCCAGAGAAGCGCCGGCAGCACCGGTGCCGCGGACCACGCGGCGGCCGCCACGACGACGGCGAACAGGTTCGGCGGGCTGGGAGGCGGCGGCAGGCGCAGCGTTCACGGCTGCAGCCGAATCGGCATTGGATACGGTTGAATTATCGGTTCCGTCGTTGACGAAACCTTCACGGTTGTCAGTGGGCACAATGCTCCTCGCGGCGCGCTGCATCACGACGCCTATTTCCAGGCCTATACGCTTGTCTCACACCACGCTCTCACCGTGGCCGCACGAAAACGCGCCGCGTAAAGGCAACTTCGTCTCAAGTCTGTCCTGCGGGTGGCGGACACCGGCGCTTGCGTTGTCTCATTCTCAAGAGCCGCAAGGGGATCGACGCCATCTCGCACGCTGATGGTTATGCAGAACCACCATCCTTTAGTATGCCACATATTTTGTGCGGGCGTGGCCCGGCGAGGCTGACGTTCTCTCGGCTCCCCTCCCCCGCGGTGACAGCTCCCCTCAGGGAGGGGAGCTAGAGAGGTGTCAGACCAGCCAGTCGGTAAGGATTGCGGCCATGGCGGTCAGGTCGGATTCAGGCACCTGCTCGTCGTGCTTGTGAGCCAGCAGCGGATCGCCGGCACCGAGGTTGACGGCCGGGATACCGAGCTGAGAGAAGCGTGCCACGTCGGTCCAGCCGAGCTTGGCCAGCGGGTCGCGGCCAGTGCGCTCCTTAACCAGTCGGACCAGATCCTGGGCGAGCGGGGCGTTCAGGCCCGGGCGCGCGGAGGGGCTTTCGTCCTTCATTTCGATGCCGTAGCCCTCGAACACGCCGCCGGTAGCCACATGCTCGCCATTGCCGAGTTCGGCACCGGCGTCCGCGCCCATCATCAGAGCCTTGGCCTCGGCCAACGACTTGTCCGGGGCGAAGCGGTAGTTGACGTGTACGCGGCATTCATCCGGAATGACGTTCGTGCCTTTGCCGCCGGAGATCAGCGTGGCGTTGAGGCCCTCGCGATAATCGAGCCCGTCCACGTTCACGGTGGCCGGCTCGTAGGCGTTGAGTCGGTTCAGAATGTCGGCCGCCTTGTGGATGGCGTTCTCCCCCATCCATGCACGGGCGGAGTGCGCGGCCACGCCGTGGGTTACGACGTCGAAGCGAATCGTACCGTTGCAACCGCCCTCGATGCCGCTGTTGGTGGGCTCGCCGATGATGGCGAAATCGCCGGTGATCCAATCGGGATGGGCCTCGACGACTTTGCGTAGGCCATTCTTTTCGGCGACGACTTCCTCATGGTCGTAGAAGACGTAGGTGAGGTCGACTTTCGGGGTGGTTTCCGGCGTGCGGCCGTCGAGCGTGGCGGCGAGGTAGAGCATCACCGCGTCGGAGGCCTTCATATCGGTGGCACCGCGGCCCCACAGCACGCGGTCTTCGGGATGAGCGTGGGCGATTTCTTCGCGAATCAGCGAATCGCCGGGCTCCAGCCACTTTGGTGGGAAATTGTCGATGACCGGCACAGTATCGAGGTGCCCGGCCAAGATCACACGGCTCGGCTTGCCGAAGTCGGTGCTGGCCACCACTGTGTCGCCGTGACGGCGGACGGTCAGGTGCTCTTGCTCGTTAAGGAAGGCCTCGACCTCGTCGGTGAGGGGGCCCTCGTGGTCGGACACGGAGAAGTTCTCCATGATCTGGGTGAGCAGGCTGTTCAGCTGCTCGGCAGTGGATGCGGTGCGGTTCAATTCAAGCGTCATGTGAACAGCGTACCGCGTGGGCGGCGGGCCCAGCACACTCACTACATGAGATTTTGCGGCCGAATACATTTTTATGTGCCACACTGGGGTGGCGAAAGGGAGGATTATGCCAGGTCTAATCAGCGCCATGCAAGGCTTCTGCGTTATCGGCATCGTAATCGCGGTGGGATATGTTGCCGCACGAATGCGAATCGGCGGGCCGTCCGCTCAGATGGTGCTCAACCGGTTCTCCTTCTTCGTATCGAGCCCGTGCCTGATGTTCGCGATTCTCTCCAAGGAGCCGATTTTCGACATCTTCCACCCCTCGATTATCGTGGCGTTCTTCTCCGCCGTGCTGGTAGGCGTGGTGTTTTTGGTGCTCAACCGTATGTTCTTCCACCTGAATGCCCCGGACGCCACCATCGGTGCCCTGAATTCGCTGTACCTCAATTCCAATAACATCGGCCTGCCAATCGCCACCTACATTCTGGGCAATCCGGCTCTTGTGGCGCCGATTCTGGTCATGCAGCAGGCTATCTTCACACCGGTGGGCCTGACAGTGCTGGACGTGACCACCAAGGGCAAGGTCTCCATCAAGGAAATCGCCAAGCAGCCACTGCATCAGCCGCTGCTTATCGGCTCCCCGCCGGGGGCTTTGGGCTCTGCGATTTTCCCTCACGCAGGCG
>OAVH01001720.1_pt1 | contig 10755 bp, 3 predicted proteins | sample 1495281 | NCBI WGS metagenome assembly OAVH01 (sample SAMEA2580082, study PRJEB22360) | human gut metagenome | biome: human gut; feature: human-associated habitat; material: faeces | place: Denmark | collected 2008/2010
AACCTATATTATGATAAGAGTATATTAAATGATAATTTGCCAGATATTCTAAAAGGAGAAGGAAAAGCAACAAAGGAATTGGTTGGTAATGGATTAGAAGAGAATTACGGATTAGAAAATTGGACATATAAAAATGGATTTTATCCTAGACTATCTTGGACGAGTAATCATCCAATTGCTAAACTCTATTCATCAACTCGAGGTGCTTTTGCCTCAGTAGATAAAGCAACCTCATCAGATGATATATTCAACGGCGATATATCAGGATCGATTCAGATACCAACAGAACTTCAAACATCGAATTATTCCATCACATCAAGCAATGAAAACGTATTAAAAGTGACAGATAGTGGTGTAATTATACCTGTAGGTAATGCAGGTGAAAAAGCTACTATTACAATCACGTATACAGAGCCGGATGAAACAATCGGAGGAACGGCTTCTAATACCTATGAATTCACAGTGAAACAAAAAGTAAATGCAATGAGCGAAGTCAATATAACAGATACGGAAGGCAATGCATATACGTCAAGTGATAAAGCTATTGCTTTACCAAATCCAAAGATGAATCAAACACTATCGGTACAATCGAATGAAGGAACATCTTATCAGTGGTATAAACGGAAAACCGGAAGTACTAAAAGTGAACTGATTCAAGGGGCTACCGCTTCAACGTACACGGTAAAAGCATCAGATATTGGATATGAACTGTGTGTGTTGGTAGAAGCAGATGGATATGCTTCCACTTACAGCAGCTATACCAAGGCTGTGACATCGATCCAACCTGATGCACCAACGGTTTCAGATGTAACAGACAGCAGTGTAAAACTTAAGGTCAAGAATGGTGAAGCAGGATTACAATATGAATTTGGTTATTTGAGAGATGATCAGAACGCGGCAGTCAATCTGATTGAGAATCAAAAGGTTGATAAAGATGGTCAAGTAGAATTGAATAACCTTCAACGAAATAAGAAATATAATTTCTATGTCAGAGTAGCGGCCGCTGATGATGGCAGTTATAAAGTCAGTGAATGGAGCGAAGCAACCATCAGTACACTAGAGAAAACATCTGTATCAGGTGAAGTGTTATTAGGTACAGGCATCAATAAAGGATCAGATCTCAGTATCAGGATCGAATCCATTAATGGACAGACAGGTACATGGAAGCTGGAACGAATGGAAGCGGATGGAGTCACAAAGAAAGCAGATATCAGTGAAACATCAAATAAAAATAGTTTTAACTACACACTGACAGATGCTGATGTAGGATTTAGAATCAAGGCAACCTATACAGGAAACGGTGATTTTAAAGAAAGCGTAAGCGCAACTTCTGAGGTTATCAAAAAAGCCTTTGTAGAAAAACCAAATAAACCAACAGAGGTAAGTAAGAGTGATTCTTCATTAACGGTGAAGATGACAGATGCAGGAACGTATGATATCGGTTATGCAGAAAGTGCTTCTGGAGATATCACGATCGCTCAACAAGAAGTTAATGCAAACACAGAAGTTAAGATCGAAAATCTAAAGAGGAATAAGGATTACTATATCTTCGCAAGAAAATCAGAAACGGCTTCATCAGTAGAAAGTGCATGGAGTGATGCTTTGATCGTTTCCACTGAAAAAACAGTAGTGAGTGGAAATATTACGGTGAATGGTACATGCAAGGTTGATGAAACTGTGATGATCAAAGCGCCTGTATTAGAGAATCTAAGTGGTACATGGAAGCTGGAAAGACAGATCACGAAAGGAAGTACGACGACGATCTCTCCTTCTGTATACACCGTTGATCCAGTAAATAATACCGTTTCCTATCAAATCGATCCAAAGGATGCCGGTGCAACCATCAAAGTTACATTTACGGCAACAGGAGATTACAAAAGCAGTGTTGATATGGTTACAGAACCAATCAAGAATGCAAAATTGGATACAAACAATATACCAAGTGGTATGACCATAAGCAGTATCAGGGATTATTCCATGAATGTCACTGCTGTTGATGGAACGGATATCTATCAGTATGGCTATGCATTGAAGGGTGCAGCTGTAACTACGGTTAAGGCAGAGGATGCGACAGGAAATGCCGGAACAGTTATTACCCTGAATGGATTAAAGAGAAATACAGAGTATGATCTTTATGTCCGCAAGGCGGCAAAGACCGGATATGATGCCAGTGATTGGGTTAAACTCGATACCAAGACGACGGATAAGAGTATCTTAACGGGAACGGTTGAGTACGTGAAAGTAGTTGATGGTATAGAGAAGCCTGCAGCGGTTGGTGTAGCAGACATTGGTGTTACATATAAGGCAAAATATCAGGCAGGAACATATGATCAGAGCGCTGATGATACAGCAGCCGGAACATGGCAGTGGTATGCAAATGATGTCGCTATTAAAAATGCAACATCAGAAACATATACGATCGAGCCGATGGAAGGCGATGTCGAGATTACGGTAAGATACCTTGCAAAAGAGGATAGCGATTTTAAAGAATCCAGAGTCGCAAGTATCGGAACGTTAACAAAACCGGCATATGACGCACCTTCTCAGCTGCCTACAGTCACTGCATTAGCAGAAGATGGAACATCCGGAAGTAAATTAAAGATCACAAGCAGCATTACAGATCATGTTTTCTATTATGTACAGGAGGCTAGCAATACGACTGTTCCAACAACCGTTGCAAGCAGCACGGTAGAGAACAATGAGGCGAAAGCCGGACAATGGTTCAAAGCAGCAGCAGCTGATATGACATTAGATCTGAAAGCCAATACGGAATATGTCGTGTATGTGGCAAGACTGGAAGACGGTACTCACCAGAGCAGTGGTGTTATCTCACAGCGTGCGGTAAGAACAGTAAAAGAAGACTTAAGTCATGCAGGTAACACGATCATGATTACTGAGGCAGATGATACGAATTGGAAAGTATTACAGAATAAAGAATTAAGAATCAGTGATAACGGAAAAGCAATCGATGGTATATGGCAGTATTATGTCACCACAACACCGGAGGTCGAGAATACCTGGGCGAATATCACTTCTGAAATCAAAACGAATACAGAAGAAGGAAAGACAGATACATATTCCTATGCAAAAGTGAATATACCATTGAAGTATGCAAATGGGTATCATGTCAGAGCTGTATTCACCGGACGAGGAGATTATGAAGGCAGCAAGACTTATACATCAAATACAGCACTGATCGGAACACAGATACAAGGCCGTGTGGAGATTACAAAAGGCGATACGACAAAGGTATTCGTACCGATCGAAGTGAAGTATATCTATGCGACAGATGCTGGCGGAGCAGAAATCAAAGATGAAGTGAATGGAATCTGGACATGGTATCGGGAAACAGCTGTGAATAGCGGGACTTATGAAAAAATCGTAAGAGAAAAGGATACGGTAGGAATCAGCGATGCATACACACCAACCGCAGAAGATGTCGGAAAGAAAATCTATGCCGTGTATACAGGAGCACCGGAGGGCATCTATTCAGGAAGTGTGGAAAGCAGCAAACTGAATAATGTCAAACGTTCCGAACAAGCTACACCAAGCGATATTACAGTGAAACAAGTCAATGGGACAAGTGTTCAGATCGTATTACCAACGAATATGAAAACTGAAGGTAAAACGATCGCACAACCACGACTGGAATATCGCATCAAGAACACTGTCGAATGGAAACAAAATAGTGCAGGAGAAGCATGGATCTATGATTTGAAGGCGAATACAGAATATGAAGTGAGAGTCTTGTTTGAAGGAACGAGTGAATATGAGCCAAGCGCATACTCAAGCGTCATCACAGTCAAAACGGGCAATCAATCGTTCGATGAAGAGAATCTGACGATCAGTGAACCTGATGTGTTAGAAGTAGGGAAAACGATAACCGCCACATTCATAGGCAGTGGTTACGATGATGGCCATTTTGTTGTAAAACGAAGTGATGGAACGACTATTGAAAATATCGAATCGAAAATCGAAGGTACCATCAAGAAAAGAACGCTGTTTACAAGTGGAACAAATACGATGGAGTATAAAGTACAAAGTGCAGATATCGGAAGTAATATCGTGATCCAGTATCAGGCGAATGATGATGCTTCTACGTATGGCGGCTATATTGAAAAGAGTACCAAGGAAGTCGCTAAACCAATCAATCCTACAAAGGCTGGAACACCAGTACTGGAAACTGTCACATATTCAGAAACGACATTGAAGGTAAAAGTCAATGATGCCAACGAGTATGTATTCAATGAAAGTGCAGCTGCAGTCAGCGAAACATCAGGAGAATGGCAGAAACTGAAGGCCGACAGTGAAGGCTATCATACATTCACAGATCTGGATAAGATGAAATCCTATTATCTTCACGCAAGAATAGCGGAAACAGTCAATTATCGCTATAGCGAAGATGATGTGAGCGCAGGTACAAAACCATGGGCAAGCACACAGTACACGATTTCATATGAGAATATGGATGGTGCAACTAATGGAGATCCGGCAAATCCTACACAGTATACAGAACTCAGTGAAGAGATCGTATTGAAAGATGCAAGTAAAACAGGATATACATTCAAGGGTTGGACAACGGATAGTATTACTACACCAACTAAGGGTTTAACGATTCCGACGCACAGCAGTGGCAATAAGACATTCACTGCAAATTGGGAGATCATCACGTATGACATCAGCTATGATCTAAAAGGCGGATCATTAGAAGATGGTAAGACGAATCCTACCACATATGATGTGGAAACGGAATCAATTACCTTGAACAATCCAACGAGAACGGGCTACACATTTAAAGGCTGGAGCGGAACTGGAATTACTGGATTGCTGGAGACGGTAACCATTCCTAAGGGGGAAACCGGAGCGCGCAGCTATAGCGTAAACTGGGAGAAAATAACCTATGACATTACGTATGATCTTGGCGGTGGTACGAATGATGCCAACAATCCATCAACGTATGATGTAGAAAGCAACGATATTACACTATCTGCTCCTACCAGAAATGGTTATACGTTCGAAGGTTGGACAGGTACGGATATTACTGGAACAAGCAAAAATGTTACGATCAGTAAAGGCTCTACAGGAAAACGTGAATACACAGCAACATGGGAACCTGTCACTTACAGCATTACATATGTCCTTGATGGTGGAACAGTAGCGACTGCCAACAAGAGTGAGTATACGATCGAGTCAGAAGCCTTTACATTGATCAATCCAACTAAGAAGGGTTATAAATTCTTAGGATGGAGTGAAGGAAGTTCATCTGATAAACAAGGAACGGTAACGATTGCAAAAGGAACGACCGGAAACAAAACATTTACAGCGCACTGGGAAGAAAACACCTATACCATCAGCTATGAATTAGATGGCGGTACCAATGGTGATGGTAATCCTAGCACCTATAAAGTAACGGATAATGACATCAAATTAGCAGAGCCTACGAAAAAAGGTTATACGTTTGAAGGCTGGACAGGTACAGACATTTCCGAAACAAGCAAAGATGTTACAATCAGTAAAGGCTCTGTAGGAAATCGAACGTATACAGCGAACTGGAAAGCAATTACTTACCAAATCACTTATGATCTTGATGGTGGAACAGTAGCGACTGCCAACAAGAGTGAGTATACGATCGAGTCAGAAGCCTTTACATTGACCAATCCAACCAAGAAGGGATACACCTTCACTGGATGGAGCGAAGGAGATTCATCAGATAAACAAGAAACGGTAACGATCGCACAGGGTACTACTGGTGATAAGAGTTATAAAGCAAACTGGTCGATTGATACGTATACGATCACCTATGACCTTGACGGTGGTACTAATAATGTAGATAACCCTAGCAGTTATCAAGTAACTGACAGTGATATAACGTTGAAAGCACCTACGAAAAAAGGATATACTTTTGAAGGATGGAAGTTGAATGGAACAGGTGAACTGCTGACAACCGTGACGATTTCTTCCGGCAGTACAGGAAATCTTTCTTATACAGCAATCTGGAAAAAAGTGAACTACACAGTGACCTTTGATTCTCAAGGTGGAAGCAGCGTGTCGGAAACAGGTGCAGATTATCAGGAGACGATCACAAAGCCTGAAGATCCGACTAAGACAGGCTATACATTCGATGGCTGGTTCAAAGAGAGTGCATGTACGAATGCATGGAATTTTGATATGGATGTCGTTGAAGAAACCATGACGCTGTATGCAAAATGGACGATCAACGAGTATACGGCAATCTTTAATGCCAATGGCGGAGAAAGTGTCAGCCCAGAAACGATTAAAAAGAACTATGATGAAGCATTAGGTGATCTGCCAACTGCCACAAGAATTGGTCATACCTTTGTTGGTTGGTATACGAAGGCAAGTGGTGGAGACAAAATCACCAAAGATACAAAAATGCCTGCTGATGGTGCGACATACTACGCACACTGGACAGTTAATCAATACACGGCGAAGTTCGATGGAAACGGTGGAAGCAATGGAGCAGATATTACTGCTGATTTCGATTCAAAACTAGGTACACTTCCAACATCTTCAAGAACCGGATATACCTTTGATGGCTGGTTTACGACAGCGGATGAGACCGGTACAAAGATCACGGAAGAAACAACGATGCCGGTAGATGGCGCAACCTACTATGCACATTGGACGATCAATCAGTATACAGCGAAGTTTGACGGAAACGGCGGAAGTGATGGAACAAATATTAAGGTCGACTATGATGCAAAATTAGGCACACTTCCAACATCTACGAGAACCGGTTATACCTTCGATGGCTGGTATACTGCCAAAACAGGTGGAATGAAGATTGATGAAGATACGAAGATGCCACTCAATGGAGCGACCTACTATGCGCATTGGACAATTAATCAGTATACGGCTACCTTCAAGAGCAGTGATGATCCGACAGATGATAAGACTATTACAAAAGATTATGATGCGGAACTAGGAGAATTACCAGTCGTCACAAAGACGGGATATGACTTCAAAGGCTGGTATACAGCACAAACAGGTGGAACGAAGATCACAATGACAACGAAGATGCCTGCCGATGGTGCAACGTATTACGCACAATGGACAGCTCATGAATATAAGATCGAGTATGACTTAAATGATGAAGGTACAGGCAAGGCTAAGAACGATCCTGCCAATAAAGCGAAGTATACGATCGAAGATGAAACGTTGACATTGAAAGCACCAAGCTGGTCAGCTCATGTATTTACAGGCTGGACATATGATGGTATGAGTGATCCTTCTGTACCTGAAATGGAAGTTAGCATTTCGAAAGGAACGACGGGTGATTTGAAATTTACTGCAAACTGGCGAAAGAGTGCCCATACAGTAACCTTTGATTCTAAGGGTGGCAGTGAAGTTGAAGCACAGGGAGCTGAAGATAATGGACTTGTACCGGAACCAAGTAACCCAACAAAAGTAGGATATACTTTTGTTGGTTGGTATACGACAGATGATGCAAAATGGAATTTTGCAACAGATACAGTAACCGGAGATTTAACATTGTATGCGAAATGGAAAGTTAATGCGTATACGGCAACCTTCGATGTCAATGGTGGAGACAGTGTAACACCGGAAACGATCACGAAGAACTATAAAGAAGCAATAGGCGATCTACCAGTTGCGACAAGGATTGGTCATACCTTTGTTGGTTGGTATACGAAGGCAAGTGGTGGAACCAAAATCACCAAAGAAACAACGATGCCACTTAATGGTGCGACTTACTATGCACACTGGACGATCAATGAATACACTGTGACATTTGACAGCAATGGAGGAAGCGAGTGTGATCCAATCAAGAAAGATAACAACACGAAACTAGGAACACTTCCTATTCCAACAAAAGTTGGCTATACCTTCTTGGGCTGGTTCACAGAGCTTGAAGATGGAACACAGATTACGAAAGATACCCTCATGCCAGTGGACGGTACAACCTACTATGCACATTGGAAGATCAATACCTATACTGTGAAGTTTGAAACAGATGGGGGAACAACGATCGAATCAATGACCGTAGAGCATGGTGATAAACTGGAAATGCCGGCAGATCCAGAGAAAGAGATGTATCATTTCAGAGGCTGGTACTCCGATAAGGAACTGAAATACGAATACGATATTGATACCCCTGTAATTACTGACATGACGCTGTATGCAAAATATGAGGCGGTCGTTTCAGGTAAGGCGGAAATCAATATCGATAAGGACAGTCCGATTCAACTTGGAAATAAACAGGAAGAAATCATTGAAGCTGTTCTTAGTGAAAAAGAATATCACGATTATCGCTATGGAAAAGATGTGAGCATCCGTATCGAATGTAATGAGATCGAAGAGGATGAGCGTGATATTGTAAAAGCAGTCTTGAATGGCAGAACGATTGCGAAATACTTCGATATCACGATCTACAAGACGATCGACGATAAAGAAGTACAGGTAGATAAACTTCGCAAAGTCATTAAGATCGTACTGAATATTCCAGAGGAATTATATCCTGCTCAGGGTGTCGTAAGAGTCTTCGATGTGATCCGTATCCATGATGGAAAAGCGGAGATACTGGCAGATCTTGACAAGGATGAAAAGACGGTAACGATCGAAAGCGATGCTTTCTCAACGTATGTGCTCTGTTATACAGACAGTAAAGAAGATACTCCTGTGATTGCACCGGCAGAAAAACCACAAACAGGAAGTAAAGAGCCTGGAAATGGTGAGTTCAGTACACAACTGCCATCAACTGGAGAGTATGAAGAAGAAGCTGAAAAACCGGGACATCAGTTGAAAGAAGAAAAGGAGAATGTCGCTAAAAAGAAGGAAGAAGCAAAGAATACGATTTACTACTTCCTGCTTCCGATCGCTTTACTGCTGACAATCTGCATTGCTTTTGTCATAAGAATCAAACACAGATCCAATAAGAAGTAAAGTTGGAAACGTAAGCAAATAGAGTGCGAGAATAAATATGTATGATATTTTCGCACTTTGCTTTTGAAAAAACGGTATGCAGTAAGTCATATCAGAAAGGCATGTAATACATGAAGTTATTTAAGGATAAGAAGAAAAAGGTAAAGAAAAAAGAGAAGAACATGATTATAAAATGTGGAAAAGATGATGTGAGAGTGTATCCAAAGGAAACACTGCTAGTATCGCATTTGAAGCATGAAGAATGATGAATATTCAATGATATAAATCGTTTTAATGCAGTATGCTCTAATGATGTTAAGTTTGAAATTTTTGATAGGAATTTTGGCAAATTGTTTCTTATCGTGAAATTTGATAAGACTAGATCAAAGGAGACAATATGGAAACTAAAATAGAAATTGATACGATCGACTGTTTGGGGGATGATCTAACAGCCATTAGAAACAGTCTTGAAGAATTTGCTGAAAAAGATACGATGATAGCCTGTAATGGCATAAAGGCAGATGCTTCATTATTGTTACGATTTTATGATTATCTTCTAGAACTGAATCGACAAAAGCTAAAAGCGAGTCAGAAAAAAGGAATTGAGAAAGCATTACAGAGAAAATCTGAGGGAAATGGAAATTACGGCAGACCGAAAACTGTTTTGCCAAATGATTTTGAAATGCGCATTAAAGCCTGTCTGAATAAGAAACAGAAATTATCTGATTATTGTGATGAAACACAGATGAAAAGATCGACTTTTTATAAATATGCAAATCGGATAAAAGAGGCAATGTATACGGAAGATTTAACTAGATTCAATCAAAATTAAATTAAGGTAGGGAAAAAGCATCACTTTAATATCATGGTCTATTGATCCTTAATTACAGAAGGGCTCGCGGGTACAATCAAACGAGCCCTATTTTATATTCTGACCATGGTCTTGATAATTGATCTATATCATGAATGTATCTCTATCCTATGTAAGCAAAAAATTTACCAAGGAAGAAAAAATATGGTTTGCTTATGTAGTAAAGAAGTGCTACGAAACAGCTCTTTTTTTGCTGTGAGAAGTATAAATATCGATTTAGAAAGACCTTTTGGATACTGAATTCAAGAGGTTTTTTTGCGTCAACGATTCATAAGGTCAGATTTAACTAGCAGCAGGAGGAGGGTGGACATCATGAGATATGGTTATCTGTATACTAGAAAACATATGACAATGAGATTCATTCTGGAAAGTTATCAATCCGATTCAGAATTGAAAGAATGCTATCTTAGATTGATGGAAATACAAGATAGCGAGATCAATACATCATTTCTGAAAAGAGATCTTATCAGAATCAACGACAATTTGGAATTTGTAGAAAACAGAATCGAGAAACTGCCTGATAGAGAGCGTGAGCTATTATATGATGTCTACATGAAAAAAGAGTGTGCGACGATAGAAGATTTACGTAACAAATATAAGTCAACACAGCAGGACTGCTATAAGAAGATTCGAAAAGCAATCATTAAATTTTCGGAACTGGATGAGCTCATGTATGAATGAACTGGAAGATATCATTGATAAAATAGTTAAATCTTTTGAGAACGAACTTCGTGAGTACCGATATTGGAGTACATATCTAATACAGCTGGAGGAAAGGCTGAACCTTTTGAATACAAGAATGTATGATATATCAGCAGTCAGATTTGATAAGCCTCCGGGAAAGAAAGGGAGATCCAATAGAGAACATATGCTGATGCGTTTCATTAGGGAGAAGAATGAGATCGAACGTGAAATCTATATCATAAAAGACAAGGTAGATCATGTTGATGAATTGCTCGAAATGTTAAATGAAAAGGATCGAA
>OAVH01001730.1_pt1 | contig 10699 bp, 12 predicted proteins | sample 1495281 | NCBI WGS metagenome assembly OAVH01 (sample SAMEA2580082, study PRJEB22360) | human gut metagenome | biome: human gut; feature: human-associated habitat; material: faeces | place: Denmark | collected 2008/2010
TGCTAAAGTGAATCCATAGTAGTAAAATGGCGAGTTGGGAACCCGAAAAGCGACTGGAGTAATAAAAGATGATACCCGGCGTGGCTTGTACTGTGGGATGGATTTTTCCGATGCACCTGCTGATGGATGGCTTGTCCTTATCTACTGTTTCATTGAAAGCAATTCGACCGGATTTTGTATTGCCTTTGGGATAAACGGAAAATCCGAGGGACATATTTATGGTTTTATCTATTCTGGCGGATGGACTGATTATGTAATAAACTTTTGTTAAATGGCGAGATGATAAAAACCGTAGATGCCACATGGTTTGATAATGGGCTAAAACTTAGCATTATCGGAACCCCAGGAGCTGCAAATTATCGTTTATCACTTCAAAGTAGAAAAGGCGATATATGGTATGGGGACATCTTATTTGATAGGTATGATCAGCTTTCAAAATAACAATTTAACCGCCAAAATCTTACGCAAATTGGCCCGTTTTCCGTCTCCAGTCTCCGAACCCTGAAAATATTATGTCACCTATCCTATTTTTTGGTACAACAAATAAGCCACCCTCCTGGCCGGCTTAAAATCAACGCCTTATCACCTACTTAAGCAGCATATTTCCGGTAGCTTTCTCGGACATTGTCCTGCTTGATATTACAGTAGATTAGTGTCGTCTCTATTTTTGTATGGCCCATCAGGACCATGACCTCCTCAATCCGCATTCCGCGGTTTAGAAGATCCGTTGCAAACGTCCGACGGAACCGGTGTGGATGCACATTTCCGACTCCTGCCTTTTTCCCCAGCTGCTTCACCAGATACTGCACTCCAGCCACTGTTATACCCGTATACGGCTTTTTCACGGCCGCAAACAAGGGCTTCTCTGCCAATTCTTCTACTGTTAGCCCCTCTTTTTGCATCCTTTCTTTGAAATACCGGAACAGGTGGAAGCATGCCACGTCTGATATGTACAGATGTCTCTCTTTCCGGCCCTTTCCCATGACTTTAAACTCCTGTTTATATAAATCAATATCGCCTACCTTTAAGCTACAAAGCTCACTCACTCTGACGCCAGTTGCATATAAAAATTCAATTAATGCCCTATCCCGACTGCGGGTACAGGACAGCCTCAATGCCTCTATCTCCTTCGCTGAAAAGGCTTGTTTTATAGTACTTTCAATACGTAAACTCTCTATTCTGGCAATCGGATTTTCCGTCACCATGTTTTCTTTTTGCAGGAATGTCCAGAAACTGTTAAGGTATCGCATCCTCCCCTGTAGCGTTACCATACTGATATTGTTATGTTCTCTCAACATTCCGAAGTACCACCTCAAATCCATCGTTGTAATGTCCTCGATATTTTTATTCAAGGCGTTTCGGCAGTTGCTTATTTCCCTTACATACTGGGCCAGTGTATTGTTCTGCCGGCCGGATACTTTTTTACTGGCAACAAACAGCCTGATTTTAGCAGTATCACTATCTGTGCCGGTCGCCTGCAGCTCGTTTTTTTCTTCCACAATTTTTTTATCGTGAAACTGGATATAAAGCACATTTTGCAGCTTGTCCAGTTGTTCCTCATCCAGACAGCTACTCATCGCCTGGACAACATTCATCAACATTTCCTCTAACACTCAAAAACCTCCTTCCTGATATCTCTACAATATATCAAAAAAGAGGTTCTTTCGCCCTGATTTTTGTAAGATTTTCTCAGCTAAATTGTTATTTTGCATTGTTGTTTAAGATAACGTAACGCTTCTCCATCCCCGCCAAACAAAATCGTACGAAGTTCGTACTTTCACTTGTACGCTATCCCTGGATACTCCAAAGGCAATTTGGGCTTTGTAACCATCTATACCTATTGTAAGGATATTAGCACTGATGCCATCAAACGGCGCATGGGATGCCGTCGAATAGGAATAGGCCAAGGATGGGCTGGGAAGGTCGTTTACATCGTTACCCGTATCCAAGCGTGTCACGTTTAGCCATTTATACAGATCGCCATTTAACCGAGTATACAGATCCATCAAAACTTTCCCCTGAGCGGCACTTAAAGGCAAGTTCGGATTGTTCGTCACGCAGTTATTTACGATATGCCCTATCAAACAAGCACCTTTAAAGGCTGCTTTGATATTACTAAGCAGTGTGGATAATTTGGCTTTATTTTTGATTCCATCAATTGCCGTACTTGCGGCGGGTACCGATGTGCTGCCGGTGTAATCTTCAAATGTGGGGGTATCTAAATCCTTCAGCGCAGAATCTGCCTTATCCCAGTTATCATTTTGGTCCTGTACATCATAAAAATCACTTTCATCTGGTTTTTTAAAGCTATAGTTTGTTGTATTAGTTGCCATTGTTCGGTAAATCTCCTTTCGATATTTGATAATGTGTCAGCTGCCCCAATTCTACATATTGATATTGCTGTAATTCTTGGATACGATTCTTCAGATGCCCTTTTCGAATCTTATAATGGGCATAGGCTGCTAACTCCGTGTGGGTAAATGTTCCAACGCTACCATAGGTGTTAAAGATATATTCATACAACACTTTAAGGTGAGCTGGAATTGCCTCTTCGATGGATTCTTTGATATCAGCAATATTCCCGGGAATTCCAGATGTGCCAGTGAATTTTATAGCCACAGTGTAATCTGCGAATTGCTCTGTCAATTCCACGGCAGCATTCGTGTAACTTTCCGTAATATTTCTAATTAAGGAAGCTGTGGTAGTTCCGACACCCGCTATTTTGGCCTTAATACGCTCCCTGCGGTACCGATCCGATTTTCCTGCATCAGAAGTAATACCAAGAATTGTCTCAAGCCTGTCCAGTGTCCCTATCTCAGCCTCGGATCCGGAAGAATCCACAAAGCACTGGTTAACCCGTTTTATCATGCCCGCATCAAGTCCATCTGTCTCGTTGGACAGAATACTTTGTAGTAGATGCATGGTTATATTCTGATCATAGTAATCGGGCAGAAATTTAATTAGTTCCAAGCGTACTCACCTCCGTCAATACCACGATGCCCATAACTGGAATTTCTTTTGCCCCAACAAGTACATTGCCAGATGTGCTATTTAATGTTAGACTGTCATAATCCAACACGCCGGATATTGACAGCAGAATGCTACCAACTTTGGCATAGCTGACGCGATAATCGAAGAAAACAAGACTCTTTAGATAGTTACTCAGGCGCGCTTTAAAATCAGTTAAAACATCCGAGAGTAAACGGCTACCGTCCAACAGGACCTTAGCTGTAATGTCTATTGCCTTAACTGCGGGGCTATCAATCGTCACGGATGCACCAATAGGACGCACTGTCTCCACGTAAGCTGCCACCGTCGGCTCAAGGGTTTTATCAACTAACTTATCGCTGTCTACCACCAGCACTGTGACAGTGCCAGGCCCGCCATCCAGCGGGAACACCTTCGCATCTCCAACACCTGGAACCTCTAAGGCCCATAGTTTGTAATGGTACGCATTCCCGGAAGTGGCTGGCAGCCTGACTTTTTGATATAACCTTTCCCTCAGCGCATTGTCTGTCTCTTCATTTGTACCGGCCTCAATAATTCCGGCCAGCTCCGCTGTAACCCCTGTCACGTTCGATATCGGTTTCATTGCTCCGCTATACTGGTTTCCGACTTCACCTGTACTTTCGCATTCAACCTTGTACTCCGTACCAGCCGCCAGTTCTTCCATCGTGACATATACCAGGTTATTAATTCCCCACCTTGACCCGATGGCAACCGCGTCAGATGTCTTCATCTTCCTGATGGCCGCAATAGCTGGTTTTCGTGTAAGTCCAAACGGTGCAACAGCTTTATCCAAATATTCTCCTATGGCCGTATCTGGGAAAACCAAATCCACGAAATTATCAAGCTGAAAGTTTTGCTGCGCTATGAAGAACGCACACGGCGCCAAGGCATCATAAATGATGCTTCCCTCGCGCTTATCTACATCGCTTGGCACCTTATCAAGCATCGCTTGTAAGATCTCCTCATATGTCAATCTCACACTGACACCTCCTTATCAATCTCAATATCTCCATAAATACTGGAGACAGTAAAAGAGCACTGGCAGGCATCGCCAGCAAATGTGAAGCTGAAGCCATCAACCTCCTTTATCCTGTCATCCTGTAACAGTGCCTCTTCAATCATCCTTTTCATTTCGGCCCGAATATAGGGCTGTTCCTCACCGATGAGCTCCTTCCAGGCAATCCCATAGTTGAAGCTATAAATTGGATATTCGTATTGCTCTGTGGATAAGATTTTGTATATCGTTTGTTTTAGTGCTTCCAGTTTATCCACATAGCCCTCTATTTTAGTTTGTGATAATTGATATGTTCTTCCCGAAAATTTTTGTTCCCACAATACAAGATCCGTTGTCAGTTTCATTTCTTCAGCCTCCTGTTTGATATGGCTTCCCTATGATTTCCAGGATATAATATTCACCACCCCCATCATTTCGAAGCAACCGAACCTTATCCCCCGGAACCAACTTCCCGGACATATTTCCCCGAATCATGCTCATCGGCACCGGTAGTCGGTCATTCACCACAATGGCCGCGCCATTAAACACTCCTACCATGACAGCTGCCACTTTTCGATTATTCAGGTAGTTGTCCACGATTGTTTTGATTGTATTGAAAAAATCATGAGCCCCATTTTTATCCATCTGCCATCACCTCCAATGACATCGTATGAACCGGAAGAAAATCGTGTGTAACTTTCTGCACAATCAATCGTTTCTCCAGGTCAATATCCTCAATACTTCCAAAAATACTGTTGCCAGCTCGGACCCGAAGGTCTCCCAGACATTCCAGCTTCAAAGTTTCCTTCTCGTGGTTGTAAAGCTTCAGCAAGTTGTTGGCTCGTTCCTGCGCCTGTGCTGCATTATCAATATTGTTTCCTGTCTCCAAATACTGCAAAAGGCCGTACCGATTCACCGATGTCTGATCCACCGCCGCGCCCACATCCATTTTCCCGGATGACTCATTTTTCCACACTACCTTAATACGATTATAAAAATCTTCATCAATTGACTTTTCCCAACTATATCCGGTGCACAGAGATTTGTCTCCAAGTACGAGTGGGAGCTGCAGGTTCCGCATGTTCCATAAGCAGACAGCACCATACTCGTCACGAACACAGTACATCTCCTGCGTACCGATAAGCGTATCAGAAACTGCCCTATATATCTGGTCAATCCATGTCTTGTCTTCATCCGCGATGGTTTTCAAAACATACCCAGGCTCCTCCATCGTCCCCGGTGTCAGCGTCAGAAATGCGCACATGTTCTGTACCAAGGTTTTCAGAGTCCCACCTTCCAGGACAACAATCTCCTTTGCCTTAGCATACCGTAACTGGTCATAAGCTTTAACAGTCACGATCCCCGTCTCGTCCCCAGATACCTTAAAAACGGTTCCAAAAAAAATGCCATCCGCCTGGTCATTTTCAGTCAGGCGAACGACATCTCCATTCTGGATAATCAGTCCATTAGCTATGTAAGAAAATTCAAGGCTGCTCGCTCCGTCATTTAAGACATCCGACCAGGACAATTTCTCGCAGGATTTTGATATGTCGTAAATCATTCCTTCCGTTTCTACTAATAACTCCAAACATTTCCCCTCCTTACGCCGGTATTTTAAAAACCTGGCCAGGATGGATCAAATTTGGATTCCCGATTCCATTGGCCGAAGCAATTTGAGTGTATTGCGCACCATTCCCGTAATATTTTTTTGCTATTGCCCAAAGCGTGTCACCTGATTGTACCGTATGGGTTTTATTTTCTGTAACCGCCGGATTTTCAGCAGGGGGCGCTTCTTCCTGTGCTACAACCGCTGTCTCTGTCTGGATGGCCACGGTGCGTTTTCTGGGTGCCTTATATTCCATCAGCGTTAAGGTGATGTATTTATCTCCCACTTCGCCGGCCTTTTCGATGACCTCCACACTTTTCACCAGCACCTTGCAGCTGATGTCATCGTTCACTCCATTGGAGCAGATAAACTGTATCTGTTTTAATTTTTTTTGCGCCTTGCGAAACATCTTTTCATAATAATCGGCATCTGCTTTGGCGCCAGACTCCATATAATGATACCTCTGGCTCGGGAACTCTGCCTCGAAGCTATACTGCTCCAACTCGCAATATGACGGGATGGAGACCTGCCCGGAGCCAAGCACCTGGTAAGTCTCCACATTCAGATTTCTTGTTCTCTTAATCTCTTCCGGATTCACCGGAAGTTTATACTTTTTACCGCCATATTTAAAATATACAGAATATGCCATTATGTTGGTACTCCTTCCGGTGCAATCGCTATCATCTCTTTTAACTGTTCCACCAAGTGGGATGTCACGCCGTCCACATCAGCCTCCTTTGTGATGGGGCCGGTAAATTCCACCTTGATGTTTGGAGCTAGGGTATTTTGGGCAATCCTGGCCACGTAATCCCTCTCCGCCAATTTACGCATCCATTCGATATCTTCTTCGTTCTCTACCTTGACAGCTCCGCCTTTTCCTTTGCCTTTTATGGTTGCTGGATTTCCAGCAGTCGCAAATTGGGAGAAGTCTATTTCCGAGCCAGCCCCAGTATTATCAAATCCCCCCAGCATTCCAGATATTTTATCCATCGCGCTATCTCCCCAAGATGCACCGGAGTCGAAAGCGTTTTTAACCCAGCCATCTTGAAACGCGTCATATGTGTTCATTCCGTTTTCAAAAGCATCTCCAATCGAAACATACTCTTGCTTTTCTGCTGCCGCTGATGCTGATTTAGCGGCATACTTATCTGCTGCTGATATGAGACCAGAATAATCAAATTCTACAAAAGGCAACTTGTTCAATTCAGCCGCAATACCAGCAATAACAGATACCGCGGTAGATAATAAATCATAAAACCACGCTTTTACGCCAGAAATAGCATTACCAAAAGCAATCTGCATGTTGCTACCTAGTGCGGCTATTGCATTAGATATGCCAATTGAAACATTAGCGACTGTCAGAAGTAGGTTCCAAAAGAACTGAATCACAACATTAACACTACCAGCAATGACACCAAATCCACTGGACGCTACCCCAGTTGTAGTCGCTATATAGGACGCAAACTTATAAGTTAAAGCCACCGCCAAAGCGATAGCCGCCACAAACAAAAAAATAGGACTGGCCAGCATTGCTGAATTAAGAACCCACTGTGCCGCTGCGGCAAGTCCGGTAGCTAACTGATAAGCCAAAAATGCGGAAGTAACACTAAATATAATTGGCCCCAGCCAATCAAGGTTCTCCGATACCCATCCAATTCCGTCTAGGATCGCAGAAAAAGCTCTGGCGGCCATATGAACTACTCCAATCAAGTTCTGGATTGCAGCCTGCCCCATCTCTGAATTCAACATGGCATTTGCTTTTTCAAAAACTCCTCCAAAGGCTTCCATCCCCGCGTTTTTTATCTTCTGCCATACATCTGCAAAGGTCATTGGCATCTGGGCAAACTTCCCGTTAATATCATCCGCCGCGTTAAACATTGCATTCTTGATAATGTCCGCCGTAATGGCCCCATCCGATGACAGTTCCTTCAACTCGCCCTTAGTAACACCAAGATACTGCGATATCGCATTGGCTACCATCGGCGCATTTTCCATGATCGACCGGAACTCGTCTCCCTGAAGCTTACCCGCTGCCATTGCCTGTGTCAGCTGCAGAAACGCCGATTGTTGTTCTGATGTCCCCGCTCCGGATACTTTCAAAGACTTCTGCAATAATTCTGTGAAGCCTAATGCCTCTTCATTGATCCCGAAAGCATCTCCGGCCAGCATCTTCATTTTTGCTGTTGCATTAGCCATTTCCACATAACTGCCCCTGGAACGGTCAGCGGCTGCAAAAACTGCATCCTGCAAGGATTTCTGTTCCTCCAAACTACCCGTAATCATCGCAAGGCGTGCATTTGTATTGGTATACGTATCCGTCAGATCCATGCCCTTTTTAACAGCTGCAAGGCTGGCAACCGCACCAACAAGCCGCATTAGCCCAGAGCTGGCTACATTAGCCGCTGTCCCAGTGTTTTTCAACGACTGATTGTATGTATCTGTATTTTTGCTGGCTCCCAGGACAGTTTTGGCCGCCCTGTCCGTGCCATTTATAATTTTCTGCACCGTTGCACTATACTGGTCGTATAACTTAAACATTGCGTGCAATGTCGCCATCCTATCACCCTCTTACGTTTTAATCTTTGCGACTTCTCTCTTTTCTTCCTCAATCCGTAGGTCGATACTGGCGTATATCAAAGCCCTTTCCCGCTGTGACATCGCCTCCAGGGCCGACGGCGGTATGTGGAGTTTTTGCAGGGCGAAGTGCGCATAGTTCAGCTCTGGATCGCCCTGCCCTATAAGTTTTTTGCTGCTTCGATATCCTCATTGATATCTGTATCAAGGCCAGACAGCTCCTGAACTGCCTGTGCCAGTGTTGCATATTCTCCAATATACAGAAGTTTGGAAAGAACCTTGGACGCACCGAGAACACCATATGCTTTCTGGATTTCCGCGTCCTCCAGGGAAGGGCTCACTACTGCTGCGGCTGTCATTTCCCGGCTGTAGGAAACCCGGTCAAAGGTCTCATTTCCCTTTTTGTCTCTCTTTGTATGCCGGCGGATCAACTCCTCGTTTTCTTCCTGGGTAAGCGGGCGGATAACAAACGGCACAACTTTTCCGTTTTCTCTGAACCGATCCGATACGATTACCTCTTTGCTTCCGGTCTGTTCCGGATGTAAAAATGCGTTTAAACTTCCCATTATTTATTCTCCTTTCAAAAAAGAAGAGGCTGTCATGCCTCTCCTATCTCATATTCTCAGGCAATACGTAGCTCTCCAACTCGTCCACGTCGTCAAATGTAAAGTCCGTGTCAACCGTGTTCAAATCCTCGCTTCCATCTTCCAGGTAAGCCACAGGTGCTTTGGCTAATATACAGTTACGCATTACCACAGCACGTTTTCCGACCGTAGAGCTAGTCTCCTCATTCGTGGTCTGTATACTTATTTGTGGGGTTTTTCCTGTTTTGATATATTCCTGATAAATCGCAAGAGCCGCCGGACTGACATTGTACATAGTGATAGAGCCTTTACCCTCCGCGCCGACCGTCTTATGCTGCTTCATTCGGTGGCCCAGAAGCTTCTTTGCTATGACCGTGAACTCAATGTTTGCCTCAATCTTTGACAGTTCGAAGAAATACCGGTTCTGTCCATCCACCGTGATAAAAGCACTTCCCTCACTACCGGTCACCAAATCACTGATTTTTGTATAATTTCCTGCCATACCTGTACCTCCTTATGAAAGATTGACAGTTATGTAGATTTTCTCAACACTGTCAACTGGCTGGATATTTGCTGTTACCACGACTGCGTCCGAGTCATTACCTTTGACAATTGCCACGTCAGACACGTCAAAGTTTTGAATGGCCTCCATCCCTTGAAGGGTTGTGAAGTAATCCACCAGAGACGCTCGAAGCAGTGAACGGCCTGCGTCGTTGTTATTTACCTTGCCCACATAGTTTGCCTCAAATATCTTGGTTATGTCGTTTGCGATATTGTCGATGGTTCGAATCACCCTGTTTTTTGTAAACATTTTTCCTTTGTCCACTGTAACAGTGGTCAAAGAATTGATATCATAGACAACACTGACATTCTGGGCCGAGTCTGATTTAAATATAAATTTCCCTGCTTTAATTGCGTTTTCCATCTCTGATTTAGTCATCCTGGGATCTACATCAATTGCCCCTGTATATATCATACCTGTGTTCGATGTAGTAATACTGGCTCCTGCTGTGGCTCCTGCTACCCATGCGGTTGTTTCTGCAGCCGTTATTTTAGTGTTATCAACCATAACAATTCCCTGCACTACATTGATGATTCCCTCGCTGTCCGCTACATGATTAGCAAGGACTGCCTGGCACTTCACGCCTTCATCATCTCGCATGGCTTTTATCCATGTTGCAATCGCTGTTTTATTTGCCGTCTCCGTTTCTCCATCATATGGGTAACAAAGCGTGTTAAAATCCACCGTTTTTAATGCTGCAAGAGCTTTTGTCACATCGGCAGTGGCATGATTAGCCTTGAGTTTATACACCCGCACTGTCTTTGCTTTTTTCAAAGCTTCATTTGCCAGCTTTTTGTCATCTGCCGTGGCGTTTTCTGGCCACGCAGCATCTGTTGCTGTAATGGTGTAGATATCTCCATCTGCTCCAACACTCATCTCTTGCAGGATGACCACTGTTCCCCGGTCTCCTGGGGCAATAGACAGCGGTTCGTTTGTCCGGACGTTAATATAGGCTCCGGGCAACACCTTATTCTGTGCATCCCATGTTCCTGCCATAGGTTATTCCTCCTTTATGTCGGTATTCTGAGATATTGTCTGCATCCTGGTATCTGCCATATTCCGGTATTCCCGGTATTCCACATCAAACATAAAATGCAGCACATTATCCACAATTTTTAAGTTTCTGTTATTAATTTTAAAATCTTCTACTGTAAATTCCCGCTGCAGCTCCTGGCCAATTTTCCAACACTCCTCATTCGCCTCTTTCTTGGATTCCGGAAAATAGGATATGTCCACATTTACTGTGTTTTTCAGCCGGCCGTTAATGCCGCAGGAAGGGTTCTGTCCATAAAAGATTATTAAAAAAGACGGCTGCTTAAAATTCTGCGGCACGTCTTCAATATATACTGGATATGGCCGATTTTTTTTCA
>OAVH01001740.1_pt1 | contig 10629 bp, 9 predicted proteins | sample 1495281 | NCBI WGS metagenome assembly OAVH01 (sample SAMEA2580082, study PRJEB22360) | human gut metagenome | biome: human gut; feature: human-associated habitat; material: faeces | place: Denmark | collected 2008/2010
TTATACCACACATATAGGCGTTTTGTCAATGTATATTTCATGTTTTATTATATTTTATTTCATTTTTTTAAATTGTAAAAGTAAATTCCACTCCTTACATCTAAGACATGGAATTTATTAATTCCAAAAATAAATGTGGAATTTACTAATTCATAATGGTATTCTTCATTCGTTTATCCAGTCATGAACTCTGGTATGATCGGAGGAACTTATGAAGAAAAATAAACATCTTACATTAGACGAATGTATTGATATCCAGAATGATTTAAACAAAAATCTTTCATTCAAAGCAATAGGTGCTCATTTAGGCAAAGATTGTACCACCATTTCAAAAGAAATAAGAAATCATATCCTTTTTGCAAAGAAAGGGGCTCCTTACAGAAAATTCAACGACTGTATTCACAGATTTCATTGCTCTCATTATGGAGATATTTGTGAAACCTGCTCACGTAAACAAAAGCATCAATGCAGTACATGCGGTGGGTGTCTTGAACTTTGTCCTGATTACGAAAAACAAGAATGTCCTTTTCTTAAAAAGCCACCATATCTATGTAACGGATGTGGCAAAAAGCATGAATGTACCCTTGAAAAACATCTCTATGATGCCCGCTATGCCTAGAAAGAATACGAGGATGTAAGAAGCGAATCCCGTTCAGGTTTCAATCTGACAGAAGAAGAGCTTGCACAACTAAATTCAGTCATAAGCCCTCTTCTCAAAAATGGACAATCTCTGCATCACATCATGGTCAATAATTCAGATAAGATCATGTGTTGTGAAAAAACTGCCTATAACTATATAGACAACGGACTCTTCGACGGAAGAAACATTGATATGCCCAGAAAGGTTCGTTTCAGACCAAGAAAAGCAAAATCCGTAGGATTGAAAGTTGACAAAGCTTGCCGCATTGGACGCACATACGAAGATTATAAGGAATTTCATAAAACTCATCCGGAATTGCCGGTTGTTGAACTTGATTCCGTAGAAGGAATAAAAGGCAGTGCTGTTCTTTTGACCGTACATTTTGTGCTTCAGAAATTTCAGCTTGCATTTTTGAGAGCTTCTAATGATCCAAAATCAGTGACAGATATATTTAATATGCTGTATAAAAAACTGGGAAAAGAACTCTATATGAAGCTCTTTCCCATCCTGCTTTGTGATAATGGTTCCGAATTCTCAGATCCCAGATCTCTTGAGTATGGACCGGACGGCGAATTACGTTCAAAGGTATTCTACTGTAATCCGGCTGCTCCAAACGAGAAAGGTGCTTGTGAAGTTAATCATGAATTCATTCGCCGGATTATCCCGAAAGGTGTTGATATAGGTCAGTATACTCAGGACGATATTGATCTTATGATGAACAATATCAATTCATACAGCCGCCCTGAACTTGGAAACAAACCACCCTATGCTATCTTCTCATTCTTTTATGGTAAAAAGGTATTAAAGGCATTTAATTTTGAAGTCATAAAGCCAAATGATATTATTTTGAGACCTTCGCTTTTAAAAAAGACAGCAGAAAAAGAATAATTTCCTGTGGAGCAGGAATGGAGTGAAAGAACTGCTCCTGTATATATTTACAGAATCAATTATTTTAACAAAAAAGCCGGAGTTCTGCACAATTGGATAACCTTCATACCGTTCCCATTAGGGGTGGAATTCACTAACTCTTAACATGACCACGTGAACTCGACTTCTGATTGTCATATGCATTTTTCCGACTTTTTTGTCATTATAACCATAAATCCAAGTAAAATCCACTTTTTTGAAACAAAAAAACTCCACCCTGTGGAATTTAGTCCTACAAGGTGGAATTTACTTTTTCAATTGACCTTTTTTATATTTCTACATCTTTTTAAACACGGAGAGCAACACTTTTCCAAGTGCAAGGACTAAAACTGCTGCCGCAATAGCCTCTGGAATACCGGATGCGGTTATAGTTCCCATAATAAGTCCCCATACTGCTGTGATTCCAACTTCTCTTGCTTGTGCATATTCTTTTGCAAACAGAACATAAATACTGCCCATCACCGCGATTGTATTTACCATAGAGCCCACAAAACCTACAATTGGCAGGGCTATTACTTGATTTACTTTCACCTTTTCCAATAATTTCCACAGCCATCCTGCCGCTACACCGATCAAGATTCTACAGCCTACAGATACCCAAATTGCTTTGATTGCACCGAGAATACCTGTTGTACTCATAAATGGTGAAAATGCAAAGGACAATAAAGTAGGCGCCATCGTATTGCTGATCAACGAACAGATTCCAAACACTGCCCCTAAGATTGCTCCGGCTGACGGACCAAGTAAAATTGCTCCGATGATGACAGGAATATGTACAGTTGTCGCCTTAATGATCGGAAGCTGTATCATGCCAAGCGGCGTATTCGCCAGTACAATAATGATTGCCCCCATAAGTGCAACACTGACCATCCAACGAGTGTCATGTTTCTTTGTTTTCATTATTCAATTCCTCCTTGTTATCATTCCTGCCTTATGCAGGATACAATACAATTACGAAGGTATTATAGCATTGCCTTTTTCCTATAACAAGTACTATTTCACATACAATCCTTGTATTTGCAGGCTTTCCTCCTTGCAAGATAAATAGAAACAAGCTATAGTTTAAGAGAATAATCAAAATCTGACACATCAAGTGATCATTATTATAAAAAGAAAGGATTTCTTCATATGTTAAAAGGAAAAACAATTCTCCTAGGTGTCACCGGAGGCATTGCTGCATACAAAAGTGCATCTCTTGCAAGCCTTCTTGTAAAATCAGGAGCACAGGTTCACGTTCTCATGACTGAAAATGCTAAAAATTTTATCAATCCGATTACATTTGAAACACTCACCGGACACAAATGTATTTCCGATACCTTTGACAGAGGGTTTGAATTTCAAGTAGAGCATGTCTCTCTTGCCAAACAGGCGGACGCATTTATCATTGCTCCGGCAACTGCCAATGTGATTGCTAAAATTGCACACGGAATTGCCGATGATATGCTGACCACTACCTTTCTAGCCTGTAAATCGCCTAAGCTCATTGCTCCGGCTATGAATACTGCAATGTACGAAAATCCGGTTACCAGGGACAATCTTTCATTACTTGCCAAGTACGGTATGGAAGTCATTACCCCAGACAGCGGACGTCTTGCCTGCGGAGATACCGGCGCTGGAAAAATGCCGGAACCAGAAGTCTTACTTCAATATATTTATAAATGCTGCGCCTTTCCAAAGGATATGAAAGGACTGAATGTCTTGATTACCGCCGGTCCCACGCAGGAAGCCATTGATCCTGTCAGATATATTACCAACCATTCTTCTGGAAAAATGGGCTACAGCCTTGCAAAAGCCTGCATGCTAAGAGGCGCCAATGTAACACTGGTTACAGGAAAGACCTCTCTTACCCCGCCTATGTTTGTAAATACTGTCCCTGTCATTTCTGCAAAAGACATGTATGAGGCTGTCACATCACGCAGTCAGGATATGGACATCATCATTAAAGCTGCTGCCGTTGCTGATTACCGACCAGCTTCTGTTTCTGATGAAAAAATGAAAAAATCGGATCAAGACCTTTCCATCGCTTTGGAGCGAACAGACGATATTTTACAATATCTGGGGACCCACAAGCCAGAGCATCAATTCCTGTGCGGCTTCTCTATGGAAACACAAAACATGCTGGAGAATTCCAGAAAGAAACTTAAGAAAAAGCATTTAGATATGATTGTTGCCAACAATCTAAAAGAAAAAGGCGCCGGTTTTGAAGGCGATACTAATATTGTGACTATGATCACTCCGGATTCTGTAACAGAATTAGAACTCATGAGCAAAGACGAAGTAGCCTTCCGACTGATCGATCAGATCTTAACGCTCAGAAACAAGTAAAATCTCCTCCGGATTGTTTGTTTTATAACAAACTTTGAATGAAAGAGTTTTTAATATTTCAATTTCATTTGTTAGATTCACAAAATATTCAATTTTTACTTATAAATTTGCAAGAAACCATTGACGAAATTTCAAAATATGATAAAATAGTAAAAGTCGAATATTATAGTAAACGGAGGGCATAACATTGACACCATATAAAGAACTAACAAAAGAAGAACTTTTAGAGATAAAATCTGATCTTGACGCTCAATTTAACGCAGTAAAGGCAAAAGGTTTAAAACTTGATATGTCCAGAGGAAAACCGTCTACCGAACAGCTGAATTTATCCATGGAAATGATGGATGTTTTAAAAAGTGACTCTAATCTTGTATGTGAAGAGGGGGTTGACTGTAGAAACTACGGTGTATTAGACGGCATCAAGGAAGCTAAACAGCTTCTTGCTGATATGATGGAAGTCCCAAAAGACAATATTGTTATTTTCGGAAATTCCAGTTTGAATGTCATGTACGATACCATTGCTCGTTCTATGACTCATGGTGTTATGGGAAGTACTCCGTGGTGTAAATTAGATAAAGTGAAATTTTTATGTCCGGTTCCGGGCTATGACAGACATTTTGCTATCACAGAATATTTTGGGATTGAGATGATCAACATTCCAATGACATCAACAGGTCCTGACATGGATCTGGTAGAGCAGTATGTCAATAACGATCCTGCTGTAAAAGGAATCTGGTGCGTTCCTAAATATTCTAATCCTCAGGGCATCACTTATTCTGACGAAACGGTTCACCGTTTTGCCAAATTAAACCCTGCTGCCGAAGATTTCCGTATTTTCTGGGATAATGCATATGGAATCCACCATTTATATGAAGATAAGCAAGATTATCTTCTTGAGATTCTTATGGAATGTAAGAAAGAGGGCCATCCTGATATGGTTTACAAATTTTCTTCTACTTCCAAAATCAGCTTCCCGGGCTCCGGTATCGGTGCAATCGCTGCTTCTGATGCCAACCTTGCGGATATCCGTAAGCAGATGCGTATCCAGACAATCGGACATGACAAGTTAAATCAATTACGCCATGCAAGATATTTTAAAACGATCCACGGTATGGTAGAACACATGAAGAGACATGCCGACATTCTTCGTCCGAAATTTGATATCGTCTTAGATACATTAGAAAAAGAACTTGGAGGACTTGAAATCGGAAGCTGGCTTGCTCCACGCGGAGGATACTTCATTTCCTTTGACTCCTTAGATGGCTGTGCAAAAGCAATTGTTGAAAAAGCAAAAGAAGCTGGCCTTGTTATGACAGATGCCGGAGCAACCTTCCCATACGGAAAAGATCCTCATGACAGCAACATTCGTATTGCACCATCCTATCCTACTGTTGAAGAGTTAAAAACAGCAGTTGAAATCTTTACCTTAAGCGTAAAATTAGTAAGTATCGATAAAATCTTGTCAGATATGCTTGGTATATAATTAACAAGGGACGTAGCAAAGTTAAACTTTGCTACGTCCCTTGTTAATTTTTCATCATTAAATCGCAATCTCTACACTCGTCCCTTTTCCCGCCTCACTATGAATATGAAACTGCATTTTCTCCTCGAAAAAAAGTTTCAATCGATGATAGCAATTATAAATACCAATATGCTCTACCACCGTCTCCCGTTCTTTCTTCTTCAACTTCTCTTTAATATTTGCAAGCATTTCTTCTGTAATTCCGATTCCATTATCCTCTACTTTAATCGTGACAGCATTTTCTTTCTTTTTACAAATAACTGATATGCTTCCACCTTCCACTTTCTGTAAAATTCCGTGCTCAATAGAATTTTCCACTAATGGCTGAAGTGAAAAAAATGGAATTGAAAATGTTTTTAATGTCTCGTCACAAAACACTTCATACTGTATCCTTGCTCCAAAACGTACTTTTTGAATGGATAAATATTTTTCTATATAATCCAGCTCCTGCTCAATCGTAACATACGTCTTTAAATTTCTTAAATTATATCGCATCATTCCGGCAAAAGAATTCAACATTTTCTCAGCTTTATCATATTGCTCTAACGCCACCATTCTGGATGCTGAATTAATTACATTAAAAATAAAATGTGGCGTCACTTGCTTTTGGAGCATATTTAATTGCGCATCCTTTAACTGATTTTCCAGTTCTGCCTGCTTTTTCTCATAGAGCAAAAACTTTTCCTGTGCCTGCCTGTATGCAAAATTTTGCAAAATATAATTAGAAATATTAGCAAGCGCAGTGGCCACTGCTTCAATCTGCTGAGGTGTCAATGTTTTAATCTTCTTATAATATTCCGCCAACTTTTCATCAGACAGCCATTCTGATACATTTGAATGGAAGTCTTGAGGATAATACCCCTCTTCTGAGCAAAACACCTGTCCGGCTGTCACTGCTCCGGCATAACATCCGTCACAGATCAGCGGAATCTCAATATTTACAAGTCCCGCATGGCAAATATAAATACTCGGTTTCTGAGTTTTCAATGCGATATTCACCGCCTGACAATTTGATCTGGCACAGCATTTCGCCCCTTCTTCTGTACAGTTGATCTGTTTACAGAAATCAGTAAAATTACTTCCTTCTCCAATATGATTTCCTTCTTTATCGATAAAAACAACTCCAAAACCTGTTGCATATGCAAATGACTCCTGAATTTCCTGTTGAAACTCTTCTGTAACGATATCTTTCAAATCCATATCATTTCTCACTCCCCTTTTTGTACTCCATAGGTGACTTCCCAACCAGATTTTTAAATACTCTGTTAAAATGAGAAATATTGATAAACCCGCAATCTATCGCAATTTCCTGTATGTTTTGTTCCGTCTGTAAAAGCAGCTTTTTCGCATTCTCGATTCTCTTTTTATTAATGTAATTACAAAGTGTACACCCCATCTCTTGATGAAATATCCTGGAAAGATAGGTGGGGCTGAAATGTGCAATATCTGCTAACACTTTTAGTGAAATGGCTTCTTTATAATGTGCTTCAATATAAGCGATCACGCAATCTAAATTCTGATTTCCGATTTTTTGTTCTCTATATTCTTTCTTCTTCTTTTTCAAGCAATTTTTGATTGTATCAATAATCATTTCTTCAGAAGCCGGTTTCAATAAGTACGCATCTAATTGATACTCAATGGCTTTTCTTGCAAACTCAAATTCTGCAAATGCTGTATTTAAAATAACGCATGTATCTGGAAATCTTTTTTTCAACTCTTTTGCTGCTTCAAGCCCACTCTCTCCCGGCATACAAATATCTATAATAACTGCATCTGGAATGGTTTCTTCTGCTAATCTTAGTACATCTTTTCCATTGGAAGCTATTCCTGTAATCTGAAATTCTTCAGAATGTTTTTGAAACATTTTATGTAAATATTCAATCTCTATAACCTCATCATCTGCAATGATAACTTTAAACATACAGTCACCTACCTTATCCACTTTATCATAATATTAACATAGGTGTTTGTCATAAAGCAAAGTAAATGAAAGCAATTTTAACAAAGAACTTCACAAAATCAACATACTCCGTTATTTTTTTGTCATATAATTTGTCATGGTTATCAGTCATTCTATTATCTATAGACATTCTCTATGTAGGTATTTATAATACAAACAATTCATATCTTAAATTATTATTACAAGAGGAGGTATCTTTTATGAGAGTTAACAATCGCTATGTGTCATTTTACTACGAAAATGACAACGACATGGGAACCATCGAAATTGATCCTAAGAAAACAGCGCTATTAATTGTTGATATGCAGCATGTTTTCATTACCAGACCGACCTTGGAAAATCCAACACCGGAAGAACTGGCAGAAGCAGAAAGATGGGAGCCATTCTTCTCCAAGATTGATTCTGTTGTCGTTCCAAACAACCAGAGATTATTGCAGGCATTTCGTGAACGGAATATGAATGTATGCTTTGCAAAAATCCAGTGCCAGAAAAAGGATGGAAGTGATCGTTCTTTAGACCAGAAAGCAACCGGCTACAATGAGCTTCTTCTTCCTCCCGGAACACCATCCGCTGAGATTGTACCGGAATTAAAACCAATGGAGGATGAAATCGTTGTTACAAAAACTACTGACAGTGTTTTAGCAGGAACCAGCCTTAGACTATGGCTTAATAACATGGGAATTGACACCGTTGTCGTTACCGGTGTTTTGACAGATCAATGTGTATCCGGAACCGTACGCAGCCTTGCAGATGAAAGCTTTAAGGTATGGCTGATTGAAGATGCCTGCATGGCTTCTACACAGAGAATTCAAGACAATGAATTAGAAATTTTAAATAATATTTATTGTCATGTTATCAACACAGACGAACTAATTGAGGCATTATCATAATATACTTATAAAAAGGAGGGGGTACTATGTCGGAACCTAAATTAAAACGTAATCTTAGTTTTGTATCTATGGTTGCTCTTGCATCCGGAGCTGTTATCGGTGGCTGGCTTGCAGAAGCACCTTACTGGTTTTCTGTAACAGGTGCAGGTGCTGCCATCATTTTCCCATTGCTTGCTATACTTTTAATCCCGATAGGACTTACATTCTCAGAATTGACTGCAATGCTTCCATTTGCCTCTGCAGTAGATATCTGGACAACAAATGCTTTCGGGCATAAAGCCGGATGGGCAGCCCAATGGATGATGTTTCTTGTGCAAGTAGTGGAACCACCTATGATGGCATTTATTTTTATTACTGCTATCAGTTACTTTGTTCCGATTCCAGAAGGAAGTTCTGTATATGTAGCAATCGCCATTGTTGTTCTTTGGTACATTATTTCTAACTTTAATATTGGAATCACGGGAAAACTTGCTAATATTTTCTTCTTTACCATGATTATTGGATCTTTGATCGTAAGCTGTTCTCTGTTCTTCAGCGGACACTGGTCAGCATCAAATATCGTGGCTGACGGTGGATTATTCCCGAAAGGATTCCACGGTGTCTTCATTGCAATGGCTGTCTTTTCATTGAAATTTATCGGATTCGAAATGACACCTACTATGATTGAGGAAACGAACTTCCCTGTTTCAAAAATGTGGAAGGTTATCTTATCCGCACTATTTGTTCCTGCAATCTTATACTTTATCGTTGTTATGGCTATCGGTGGTATGGGATCATGGACAATGGTTCAAGAAATGGGTATGCCGGAACCTGAATTTATCAAAATGTATTCATTACCTCAGATTATTGCAATTATTGCGATCGTATCCGGTATTCTTCATGCTCTGACAACTTTAATGGGCTTCTGGACATCATCAGCTCGTGTACTTTATGGTGCCAGCCAATTAAACCAATTGCCTAAAGTATTTACAAAATTAAATTCCAAAGGCCAGCCTGTTGCTGCTAACACAGTTGTATTAATCTTTACTATTTTCTTCTGTATCTTTAGTGGCGATAACTGGGTTCAGTACATTTATGCTGTATCCTGTGTTGCTGCAGGCCTTGTATATTTTGCCTGCTGTCTGGATGCTATGGTATTACGTAAGAAACACCCAGAATGGAAACGTCCATATAAAGCACCCGGTGGAAATCTCCTGTTTATCGCTGGTATGATAATTTCCGTATGGATTATTATCGGTTCTTGCATGGAGCTAAACTTAGGCGGTTACATATCTTTAATTGCTTACTGTGTGATCGGTCTTGTGATGTTCTTGTTAGTTGGTCATAAAACAAAAGATGGTAAACATGAATATGTCACACTTACACCTGATGACATCGGAAAAGATTATTAAGAAAACAAAGAACCTTTTTCATTTGTAAATTTCCAATTATTTTAGGGCAGCCTCGACTCAAATTGTTCGAAGCTGCCCTGTTTTAATATTATAATTTTTATAATTCCCCAATCACTTGAAATTCTTCTTTTTCAACCAATGATTCTTTTAAATTTTCAAAATATGTATTCCACTCATCCGAGTTATAAGAAGAATTATCGTAAAATTCTTTTTGTAAATCACTCACATATTTTTCTGAAACAAGTAGTTTTTGATAAACCTTTTCTTCATATTTCCAATATTCTTCCTCACTTCCAAAACCCTCTATTATACTTTTCACTTGATTCTTTGAAGTCTCATCTAAGTTTTCACTTTCCATAAATTCTCTCAATTCTTGTACATGATTTTTTACTTCTTCTTCAGTCGTAGTATATCCTTTTGATGACGCTTCCGCATATAATGCCGCTGATTTTTTCATATAATCATATGCAAGTGTTATTGCCTGTTCTTCACTGTTTCCTTGTATTTCATAGAAATAAATTGCCTGTTTCATTTCCTTAACACTAATCAAAGCTTTCTTCCCTTTGGCATAAATTTCCTCATTATCCTCTGTTTTTTTTCTATTACAATTAAAATTCTTCCCGAGATATTCTCCCCATCTGCTTAATTTATTACTTCCAAAATCGTTTTGAGCTTTCGTTTGAGTATATAGTATTCCAGTCACTAAAAATAAACTAACAAATATTATTACTATTATTTTTTTCTTCACCTCTTCTACCTCCTATAAAATGCTTAGTTTTTGTGATACCGATATTGCTACAGTTGGAATAATGGCACCTTCACAATATATTGACCCCGTCACAATACCCTGAACATTTGTACTAGTTACAAATGAGTATTTATTATAATTTTTATAAAGTAGCCCTACATCCCATTTAACTGCAAATTCCGCTTCATCGGATCACCGATTCCGCTAGCAACGGATCAGTCTTTCC
>OAVH01001745.1_pt1 | contig 10598 bp, 8 predicted proteins | sample 1495281 | NCBI WGS metagenome assembly OAVH01 (sample SAMEA2580082, study PRJEB22360) | human gut metagenome | biome: human gut; feature: human-associated habitat; material: faeces | place: Denmark | collected 2008/2010
AGAGCGCCGACATCCGTCCGGGCATCACGCTGGCCTGCACCGAGTGCAAGGAGCGTAACTACATTACGACTAAGAACCGTCGTAATACGCCCGACCGTCTTGAGCTCAAGAAGTTCTGCCCGCGCTGCGGCAAGCAGACCGTGCACCGCGAGACTCGTTGATCGCAAGCATCACAGCTTTACAAAACCCGGCCCATTCGGCCGGGTTTTTGCGTATTGACTCCAGAGCCGAGTAGTAGGGTGCGGAATCAGTATCCGCATCGCGTGAGAAACGGCAGAAATCCCGCGTCTGAACGAACCCCTCGCGGGCGTTCTGCCGTTTCGGGCCGCCAAAACGGCAGAAATCCCGCGCCACCTTCGTTCAGACGCGGGCGTTCTGCCGTTTCAGCCGATGATTGCCTCGATATCGCACCTGCGCCACTAAGATAGTAAGCCATGACAAGCTTTGCAGACATCACCACCATGGGCGTGGGCGGCCCCATCGCCCATTTCATCGAGCCGACCACGCGCGTGGGACTCATCGAAGCCGTGGAGGAAGCCGATTCCAAAGGCCTGCCCTTGGTCGTCGTCGGTGGCGGCTCCAACCTGCTTGTTTCCGATAAGCCTTTTGACGGCGTGGTGGTTCGAGACGCCCGACGCCTCATCACTGTGCCGGACGAGGCTGCACCGGTAGAGGGCGAGGATCGCACCGTGCATGTCAATGCCGAGGCCGGTGCCAATTGGGATGATTTCGTGGCCTTCACCGTAGAGCTCGGGCTCGAGGGCGTCGAGGGACTGTCCGGCATTCCCGGCACAGTCGGCGCTTCCGTGGTGCAGAACATCGGTGCCTACGGGCAGGAAGTCGCCACTTCGGTCGAATCGGTGGAAGTCTGGGATCGAGACACCAAAACAACGCGCGACCTCACACCCGCCGATCTTCGATTCGGCTATCGATACTCCGCACTGAAGACCAGCATGTACGCCGGCCCCGGCCGGCCGGCCGGCCGATTCTTCCCGACGCCACGTTACGTGGTGCTTTCCGTCACCTTTGCCCTGACCCACTCGGCCGAAGGCACGGTAGGTTACGGACAGCTTGCCAAAGCGCTTGGCGTCGAAGTGGGCGACCGTATGGCCACCGCCGACATCCGCAAAGCCGTGCTCGCAGTACGTGCCGCCAAGGGCATGCTCGAGGACCCTACTCGCTACGCCTTGCCTGACATGGCCACCGCCAAGCGCGAGGCCAATATCCTGACCGATCTGGAGCGTCTGGCCTCCCTCAATGAGGCCGCCGGCATTCCCGTTGGCGATGGCGGTCTGCCTGCTCCCGACTACAATCGCCACAGCTGCGGCTCGTTCTTTATGAATCCGATTCTGACCGCCGACCAAGCGGCGGCCCTGCCCGAAGATGCGCCGAAGTTCGACGCGACTCTGCCTGACGGCACTCCCGGCACCAAGACGTCCGCCGCCTGGCTCATCGACCATGCCGGCTGCCATAAGGGATATAAGGTCGATGCGGACGCGCCGGCCAGTCTATCCACGCAGCACACGCTGGCCTTGACCAATCGTGGGGGAGCGAGCGCGGCCGATATCGCAGCTTTGGCGCGTGCGGTTCAGCAGGCAGTCAAGAGCGCGTTCGGAGTGGACTTGGTGCCCGAACCGGTCTGCGTCGGTGTGCTGTAATCGCGCTATTGATTGATGGAGTGGGTTATTAATCCCATATATTGCGGACTCTGAGTCTAATTAATAGACAAGACACGCGGGCTCTTCTATACTCGATTGTCGGTATTGTGCGCATTCGGTGCGCAAACAACAGAGAAAAAAGAAGAGCACTATGCAACTGTTCCGTACAAAATCCGTCGAACAGACCATTGCCGAAACCGGTGAAGAGGGCCGCAAGCTCAAGCGCAACCTGACTTGGTGGGATCTGTCAATCATGGGTGTGGCCGTAGCCGTGGGCGCCGGCATCTTCTCGGTGGGCGCGCAGGCCGCCGCCTTCCACGCCGGCCCGGCCGTGATCATCAGCTTCCTGATCGCCGGCATCGTGTGCGGCGCAGCCGTGATGTGCTACGCCGAATTCGCTTCGATGATTCCGGTGGCCGGCTCCGCCTACACCTTCACCTACACCACGGTCGGCGAGATCATGGCCTGGATCATCGGCTGGGATCTGATCCTGGAAATGCTGATGGCCGGCTCCGTGATTTCCAAATATTGGGGCGTATACCTCAACGATTTCATGCGCCTGATGGGCTGGAACGCCAACACCAACCTGACGTTCGGCTCCTTCCACATCGATATCGCCCCGATTATCATCGTGGCGTTCTTTACCACGCTGCTCGTATTCGGCACCAAGATCGGCGCCCGCGTGGACGGTGCTATGACCGTGCTCAAGATCGCCATCGTGTTCTTTGTGGTGATCGTCGGCTTCTTCTACGTCAAGGCCTCCAACTTCACCCCGTTCATTCCGCCGAGCCAGCCGGCCTCCACCGTGGAAGGCTCCTCCGCCGTCACCGGCGTGATGACCCAGCCGTTGTGGCAGTTCGCCACCGGCATGACCCCATCCGTGTACGGCGTTCCTGGCATCCTCTCGGGCGCGGCGCTCGTGTTCTTCGCGTTCATCGGATTCGACGTGGTGGCCACCGCCTCTGAGGAGACCAAGAACCCGCACAAGAACGTGCCGCTCGGCATCGGCGTGGGCATGCTGCTCATCATTGTCATGTACATGCTCGTGGCCGTGGTGACCACCGGCATGGTCTCCTATGCCGATCTCGCCAAGCAAGACAGCCCCTCGCTGGCCACCGCCTTCGAACTGGTGGGCGCCGACTGGGCCGCCAAGATCATCAGCTTCGGCATCGTGCTGGGCCTGGCCACCGTGGTTATGGTGCTGTTGCTCGGCCTGACCCGTATCGTCTTCGCCATGAGCCGCGATGGTCTGCTGCCGCGCGGCCTGTCCAAGACCGGCAAGCATGGCACCCCGGCCGCTCTGCAGATCGTCGTCGGCGCGGTGGTGGCGCTCGTGGCCGCCTTCTTCGACATCGGCGTGCTCTCCGACATGGTCAACATCGGCACCCTGTCCGCCTTCACGCTGGTGGCCATCTCCATCCCGATTATGCGCAAGAAGCGCCCCGACCTGCCGCGCGCCTTCAAGATGCCCGGCAGCCCGTGGATTCCGATCCTCATCGCCGTGGCCAACTTCTGGTTGATGCTCAACCTGTCCGTGCTCACCTGGATTCGTTTCGTGGTGTGGCTCGTGGTCGGCTTCGCCATCTACTTCGGCTACGGCTACTGGCATGCGCGCCTCGGCAAGGGCGACCTGACCGAAACGCTGTCCGCCGAAACCGATAAGGCCGTTAACGGCTGAGAGCGAGGAGCGTCCCAACAGGCGCGTACCCTTGTATCAGTATTTGTTAAGGAGGATTCCATGCCATATGTAATCGCTCAGCCTTGCGTGGATGTCAAGGACAAGGCTTGCGTGGACGAGTGCCCCGTCGACTGCATTTACGAGGGTTCCCGCTCGCTGTACATCAACCCCAACGAGTGCGTCGACTGCGGTGCATGCGAACCGGTGTGTCCCACCGAGGCCATCTTCTATGAGGATGATCTGCCGGACGAGTGGGCTTGGTACAAGGATGCCGCTGTCAACTTCTTCGCTGAAGTCGGCGATTTGGGCGGCGCTTCCGCCAATGGTCCAATCGGCAAAGACCCGGAACAGGTCGCCGCGCTGCCGCCGCAGAACCAGTAAGCTGATTTGCGGATAAGCGCTGCACACAGCGCATAGTTCGGATTGAACCCTCGGTCTATCACGGCCGAGGGTTCGTCGTATCTTAGGAACATACCGTCCAAGAAAGGGGTTCTCATGGGCTTCCACGCATATTCGTCGCCATACGACTGGTCTCGTATCGCCGGCTTCAAAGCCACCGCCAAAACCGTGCCGGGTGGCATGATCGACCTGTCCGTAGGCTCGCCTGTGGACCCGGTGCCGAGCAGTGTCCAGCAGGCGCTGGTTGCCGGCGCAGACGCCCCCAACGCCCATGGATACCCGGTCACCGCCGGCACCGCCGACCTTAAGGCCGCTATCGATACATGGTTCCGCGAACTGCGCGGGGTGGATCTGAAATCCATCAACGCTGCCGCCGTACCCACCGTGGGTTCCAAGGAGGCCGTGGCGCTGATGGCCAGCCTGCTGCACCTTGGCGAAGGCGATGTGGTCGTCCAACCGGCTGTCTCCTACCCGACTTACGAAATCGGTACCCAACTTGCCGGCGCCACCGTGGTCAAAGTCGATGATGTGACCGACGTCGATTCCTGGGTGAATATTCCGAACGTCAAGGCCATCTGGATCAACTCGCCGTGTAATCCCTCCGGCGAGGTCATCTCCGCTGACTGGCTGACCGACATCGTGGCTGCTGCCCGTCGCATCGGTGCCGTGGTGCTCTCCGACGAATGCTATGCGTTAATGGACTGGCGTTCGGTGCGCCGCAATACAGCCGCGTCCTCTGCGCCTGCCGCGTCTGCATCTGCTGCGTCTGTGCCTGCCGCACCGGTGGCCGAATCCAACGAGCCCGCCTCCGATACCGCATTCAGTCTCTCCGCCACGCCATGTGCCCTGAATCCACATGTGTGTGAAGGTTCGGCAGCTGGCATCCTGGTGCTCTACTCGCTGTCCAAGCAGTCCAACATGGCCGGCTACCGTACGGCTCTAATTGCCGGCGATTACCGGCTGGTCAAGGAAATGGCCGAATACCGCAAGCAGATCGGCCAGATTATCCCTGGCCCAGTGCAGGCCGCCATGGCCGCAGGCCTGAAGGACACAGCCGCTGTGCACGAGCAATGGAGGCGTTACCGTCGCCGCCTATCCGCGCTGGTTGACGCACTGAAGGCATATGGCTATTCGGCACAAATGCCCTCCGGCGCGCTGTACGTATGGGTCAAGGCCAAGTCCGGCGACTGCTGGGCCGATATGGCCGAGCTCGCCAAGATCGGCATCATCCCCAGCCCCGGCGAATTCTACGGCGCTCCCGCCTACCTGCGTTTCTCCGCCACCGCCACCGACGAGGCCATCCGTTCCGCCTGCGAACGTCTCACGGCGTAATGAGATCGTAAGTGGCGTTGAGCCGTTCACGCCCCAAACTGGGCGGCCTTGTTGCCGAATTTGCGGCGCACAGCGTCCAGTGCGGCCTCGGCATCATGCAAACGCGCCTGTGAGGTCTGGCCGCGGGCATTGTCGGCCTCTTCGAGCATGTCATCCAGTGAAGGCTGCACGGCCGTAGCCGCCGCCTTACTGAGCGAAGACGTGCTCATACCGGCCAAGCGAATAGTTTTGGGCAGGGGAGTGGCAGACTCCGCCGAGGCCGGTAGCCCCAGCATGACTTTCAGCTGCCGCACGCATTCCGGGTACAGCACGCCGGCCGTATCGGTCGGCCGCTCCATCGTAAAAGACCGGGTCTGATAGCTCAGGTCGGCGAACCGCAACTTCACCGTCAGCGTGCGCGCCACCAGCCCCTTGCGCCGCAGCGTGCTGGTTACTTCGTCGCAGGCCGAACGCAGTAGCCCACACACCACGCGCATATCGCGTGTATCCTCGGCCAAGGTTTCCTCGGACCCAATGGATTTCTCCTCGCGTACCGTGGTAATTTCGCGGGAATCCAACCCGTGCGAGGCCGCCCATAATCCACGTGCCGCAGCCGGGGAGCCAGTGGCACGAGTCAATGCAGCCTCATCCAGCTGAGCCAATTCAGCCACCGAATGCACGCCCCAAGCATTAAGCCGCTTCTCCAAAGACGGCCCGATTCCCGGAATACCACGCAATGGCATCATCTGCACGAATTCGGCCGAGCGGGCCGCGGGAATCAGCAGCATGCCGTCCGGCTTGGCATTGGTCGAGGCCATTTTGGACACCAGTTTGTTACAGGCGATACCCACTGAACACGTCACGTGGAAGCGCTCGGCCACCTGAGCGCGAATCCACGCGCCGATCGCGCTCGGCCGCCCCCACTCCAGCAGTGCGGCGGACACATCCATATAGCCCTCGTCCACCGAAACCTGCTCGAACCGGTCGGTGACGGTCAAAAACACCTCATGCATGATTCGGTGCGACATCATGCGGTAATACGCCATATCCACTGGCAGAAAAATGCCGTTCGGGCACAACCGATGGGCGCGCGCGGCCGGCATCGCCGAATTGATGCCGTATTTCCGGGCTTCGTAGCTCGCGGCGGACACCACCGCGCGCGGCCCGGTGCCGATGATTACCGGCTTGCCTTTGAGCCCGGGGTTGCGCGCCACCTCCAATGAGGCATAGAAGGCATCCATGTCGATATGCAGCACGGTGCATCCGGTCTCGTCGTGGCCCCAATCGCGTTTGGCGGCCTCAAGTCTCGGTGCGGTGCTCATGCCACCATTGTAGGAATGCCGAACGAGGTCATGCTCACTATGTGGCGCGCATGACGCGGCGCTCATTGTCATAATGCCGAATATCGCCGGAATTCCAAGGGTTTACGCACTGTGCGGCTGTTTCGCATGGTGGGTGCGATTCCACGGAATCGTCCACATTGCGTCACTGTCCGTAACGCCTTCCAAGTCAATGCGCGCTGTCCCGGCTCTCCGAGTAGCGTAAACCTCATGAAGAAGGCAGTGGTCGGTATCCTCAACCGTGTTCCCGTGGTTCTTATCGTGATTGGTGAGGCACTGGTGATTTATTTGGCTACGGCCGTCGCCAAACTTGCGTTCACCCAGCTCGATCCGCTGTACTCGGTGTGGTATCGCGTGGGATTCATGGCGGTGCTGTTGCTGCTGTGGCGCAGGCCCTGGAACAAGGCGAAGCGAGCGCAACTGTTTCACCGCGACGCCCGCAGCTGGGGGCTGGTCGTACTGCTCGGCTGCTCGCTGGTGCTGATGAATACCCTGTTTTATGTGGCCATCAGCAATATGGATATGGGCATTGCCGTGTCTATCGAATTTTTGGGACCGCTTTCGGTGGCGGTGATTACCGGCAAAAGCTGGCGCGAGCGGGTCGGTATCGGTATCGCGGCGGTCGGTGTGGTGCTGTTAGCTGGCATATCATTGGCCAATCCGTCCGGCAATGGCACGTTTTTGTATGGTCTGATTGCGATTTTGATCGGCGGGTCGATGTGGGGCATGTATATCATCACCGGCCGGCGCGTGGCGGCTGGCGGCAATTCGCTGGATAATCTGTGCATCGCCGTGACCATCGGCTGGCTGGTCCAGTCCCTGTTCCTTGGCGTGCCGGCTGTGGCTCATGTGGTTCACACCAAGGCCGATGCCACGTGGGCGCTTGAGCCCGGCGGCTCGCTGAAGCTGCTGGCTCTGCTGTTTGTGATTTCCCTGATGGCCTCGTTCATTCCCTATGTGGTGGAGCAGATCACGCTGCGACGCACCACATCCGGCGCATTTTCGGTAATGCAATCCATCAATCCCGCCATGGCGGTGGCCGTGGGACTGGCGTTCGGCGAGATTCCCAGCGTTGGTGAAATCGTCGGTGTGGCGTTGGTGATTTGCGCGGTTATCGTTACGTTCTCCGGCGACGCCGCACCCGCGGACGTTCAATAATGTGTCGTTCGGCACGCCGTATCCGCAGGACGTGGTACAGTAATTTGCTGTTGCGCATTATTGCGTAACGTGGAGTCATGCCTGAGTGGCCGATAGGGGCACCCTGCTAAGGTGTTAGTCGTGTAAACGGCTCGAGGGTTCGAATCCCTCTGACTCCGCCGATTAAGGTTCCGGGTGAAAGCTCGGAACTTTTTTGTTTTCCGGAAACTCCGGGTTAAGTAACTCCTGAAATAACCGAGGACGGGCGGTCTCCGCTTGTGGTAAGCGGAGTCGGAGGTACGCCATTGTCCGTCCGCCTCCAAACCGCCATTTTAGTGGGCGAACGAGTGCGGCACGTCGGGAAAAGTCCGAGCGACGAAAGAAAAATGTCCACTAAGTGAGACTTTTGCGTGGTGTTCGTGAATGGTGATTGAAGATTAACCGGTTTATATATTGCTTGTCCAATCGCTTGCTCATCGCCTCCCTCCCCGCAGTACTTGACCGAGATGGGCGGTACCCTAGAGAGAGAAGAAGAGTTCCGAAGGGCGGGCAAAGATGAGCCATATCGCTGGGCAGGGGCAACATCGCTCCAACTCGACACGAACCAACCGTGCGGCGCTGATTATCGTGTTCGTGATCGTGCTCGCCGTTGCGCTGGGCATCGGCGCATGGTTCGCAACCCATCGCACGGACGGCAATGGCCCCGCACACGCCGGAGTGTCGGACGTCGCGTTGAATAAAGCGAAGAACACGCCCAAACCGGTGACCAAACATCACGGCAATTCACCGGATTGCCCGGATACGGACTGCATCGCCATGCTGGTCAACGGCGATTTGTTGTTCCATGAGGGATTGTGGAGCCATTTCCAAGGCCCGAACCCCAACGCCACGGATGGCACCGCCTTCAACTTCGACCCGCTGTTCGCGCCGATGAAGCAGTACATTCAGGCTTCGGACATCGCCGTGTGCGAATTCGAAACCCCGATCGCCCAGCGCGGCGGCCCATATGCCGCGTACCCGATCTTCAACATTCCGCCGGAAGTGGCGGATGCCGCCCGCAACGTGGGATACAACGCCTGCACACACGCCACCAACCATTCCTGGGATCAGGGGGCGGATGGCATCGCCCGTCTGTGGGACACGCTTGAGGCCAATGGCATCGCCCAGACCGGCTCGTACAAAACCGAAGCCGACTCCACCAAACCGTTGGTCATCGATTCCCCGACCGGCGGCGGCAAGCTGGGTCTGGTCACCGGCACGGTCTCCCTCAACGGCATGACCGCCGACGAGGACTGGCAGGTGGATCGTCTGCGCGAAGACGGCGACCCGAATCACGACAGCGACATCCAGCGCGCGGTAGACAAGGCCAACAAGGCCCGCGAGCAAGGTGCCGATGTGGTGGCCATCGCCATGCACTCGGTGCAGGAATACCTTGATTACGCCGATTCCTGGCAGATTTCGGAAGCCCATGAGCTTGCCGACACTGGTGCCTTCGACGTTATTTACGGTGCCGGTTGCCATTGTGCGCAGCCCATCGAGAACTATAACGGCACGTGGATTATCTACGGTCTGGGCAACGCCGTCACCGAGTCGGCGAACACGCCGGAAACCTTGGTCAACAATCAGGGTGTGACCGCACGCATCCAGTTCGCCGGCAAGAAGGGCGTCAAGGGGTCGTGGCGCGTCAACCGCATCGATTGGGTGCCCACCGCCAACGTGCATCAAGGCAACTACCAATGGTGCCCGATATCCAGCGACCATCCCATAGGCACATGTTGGGACGAAGCCTACGACGCTCAGATACGCCAACGCATCTGGGATGTCATCTATTCGATGGGCGCGGACCAGAACGTCGTCAAGGAATGGAACATCACGCAGGAGCAGGCGGCAAAGCAATAGTTGCTCGGCTTGGTCTCAAGGAGGGGAAGCCGCAAGGTGACGCTTTTCCCGCCGACCTCCTAATGTGGAGCCCATGACCGAGATTTACGAAACCCAAAGCGAACGCACCGATCTGCCCCTCGTCGTGATGCCGTCCGTGCTTGACTCGATGATCGAGCCCATCAAGGCCCAGTTCCCCGCGCTCCACGACGTTGCCCGCGTGCGTATGTTCGAGGAATTCACGTCCGACGAGGCGACCATAGCCGAGCGTCTGAAGGATGCCGACGCCCTGCTGGTGGGCGGCTACCACATTTCGGACGATCTGCTGCGCACCATCAGCGGGCAGGGGCACGTCAAGTGCATCGTGTTCTGCGGTACCGGCGTCGCCAGCTACCTCAATCTCGATAAGGCGCGCGAGCTGAAGATCCGCGTCTGCAACGCCGAACATTATGGCGATCACGCCGTGGCCGAGCACACCTTCGCCCTTCTGTTCGAGCTCATCCGCCGCGTTGGCCAACTCGATAAGGACGTCAAGGCCGGCAACTGGGCGTGGGCCAGCGGCGATGGACTGCAACTCGCCGGCCGTCGCATGGGCATCATCGGACTGGGCGGCATCGGCTCCACCGTGGCCGGCATCGCCCGCGCCCTCGGCATGGAGGTCGCCGCATGGAATTCGCATGTGCCGCCCGAGCATTTCGAACGCTCCGGTGCCACTCCGGTCGACGATCTCAACAAGCTCATCGAAACCAGCGACGTCATCTCCGTCCATCTGCCGCTGAACAACGCCACGCGCGGCATCGTCACCGCCGAGAACCTTGCGCATGTGAAGCCCGGCACCCTGTTCATCAACACCGCCCGCTCCGAAGTCATCGAATCCGGTGCGCTGCTTGCCCGACTGCAAAAGGGCGATGTTCCCGCCGCACTCGACGTGTTCGACCATGAGCCGCTGACCGCCGACGACGCCATCTGCCATGTGCCCGGCATCGTCCTGACCCCGCACGTCGGCTGGCGTGCCGACGGCGCGTTCAAGGAGCTCACCCGCCAGATGATCGCCTGCCTGACCGCCTACTTCGCCGGCGAAGACTATAACGTCGTCGTCTCCGAACGCTGATAGCCCTGCCTAGCCTCGCGCTCAATCGAACACCCAGCCAGTCGACCACCGGAACACGCTCATGCAGACGATTCTCAACACGCCCG
>OAVH01001768.1_pt1 | contig 10409 bp, 15 predicted proteins | sample 1495281 | NCBI WGS metagenome assembly OAVH01 (sample SAMEA2580082, study PRJEB22360) | human gut metagenome | biome: human gut; feature: human-associated habitat; material: faeces | place: Denmark | collected 2008/2010
CTCATCTAAAATTGGCGCTACTGATATATATCTATCTGTATAACCTAATGTATGCCGAATAAATTCGCAAATCTTTGCTTCATTTAAAGAAAACCTATTCGATTGGATCATTAGTATATGACTATAATCATCATATAGCATAGTCACATCCTCGGTTATGTACTCGTCGTCTTCCAAAGGTATTGCTTCAGCATCTTCACCATCTTTTGCCTTGGCTGGAATATTTACATCTCTTAATTTCATAAGCCTGATAGCAGCAATATTATTCTTTCTGTCATACTCTATTTTCTCTATCCGTGCCTTTATTTCATAAAACTCTATAGACTTTTGAAGCAAATCTTTTTTCTTTAGCAATATCAGCCATTGAGAAAAATCAAATAACTCCTTACTGTTTTTTCCATCTTTCTCAAACTCTTCGAAAATTTGAAAATACCGAAATTTTATTACTCGTTTGTAATTCATAACGCCTCTCCCATCGACATTTTTTTACATTATACCACATCCTAACTGGAAATTCTTCCCATATAATTGTCTGCTGTTTTGTACAATCAGTATAGAACGTATGTTCGTTTTGGTCAAATACCAAAAAGGAATGGAAAAAGCACTCAGCCATAAGCCAAGTGCCTAATCCGTATCTGGAAAATGTCTTGGGGAGGATAAACCAGATACCAATCAGAACGGCCGGCCTCGAACCGGGATCCGCTGCCATTCCTGGCTGCGCGCTTTACCAATTAAGCTACATTCCGACATTGCCGGGTCTTCCCCGGTATGCACCAGCGCTGCGTGGCTAGCTGACGGACAGTCTCTGCTTTCGCTGGCGTACTGTCAAAACCAAATCGGCCACCAGGCTGTTACACACTGGCGACCGTATGAGGGAGGATACATTACATCAAGCAGGTTATCTATCTGCTTATTGCATGATACCATAGTATCAGGTTTCAAGCGAACATGGCCGAACATTTCTAAATTTCTTCAAAAAATCTATTATTACGCATCCGACAGCTATCCTCCGTGAACTTCACCCGCCTCCGCGGAAGCATTCGATTCATGGCCTGCGCCACCTTCCACCACGGCAATCCGTCTATGTAATAGAGCCGGAACATAATCCGCACTTCGCTCTTATCAATGTTCTCTATATACTTCTCAGCCTGGCAGGTCAGCTCCAACAGCTCCTCCTCCTTCGCTGTCAACATCTCCCGAAGCCGTTCTCTCGCTGCTCCCTTCCTTTGGTACTGCGGATCCGGAATCCCTGTAATTTTAATCGGGCCGTATGTTCCGTCCTTTCTGGTTCCCTTCACCGTATCTGATACAATTGGTGGATGTTCCAGGTACTTATCCAGTTCCCCGATTCTTCTCCTGATATCCTTTATCTCTTCTCTCATCTCGCAATACTGGACGAGTATTTCTTTGTCCAAGTCATTCACCTGCCTTAAATCCGTTTTATAATGTGTTTCCCAGACGTTTACGAGATTGGCTTGTCCCGCAGCTCCAATACCGGACACAGCACTGTGTAACAATATGCTGGCATCTGCGCCGACCAGGTCTCCGGCCGGGGCCCCTTCAGGATGTAGTCCTGGACGGATGCCCGACGGCGTTGCTGCTCTGCCACTTTTATGTAATCTGATTTACTCGTTAGCCTCACTCCTTCTTGGTTAAATGTCAATTTATGGGAGATGGTTCATTCCAGATAACATAACCTTCTGAAGAACTGTTCCCTTCTATTTCTTCATCTTCCATGATTGCAGCTTTATCGTTTGCTTGCTCCTGTGAATTAGCTTCAAAAACCACTTTTCGAAAGCAGGCATACTCTACTTCATATTTTTGCATAATATCCTTCCCCCCGGTTCTCTCGGAAATGTCAAGTTATTGTATCCATGCCTCCTGCGGCATGCAGTTTATCAGCCGCTCAAATTCCTTCATCCTGTCATTCCAGTTGAAAAAATCGTCCTCATCCGCTTTCTCATAAAGTTCTTCAATTCGCTTGACCATTTGCAGATATCCGGTATTCTGATCCCGTAGGATGTCGATTGCTGCTTTAAGCTGATCGTATCTGGATATAAGTCCAAGGTATGACCGGATAATCCGGAAGGACAGCTTCGCTGTATCCAGGATCTGCTCTTTTGTCATCCTGCTGATGCGTTTCTTTGCTTCTTTTTCCGCCAGCCCCTCCTCGTACCCTCCCATAAGCGGCATATAGTCTGATTCATATGGATCCCAACCTATCAATTCTCCGCCTCCGATGGCTGGGAACCAGCTATTAAATGCCTCCTTCTGTTCGTCATGCCACAGCACATCTTGTAGATCCTCGCGCATCTGCTCGCATTCGGCGCACAAATCGCCAAACATCATTTTAAACTCATAGGCTTCCTCATCGTTCCCGTCCAAAGCGTTGATAAGTGTTTCATCATCCCCGTCAAAATACCATCTGACGGATTCACATTCTTCCTGGATGTCATACAAATTATTATTAATTTCATCCAGATTCAGCCCCTTTACAACTGGTTTTTTATACCTGAGATTTTTGGCTTTCTGCCTCCTGGTTTCATCTGCATCTATCATCCTAATCCGCCTCCTTCCTGATTTTTTACTTTGTTAATTCCTCAGATCGTCCAACGGATGAGTCGCCTCACTGTCATAATCAGCAGACTCGTAGTCCTCTTCCATACCTAAGGCTATAGGGCAATCAAAACATTCATGATGCTCACAAAATACACATTCTTTTCTCACATGCTTTCCCCCTCTAAATCCTCATTTAAACAAGCTCCCTCGCTGCCGATCTAAACATCATAAGCAGCATTTCTGACACTGGCCTCAATCTGTCTTTTCTCTTTGCCTTTTTAACAGTTCTCAACTCATACCATTCACCTCGGTAATTTAAATTGCCAGGCACGAATACGCCTACATAATACGGAATCTCATTTTTCACTTTCTCGAAAACTTCTTCCGGCATAACATAGTAATTAAAATCACCAAGGAAGTTATGGCCGTTCTTAGAACAAAAATCTTCTACGGATGATTTTACTTCATAGCAATAAAAATCACCTTTCTCAATTCCTGACACGGTATTGTTTACCGGCTTAAACATCATATAATCCACACGCACTGCATTGCTGGTGGCATAGTCAAACGTAACTTCTCTCGCCCAATAAATCCTCGGATCACTATGCGGGTTTATATGTTTCTGTATTGACAACGATAAAAGCGCCGTAATCTCTGGCCTACTGCTCATTAGCTCCCTCCTCAAAATCTTCAGTTTTCTATACACTTTAATTCTTCTAAAACCCTGGACGGTGACGTGTTATCTGTACAAAACTGATTGCAGCTATCGCAATAAGCGCAGTATTCAATCCTACTGTGTTCCATCCTATACACTTCGGCTTTTAACTTGCTGCCGCAGATTGGGCACGTTCTATTTATTTCCCCATCCATTTACTGTTCCTCCTCTAAATCTTCAGTTCAGCCAGTTTGCCACTTCATCCGCCGGAAACGTAAATTGTATTTCCCCGTCATTCACAGAAACTGTTTTCCCTATTGTGTCGTTGGTAACAATAATTTCCAGGCAACATCTTTTAAATCCATTTCTGCTATCAAATTTCATTCCTGATAACTTAATGTGTTTATTCTTACATTTCATTTTTCTCCTCCTTCCGAAAATCCTCAGTTTAATTCTACAGCACGTTTTATAACCTCGGATAAAGGCAACTCTTTATCTGCTCGATTGCACAGTTTTCTTATTTCACATTCGGGGCAGGCAGTTCCGACACAAAATGATTCCAGCGCCTCCACTGCCTCTTCTAATAATTCCTTTTTACTTTTCAAATTATCACTCCTCTAAATCATCATTTAACCTCTTTGCAAACTCTACTGCATCTACATATCGCTCATCACACATCGGCCGCCCATGCTCGAAGGGCTCTTCGCAGTCATCTTTATACCGGCACCCGTAGCAGGCCAGCAACTCCAGGTGGTGTTTTGCTTCTTCTGCATCTTTTCGCAGCCAAGTTATAATACATTTTCTCAGGTTTTCATCTGTGCAAACTGCCTCTTCATCATCTCCGCTGCAACCTCCCCGGCAGAACTGCCTTGTCAGTTCCTCTCCAACACCACTCTCACAGCCCATCTGGATAATAAGCTCCACGAACCGTTCCGGCGTGCCGGCGTATTTCTCATAATTTGTCATTGTCCTCTCCCTCTCATCCGTTCATCCAGCTCAATTTCCATCTCCAAAACTGTCTGGCTTAAAAATGGATATTTCTTTTTTAGGACCACAGAATATGTATGCATGCGTTCCCACTCCTCAGAATCTCGTCCCGGAACTCGATTCTTATATCGGTTCCAAAACTTGTTATATACTTCTTCAAAGCCAGCCTGTACCTGAGCATTGGTCATATTTTTTCCACCTTCACATATATGCCAGGCATTCTTGCCCAGTATTTTTCAATCACCTCGCTGGCCACCTGAGCGTCGTCTGACCAGAAATGCAGTCCTGTCATCACGTCCTTTAGCATCTTCACCAGGTTATCTGTATCCGGTTTACTGGTCTTATATTCCCCATCCAGATGATCGCCCTTTAGCGGAAAGCACCACCAGGTTGTCAGTCTTACCGCCCCGGAGAACTTCTCATCCGGAACATGCTTCCCCAGGTGGGCCCTCAGCTTTTCCCGAACTGCTTTCAGTTCCTGTGGCTCATAGAAGACCGGCTTTCCATTTACAACTCGGACTTGCTTTTCCTGATGCGTCATTGTAGGTGGCAGCATTGCCATAAAAAATTCAATTGCCATAACCTCACCACTTTCGCACATTAAATTATTAAACTTCGATTCTTTGTGAAAAACTCTTCTGTCAAAGTACAGGGGAAGGAGTCGTCGTGCGCCAGCTATACGCACGACTACTTTCCCCCTTTGACCGTCAGGGAAAATAACTTATTTATCCCCCTTTAGGGGGATAGTTTTTTTCTTCCCTAAGGAAAATAACGCAAAACCTGTTTTTTTCCTTCGTTTTTTCCCTAGAGAAAATAACGCAACATGCATGTTTCTTTCCCTAAGGAAAATAACATGATTTCTGTTTTTCCCTTCTCTGGAAGAGAAGGGAAATTTTATGTTTTTTTCCTTACCTCGCTCTCTACAACTTCAAATCCGCCATGCTCCTTCAGACGGCTCCTAACTGTTTTTTCACTCACTCCAAGGTACTCGGCCAGGTCGGAAACCATCACTTTTTCTTCCATTCCACAGGCTTCAAAAGCCGTTGCAATGGATTCTTTCCTCTCCTTTGCTTTCTGTTCTTTCGGCTTTCGGTTTGCCATTGCCCGCTTCCAAGGGGGCTGTTCCGCATCTGGTTGTATGTCGTTCAGAATACCAATCTGATCCACCTTATGTACCGGATAGTCAAACCACAAGCTCACTGGCGGAAACTTCGGAAACTCCCTCAAAGTCCCCTCAATACGCCAGGCCGTCACAGCTCTGGCTCTTGTCTTAGCGGCCTCCACAATGAGCTGCAGTGCCTTCCACTGCCATTCATCAAGCTTATTCTCGCAGTAATTCAGCATCTGGTAACTGCTGCACAGATCGTCTTGTGAAAGGTTATCCTCCCATTTAAAATGGGCATCCAGATATTGCTTGCAGGCGGCACATACTGCCTTATTCTCTTCGGCCTTCAGCACATCCTCCGACAGATCCAGTTCAATCATGTCCAGCATAGCGTCCGGATCCCTGGCAAAAACCCCGGAACCGGATGCCCGGTCCATGGACTTCTTTCCTCCCTGGCTGCCTTTGCTGTGATGATGGCAGTAGATAACAGCCACCCCCAGTTCCGTGCAGACCTTGTCAAACTGATTACAGAAATTTGCCATCTGATCTGCGCTGTTTTCGTCACCGGTGATGACTTTGTAGATTGGGTCAATAATGATGGCAATATAGTTTTTCTTGGAAGCCCGACGGATGAGCATCGGCGCCAATTTATCCATGGGACGTGACTTCCCGCGCAGATTCCAGATATCTATATTTTTAAGGTTCTCCGGTCGCCAACCTAGGGCCCGGTAGACGTCCTTAAAGCGGTGCAGGCAGCTGGCCCGGTCAAGCTCCAGGTTAACATACATCACTTTCCCCCGTGAACATGGCCATGAAAGCCACTTCTGGCCCTCCGCAATGGCAATACAAAGTTCAATCAGGGCAAAGGATTTCCCCGCCTTGGAGGGGCCGGCAATCAGCATCTTATGGCCCTGACGGAGCACTCCTTCAATAAGAGGGGGGGACAGCTCCGGAAGGTTGTCCCAGACTTCCTCCAGGCTTTCCGGATCTGGCAGATCATCGCTGATACTCTCGATCCATTCCTTCCATTCCGTAAAACTTTCTTTTCCGATATTGGTATCTACCAGGAACTGTTTCTGCCCGGCCCGCATCACCCCGGGCATCCGGGAGAGCCTGGACGGGTTCCGGTTCTGCTTATCAATATTCAGCCCGTTTTTCTTGCAAATATCGTACAGATAGTCAACCCGCTGCCGGTATTCCGCATAGTTCCCGGCGTCGATACGGACAATCGCGTGCAGGCTTTTCTTCCCGGAATGCACCAGGCAGGCCACCGGAAGTTCCAGTTCCCGAACAATAGCATTCTGCTTTTCAATTTCCATGGAATCGGATTCCACCAGGGCATACCGGAAGTCCGTCACATTGTCATTCTTACAGCCATTTCCGTCCAATGGGTTGAATCGGATCCATGCCCCAACTTCCGGGTTGTAGTCTCCCAGGACACTCCCAATATCACCATCACAGTGGGACAGTTCCTCGATTAACTGCCCAGCGGTCCGATCCCAGTTCCCTTTAGTGGGCATGTAGCGCCCCTCTTTTTCAAAACTTTTAGTGACATAGCCTACGTTCTCTGTAGAATCAAACAGCGTTTCCAGGTACCGGATTAAATCTGCAATCGGATCCCAGTTATCGGCCGGAGGTTCAATCTCCTCTCCCTCCACCCAGTTGCTGTCAACTATCTTTCCTTCCTCAGAAATGGAATCTCCCCAATCCAGTGACGTTCCCTGGTCAACCGGCGGCGTCCACCCCTGTTCCCTGGCTAACTGCACCAGGGTACCGCCGGTTACCGGAGAAGTAGCCGCACCGTGGAACCCATTCCACTTCCGGTCACATTCGCCTGCATGATACCGGCTGGGATCTCTCTGGCTCCAGTCATCCCAAACCCGCACACTGTAACCTTCGTGGTGCAGGGCCATCCCCACATTCAGCCAGTCCTGGTAATCCAGCGCTGCAGGCTCAATTGATTCAAGTATCTCCAAGAAGTCATACTGGTTACCGTCCATCATCTGCTTACTCCCCCTCTCTATATTCGTTCGGCTTAACGCCATTCGGGATTTTCCATCCATTGGCGGCAATCCGATCTATCATTTTTTTTGCCGTTTCAAACTGCCATGTCCCTACATGCTGGAACCCCCGACTCTCCAAAAAGCGGATTTGCTTTGGAGTGGTAAGTCCCTCCTCCCGGCGCAGGTGCAGCCGATCCAGAATCTTGGCCGCCTTCCCCGCACTTTCAATTTCATCCGGAAGGATCCCCAGTTTCTCCAGCGTACTCTTCTGTCTATCGGAAGGCGGCGCTAATTCCCAGCCGAATGCCGGAACGTATCCGGCCAGGTCTTCCGCCTGAATACTCATTTCAAACTGCAGCGGATCCACCAGCTTTTTCTTCCGGGTGCGCATCTCCTTAAGCTGCTTGGCCAGGGCTTCTTCCCGTTCCGCAATTACTTCCTCAGATGCCTTTTTCTCCGCCTCTTCAATATCCACCGGGCAGCCACAGGCTTCTTCCAGATCTGCCGTCATCCTCTGGGCTACCTCTTTCTTGTCGCAAATCAGGTCAGCCGGATGGCACAGTTCATGCCGCTCCGTATGCCAGAGGAAGTCTAAGAGTAAAAGGTGTTCCTTGCCTGGGTGAAGCCGTGTGCCTCGTCCTACCATCTGGCTGTACAGGCTCCGTACTTTCGTTGGCCGCAGCACTACAATACAGTCCACGGATGGGCAGTCCCAGCCTTCTGTCAGCAGCATCGAATTGCACAGGACGTTATAATCGCCCCGGTCAAATGCTGCCAGAATTTCTGCACGGTCTTTGCTCTCCCCGTTCACTTCTGCCGCACGGAATCCTTTTTCGTTTAAAATGTCACGGAACTTCTGGCTGGTCTTTACCAGAGGAAGAAACACGACCGTTTTTCGTTCTTTGCAGTATTTCTGCATTTCTTCTGCAATCTGGTACAGATAAGGATCCAGCGCCGTTGCAATGTCACCAGCCTTAAAGTCACCGGACTGCATCGCCACGCCGGATAAGTCTAACTGCAGGGGAATGGTCAGTGCCTTAATTGGGGAGAGATACCCTTCCCTGATTGCTTTCGGCAGTGTATATTCATAGGCAAGGCTGTCAAACACCTCTCCCAGGTTCCGCATGTCGCCGCGATCCGGCGTAGCCGTCACGCCTAACACCTGCGCCCCGTCAAAATGCCTCAGGACCTTTTGATAGCTGTCTGAAATGCAATGGTGGGCCTCGTCAATAATAATGGTATTAAAGTATTCGGCAGGGAACTGTCCCAGCCGTTTTTCCCTCATCAGGCTCTGCACGGAACCCACCACAACCCGGAACCAGCTTCCCTGGCAGGACTGCTCCGCTTTTTCCATGGCGCAGCCCAGGCCAGTCGCTTTCCAGATCTTGTCCGCCGCCTGTTCCAGGAGCTCCCCTCTATGGGCCAGGATAAGGATCCGGTTCCCTTTCCGGACTTGATCCTCTGTCACCTTGGCAAACACGATGGTTTTGCCGCAGCCGGTTGGAAGAACCAGCAGAGTCTTTTTGATGCCTCTCTCCCATTCTTTCTCAACCGCTTTCCTGGCTTCCTCCTGATAAGGCCGAAGTTCCATGGCTTAAAAGTTCCCTGCTGTAAATTTCTTCGGCTCATAGGGCAGATACTTGGACACTTTATTGTTCCTTTTTGGATTCCCGTTTTTATCAGTATAGGAATTCACAATCAATTCCACTTTCCCCGCGGAACCTGGTACCTCGTTCCAATTGGGGCGCAGCGGCTCCCCTTTCTTTTTCTGTCCGATAGAGAGGAAGAACTGGCTTAAGCGCCACTCCGCTTTTGTGTTTAAATACAGGCTGTCAAATACCTTTCTCTCATTACCGTCCTTGTCTGTCACGAGAAGTTCCAGATTGGCCATGTTACAGGCTGCCATCTTCTCACTGCCTTGAAATCGGGCTCGTTCCATCGAGGCCACTGTAAATTCATACGCACCGGCCGGGAGGGGCTCGAAGTCCTGCCCCTCGTTATTAATTTCCTCATCCCAGCCAATCTCTTTATTCTCAAAATCACTCATTGTCATGTCCTCCTTTAATTAAAAACCAGCGCATCATTCTTCTTCATTTCCTGAACCATACCATACACTTTAGCCCAGGCGCCAACCAGGCAGCCGTCTACAAAGTCCTCCGGATAATCTCTGACCGCCATATCCGCAGGAAAATACCCCCTAGCCGCTACCACATTTTGAAGATCCCATTCGTCCACACCTCCGGCGATCATCAGATCCCGCAGTTTCTTCGGAATCCTGACATCCGGTTCCGTAGTTTTTTGTGATGTCATAGGTTCTGGCTTGCTCTCCATAGGCTCTGCCGCCGGCGTTTTCGTTTCATACTTTTCCTCGCCCTTACTGGCCGGAAGCTCTGGCATTAAATCCATCTTTCCCTGGATTGCATTCACCGCAGTATTCCTAACTGCATCCGGCTTCGCCGCCTGTCCGGGATGCTGCCCTCCAATGATGTGTAAAATAGAGCTATAATCAAAGGGGACCTCATCCGGCAGTCCATAGCGGTTCTTGGCGTCCCAGCAGCTGTGATGGGTGGTATACATCACCCGCTTGCCCCCCTGGGCCTTGTTCTTTCCTTTCTGGGTTCCCTGGCCGTCTACGTTGACTACCATGGTTTTATAATTGCAGAACAGAACCATATCAGCCCATTCTTTCACCATGGGAGCTACTCCCTTGCTGAGCTTCATCTCCCACCGGTCGTAAGCCCCTAATTCATCTGGCTGTTCAAACTTACGCATTTTTGCATGGGCGGTTAGAACAACATGGATCCCGGCATCCACCACTTCGGATAGAAGATTTAGAAACCGTCCGAATTCTTCCTGGATGTAGATATACCCCTTTCCATATCCGAACTCCTCAATGCTGCTTTTGTGGTTCTTATCGCAGACATGGGTAATGCAGAGCATTTCCGCCCAATCTGCTGTATCCACAATAAGCGTCCGACAAAGCTCCGGGTGGGTATTTACATATCGCACCTGCTCTAACATCATAGCCCAGCTGCTGGGCGGCTCTGTCCGGGCACAGCGAACAGGCCTCACCCAGATAAGTCATCAGCTCCCAGGTCTC
>OAVH01001769.1_pt1 | contig 10406 bp, 9 predicted proteins | sample 1495281 | NCBI WGS metagenome assembly OAVH01 (sample SAMEA2580082, study PRJEB22360) | human gut metagenome | biome: human gut; feature: human-associated habitat; material: faeces | place: Denmark | collected 2008/2010
GTTTTCTAGGCAATTTCCAATCTAACGGGTGTTGCACTTTCATTTAGACAACGGGTTTCTTCGTTTGAATTTGCTTTTTTATACGCCAGAGCAATAATTCATGAATACCTCCAGTCAGAACAGCGTCATCTCGTCGGGATCATGCCAGACGTCATCCTCTGCCCCTGTCTCATCCGGTTCCCCTTCCACATAGCCGGCGGAGCCGGCGAACATGCTGCCGCCATGCCGCTTGCGTTCCTCGGACACCCGCCGCTGGATCTCCTCGCGCTGCCGTTGCTCCTCGGCACGGGACTCTGCCCTCGCACGCCGTTCCTCGGCGCGTTCGGCGTTCCTCCGCTCCCTCTCGCTCCGCTTGGTGTCGTCCTCACGGCTGCGTTCGATGGCCTGCGTCTGCGTCACCGTGGGCACGCTCGTCCGGTTCGGGAACACCGTCACCCGCTGCGGCCCCAACGTGAGCCTGCACGGGTACACCTCCACGACCTCGGCCACAGCAAGCTTGAACTTCCGCTTAAACTCCTTCAGCTCTGAGTCGCTGCCGAACTGCTGGTAGAGCTGCTGCCATGCGATCGTGACCGGCTCGTGCAGGTTGTAGACGCGCTTGGTCAGCCACCAGTACACGTCGATCGCCATCGGTTTGCGGAGCCTGGCTATCACCTTGAGGTCGACCGGCACCGGATGGTCGCGCAGCATATCCACGTAGCCTTGGCTCAGCTGCACCCAGTTCTCGAACAGGCCGTGGGACTGCGGTTCATTCCGCAGCCAATCGATGCGTGATTTCTCGGCGACGACGAAGTTGCGCATGTTCGTCTCGTTCTCGGTGTTGTTGGAGATGTGGTAGGAACAGGCGAACAAACGCTCCAGTTGGGGTTTGATGGATTTAAGCTGCCGTCCGCCGACCTGCACGTCAATCATGCGCAGGAACTCGCGGAACGTGGTGCCCAGATGTAATACGTTCGTTTCCGGGTCGAAGCACGGGTTATTCGTCTTGATCATCGTGCACGCCCACAGCTCGAATAGGCGCGGATACTTACCGTAAGGCAGACAATCCTCGCCACTGATGAACCGGACCACCAGATTGCCATTACGCCGGACTATCTCTCTGGCGTTGTCCTTGGGCCTCCTGTAGGGCAGGGAGACCTGCGCGGCGATCTTGGAAATGAAGCCGTGTGACATCCACGGTTCGTCCTCCGGGAGAGTCAGTTCCCCGGAACGGGTATCATCGACCATTGCTAATCACGCTCCTAGTTAACGTGGTTGCCATGCCTTCGGAGGTGCCAGCCTCGCGGGGGCATTTTTATACCAAATTTCGGTGTGTACTTTAGCCACCATGCTAGCAGGGCAGGTGTGTACTTTAGCCACCGACATGCGTGTACTTTAGGTACGTTCGGTGGATAACTGCGTGTACTTTAGCCACCAATGAGCGTGTACTTTAGCCACCGCGAGGGGCTTTAGCCACCATTTGAGGGGCTTTAGCCACCATTTGAGGGGCTTTAGCCACCGCAATGTGTCCTTAGCCCTTGTGGCAGTAGGGCTGAGCGGGGGTCCCAGATATACAGATATACAGATACTTAGAGAGCGAATTTTGAAAGAACCTCTGCCGGATGTGGATAACTCACGTGGGCTTTAGCCACCGTGAGACGTTTCGGCCATCTGAGGGCTTTAGGTAGGTTTCCGTCATGCGTCGTGGGCTTTAGCCACCATTCGAGGGGCTTTAGGTACGCGCTGTGACCCCAGTCCTTGCAGGAATAGGATTGAGCGGCGGTTCTAGATATACGGAACGCACTGTTAAATCGTTGGAATTTCAACGGAACTTTGCTATCTGCATAGACGCCGTCATGGAAATGATTGCGCCGTTTTGGAACCTTATCGAACGTACGTCCGCGCTAGTCGGTATCGGCGTCCACTGGCGATGGGCGATCTACATCGCGGCGGCTACTCTGTTGGTCGAGGATACGTTGAGGATCATGAGGCGACCCTAAGCAAGTCAAGGGCTTTAGGTAGGTATGTGCCCTCGGCTAGCCGGGCAAGGGGACACGTCCGCCAGACGCATCCCCTTGCAGTGCCCGCCCGTACTCCCGGTCAATGTCCGGTGTCGAACGTGGGGTGATCGGCTGTCGGCTCGTGCGGTTCGGTGGCCGGTTGGTCGGCGGGGTCGTAGCTGATGGCGACGCCCCAGAGGTTCTTGTCGCTGTCACGGATCGGGAACGCGACGGCGGAGAATTTGACCGTTCTGCCGTCGAGCGTGCGTGCCCTGGCCCATCGTGCGGCGGTCTTCTGCGCCTTGATCCTGCCGATGTGGCCGACCGGGAGGCTCCACCATTGGGGGTTGTCCCTGTGGCTGTGCATCGACGGGGTGGCTATCAGCCGGCGCGCGACCCTGTCCGCGGGTGTCTCCTGGGTTTCGAGGTATGGGGAGAGGTAGCCGTAATCGACCCGTTCGAGGCCGAGGTTCTCCTTGGAGTCGTCCAGGCGCAGCTCGGCCGGGCGGACCGGTTTGCGCTTCACGGGCTCGTGCCCCGCGCCGTCGTCCTGCGAGCCGGTCTGCATGTCGTACATCGCGTCATCCATTGGTATGCGTCCTTTCCATATGCAATGCCCGATGCGTATCCAATTCTATCCATCCGCCAGCCGATCCACCGCATGATCACACATCAACCGCCCGTATCCCCCACGCCATCACCAACCCCAATACGCATATCCATACGACCCACCATATTCCAGCAGCATCATCCGACCCGATACCTCACCCACAAAACTCCAATCATTAATCAATAGCAAGGTACTTATGCCCACTGCGTGGGCAAGCCGGTATCTAACGTGGCGACGGGGTAGAATTGGTGTCATGCGTGGGCATATCGTCAAGGTCACCACCGGGGGGCGTTCCCTGGAGGAGTACCTGAAAGGCTGCAATCAGGCCGGACAGGGCCTCGAAGCGTACCTTGGCGAGCATTCTGACGGTCTGCGCTTCCATCGTTACGCGGATGGCACGAAATGTTCTTCGAAGCGGTTGCGTGACGGCGGTTTGGAGATGCTGCTGGACGGGCGCGACCCGGACAGCGGGGAGCTGTTGAAGTCGTTTCGTGCTGGGAACGTGCGCGCCTATGAGATCCCTTTGAACGACAGCAAGGATCTGGACGTGGCGTCGGTCGTGTACGGGGACGTGCGCGAGGCCCGCATGAAGGCCCAGGCGCGTGGCGAGGAGGCGGTCAGGAGGTTCCTGGCCGAACGGCTGACGGTGCGTCTGCGCTGCGGGGACGGCAGGCGGCGGTGGGTGCGGCCGGACGAGGTGATGTTCGTGTCCGCGACCCATTTCACCAGCCGTGCCGGCGACCCTGAGCTGCACCGCCACCTGGAGCTGATCAACCGGGTGCGGGTCGGCGATGAATGGTACAGCATCGACAGCAGCCGACTGTTCGGCATGTACGAGAACATCCGTTCCGTGTACGAGACCACGGTGTACGGGGACGCCGGCCTGTGCGACGCGATGGCCGCGCACGGCATGACGCTGGACATGCAGGGGCGTGTGCCGGAGCTCGGGAACGCTTCGGACGTGTTCAGCAAACGCCGGGACGCGATCAATGCGCGTATGGCCGAGCTGGTGGACGAGTGGAGGGCCGCGCATGCGGACGGCATGCGCCGGGTGCGTGATCCGGGGACCGGCGATGTCGTGGGCATGGTCGGCTACGGGACGGTGGCGGAGCCCGACGAGCGGACCCTGATGCGTCTGCGCCTCCAGGCATGGGCCGACACGAGGCAGGCCAAGGGGCGGTGGAACACGCGCGTGGACTACGGGGCGTGGAACGAGGAGCTGCGCGCCGCTGGCTACGACATCCCCGCCATGCTCGACGGCGCGGCGGCGGATCCGCGGCCACGGGCCGTCGGGTTCGGTGCCGACGCGGTGCGGCGGTGCGCCGTGGCGGCCATCGCCGCGTTGCGGGAGACGAACAGCGCGTGGAGCCTGGAACAGCTGGAGGTCGCCGCCTACGACCAGGTGCGCCTGACCGGGGCGACGGGAACGCGCGACGAGCTGAAAGCCCTGGCCGAGGGGATACGCGACCGGGCCCGGGAACTGTGCGTCATGCTGAGCGAGGACCCGCGGGCGAGGGCCGGTTGGGTGAAGTCGCTGACGTGCCGGGCCGTGGTCGAGTGCGAGGACGAGCTCAAGGGCCGTCTGGCCGCCCGCGGCGTCGAGGAGACCGCGAACCCGCGTCTGGACGATCTCGCGGAACGGTACACGCTGGACGCCGGACAACGCGAGGCCGTCGAAACGATCTGCAAGGGCGATCCCCTCGCCGTGGTCGAGGGCGCGGCCGGCGCGGGCAAGACCCACATGCTCAACGCGGTCAACGACTATTGCCGGGAGAACGGCAAACGGCTGGTCATCGCCACGCCGACCCAGAAGGCGGCGCTGGTCGCGGGCGAGGAGGTCGGCACCGGGACGGGGACCCTGATGCGTCTGCTGGAGGCATACGGCTGGCGGAACGACGAGACCGATCCCGAACACCCCTGGTATCGCGTGGCCGAGGGGCAGTCCGACCATCGCGGCAACACCTACCGGGGCGTGCCCGACGAGTACCGGCTGGACCGTGACACGTTCCTGGTCGTGGACGAGGCCGGCATGATGGACCAGGACCAGGCGCTTGCGCTGCTGCGCGTGGCCGACGAGACCGGGGCGAGACTGACGCTGGTGGGCGACACCATGCAACTGAATGCCGTGGGCCGCGGCGGCGTCATGCAACTGGCCGAACGGTACACGGGCAACGTGGTGGCCATGCGCGACGTGCACCGGTTCAAGGACCCCGACTACGCGGCCTACACCATCCGTCTGCGCGAACGGACGCCCGCCAACGCCGAACGGTTGGCCGGCGAACTGTTCGATCGCGGCATGGTCCGGCATTGGGACAGCGACGAGGCGACCGTGAACGCGATAGCCGCCGCGTGGATGGAGCACCCGGACACCACGATCAGCACCGTCACGAACCGGCAGGCCGCCGAGGTCAACCGGGCGATCCAACGGTTGAGGCTCGACGCCGGCCAGTTGGGCGACGAGCGTTGCGCCTCCATGATCGACGGCCAGGAGATCCATGTGGGCGACATCGTCATGACCCGCAGGAACGACAACCATATAGGCGTGGCGAACCGGCAGACGTTCGCCGTGCTCGGGATCGACGAACGGTCGGGGATGCTCGTCGGGGACGGGAAACGCACCTACAGGCTCCCCGCCGAATACGTGGCCGAGGCCGTGCAGCTAGGATACGCGAGCACCACCTACGGCGCCCAGGGCGTCACGAGCGGGCACGCGATCTTCTACGCCGCCGAGGGCGCGTCCGGTGCCGACGCCTATGTGGCCCTGACCCGCGGTAAGACCGGCAACCAGGTGTTCATGACCGCGGGCGGCGACGAGGACGCCCTCGACACCCTGACCCGCATCATCGCCAGGGACAAGGGAGACAAGGGGCTCGAAGCCGCCGAGAACAATCTCCGCGAGCAGATCGAGCAGATGGCCGAACCCGTCGACGCCGGCCTGAACGCCGAGGAGTCGTCCGAACTGCGTGACCTCGACCGATGGCTGCAAGAACGGAAGACCGGCCTTCTGCAGGGCGCCGATCGAAGGGTATGGGCTTCGGAGCCGTTGCCGGAGCTCCATGCGGAGATTGAACGGGAGCAGCGTCGCGCCGGCGAACTGTCCGAACGCATCCGCGACATGCGGGATCAGTACGATACGGCGCGGAGCCGGGCCGAACACGTCGCGGACGATTACCGGGACCGCCTGCGCGAACTATCCGACAAATGCGGCGCGGCGCTTGACGCCGAGACCGCAAGGCTTGAACGGGACATGGCGGACGACTGGCGGGACGTGCACCGGCTGCTGGAACGTCATCACGAGGACGAGACCGAAAGGCTCCGCCTGACCGACCGGAACGAACCGGGATACAGGAGCTTCGTGATGGGCCGACGCCGACTGGCCGGAGAGGCCACCGAACGCGCGAACCAGTCGCTGATGCGATACCAGGCCGCACGGGCGGAGTTCGAGGACCGGTGGCACATCGGCTACGGCGAATACCGGAGCAATCATGAGCTCCGCATCGCCTCAGCCCGGGCCAAGGCGGAGGAGACGCCGGCCGTGACCGATCTGCGCGATCGGATGCGTGACCTCGAACACGAGCGGGAACGTGATCCGGAGATCAGTGCGCCGGAGCGTCTGCGCGCCCGTGTCCAAGAGCTCGGCAACGAATGCGAGGAGGTCCTACGGACCAACGCGGACCGCCGGAGCATGGCGGACATACGGCAGGCGGAGACCCTGGGCGACCGGGCGCGCCTGGCCGCGTTGCGCGACATGCGCAGACCCGACGCGATCGATGAGTACAACTCCGTCCTCGGCCGGCTCGAAGAGGGTTGGGGCCGCGGGTTCTGGAACGAGCTGACCGGATTCCGGGAGGAACATCCGAACTGGGGCGGATGGGCCATGCCGGTGCTGCGGAACGACCAGTTCAACTACAACGGCGAATTCGAACCGTACTTCAAGGAACCGGAGGACATACGATACCGCGACGACGCCGTGCTCGGCACCCTGGTCGAGACCGCCGCCTACCAACGCCTGGAACGGGACCAGCTCCGCACCATGACCCCACGCCAGATCGACCAGGCGACCCGGAAGCTCAGGAAGAGCCTCGAAGTGCGCGAACACGACAGAACCGCCATCGACCAGGCATGGCAGGACGCCCCGCGCGGCGAGCAGATCACGAACGACCTGGCCGAACTCGAACGGGCCCTCGGCCACCGACCCGGATGGGTCGACTACACCGCCATGCTCCGCGAACGCGAGACCGAATACCTGCTCGGCTACGACTCCCACCCCTCGATCTCGTATGATGCAGACCCCTTCCAAGCGACGCCGACATGGTCGGCGGGCGCGGGCCACGGCGCAGGCTACGGGGCCCGCATCTGACCCTGGGGCGAAGACCATCGGCCATGCTACAATAAATAAATAAAAATAAATATTTAAATATTCCGGGAGGCAGGATGATCATCGGCGTGACCAACATCAAGGGCGGGGTCGGCAAGACCACCAGCTCGCTGGCGATAGCCACCGCGGCCCAAAGATCCGGACTGAGCGTGACGGTCGTGGACACCGACCCGCAAGGCAGCGCCACATTGTGGGCACAGGCCGCCGAGGACGCGGACGACCCGCTCCCCTTCCCCGTCGTGTCGAAGAACCAGGCCGAGATACGGCGCATGCGCGAACGCCGCCCGGACCGCGACGGCGAACTGATCGTCATCGACACCCCGCCGAACGGCGCCGTCGTGGACGAGGCCATCAAGACCGCCGACTTCGTGGTCATCCCCACCCTGTCCTCGCCCATCGACCTGCAGCAGACCATGCTCACCGCCGCCCAATGCCAGGACGCCGGCAAGGACTACGCCGTGCTCATCGTCATGGCCCGCAAGGGCACCAACGCCCTGCGCGCGTTCAGGACCGCCGTCGAGGAATACGGGGCCGGCATCTTCGACACGGAGATCCCGCTGCGTGAGGACTTCAAGGCCGATTTCGGCCACACATTCAGAAGCAACCTCAACGGATACGAGGACGTGTGGAACGAACTGAGAGGGGAACTGCGATGAAGAAGGCCTCGGGACGACTCACCATGAGCATGCAGCCACGCCGAGAACTCGAAGGAAAACCCGTGACCAAGCTCATGGACGTGCAGGACAACACCGGCCGCGGCGACGGCGAAACCGTCCGCAAGGTCATGACCACGTTCCAGATGGACGCGGACCTCAAAGCCGAACTCAAACGATACTGCGCGGACAACGGCATGAAAATGGGCGAGACCATCAACCAAGCCATAGCGAGAATGCTGCACGAATAGCCGCAGAATCCTAGAACAGACATCGACGTCCCGGACAGGCGCGTGCCCGAACGCGGGCAACGCAAAGGGCCGGTGCCCGAAGACACCGGCCCAACGCTTACTGAAAGGGGGTGGAATCAGGGCCACCCACCGGTCTCAGCCATCCTCCCGAAGAAGTCGTTGCGCACCGCCTTGGAATGGGAGGAAGTTTGCAGTGCCTCGAACCGGCACTTCCATGTTAGCCGATACCATCGTTCATGTCGAGAAGGTCTTGTTGCAGGGACCAGAACGACCGTCCGGCAACCGCCGGACGACGCTGCCGCGCCAGTCGCGGCGCGGCTTACTGAAAGGATTGCGCCATGCGCAAACCAGAAAAGGGGCCGCGCGGCGGCCTCGTGGTCTGGCTGATGGCGGTCATCGTCATCAGCCTCGCTCCCGCGATGCATCCCATCGCGGCCGACATCGCGGTGCTGTCACTCACGGCATACGCGATCAGCGCACACAGCCGCCAATAACGGCACCACGGCCCGTCCGAGCTTCCACGCCCGGACGGGCTTTCAGCTAAGAATATTTTCAGTAGTCAATCGCATCCCGCCATGTGTCATACTGGCATGTGGCCGATGTTTCGGGGCCGGTGACTCGTCGTTCGTCAATCGTGTGGCCACTGAATATGATTTCGCAGGAGACGTTGTCTTCCACTCCGCCGGAATCACGTTCAACCGTGAAGGTGAGCGGCCTGTCGTTCTCAAGCCAATCGTCCGGAGCGACTTTCAACCAGTCCCCTTTGATTCGGGTTTCGAGAACCGTCTCGCTCTGCGACTCAATCCTGACGGTCCCCGACTCCGCATAGGCGCGAAATTCGAGATGAGCGCCGGCATCGTCGCTTTGAACCGGTGCTCCGGTACAACCCGACATGAGCGCAAATACCGCCAGACACAGGCCGGAAAACAATGGTTGTCTCTTCCTCATCGATCGTTCCGCCGGTTCGGACCGCGCCACAGAATCCTGCACATAAGGGCGAGAACTGCTGTCACGACAATGAACACAGCCATCAACATGAATATGTTCATGGAAGAATCCGTGCCCATTGCGGTGTCGGAAGACACGACGCCGATAGATCCGCCGCCGGCTGAATCGTCAAACCCAGATGGCGCGTTCTTACGGATCGCGATGTCTCCCTGCTCCACTTGTACAGACTCGGGGACAATAGCGCGTGCAGCTTCGTTGAGAGGTGAGATTCTGCTGTTTTCCATCGAATAATACGCACGGGAGAAGCCATCGCTGATGAGAGTGGTGCTGTCATCATCATCGAGCAGGGACGCCTCTTCTATATCGGGAGAAAAATTCCCCACTTCCAGACTTCCGTTGTTGTCCCAGATCGTGATCCTTCCCACTAATCTACCTTCAACCTCAACGGGTGCCACCCAGTCGTAATCCTGCGGGTCCGTGATTGTGTTCGTTATGGCACCTGAATCGTCATAGCGTAGATAATGCACTTTATCGGCATAACCTATTGCAATCTGCGTGGATGCTTCAGGGCTTCCGTCGTTCTGGACAGCTTCCATAAGCGCCAGCGTTTGGGTCCTCGCCTCGTCGCTTTGAGCGAACTCGTTGATTTGCGTGCTCTCGGGCAGATTCTCCGCGCGAGCGATATCAGGGCAGACCGTTCCTATAGCAACGACAAATAACATCGCCGCGAATAATATACGGAACGCCTGAATCAGGGATTTACGAACATTATAGAATGTACTCATTTGTTCCCCCTTTATCGGCTAAAGCCATATCGTGTGTGCGTCCATGTATGACCACTTCCGCTTTTCATCCAGTCGTAAGTTCCACTGCTGTAATACGACTGCAACGGATCGATGTAAGAGACAACAAGATAGCCCGGATCAGAGGTATATCCCCTTATCACAAGCATATGGCCACCGCCGCTATCCCAGCCCCAACGTACCATCAACGGTTTGCTATTGTTAATTTGCCCGCTGATGGTTGCAGTGCTTGCGGCACTATTTATCATCGAACCTGTGTTGCGGATGCCCGCACTTGACAAGGCGCGCCTCACGTCAGTCGATAAATCTCCGGTTACATTGGCGCAAGAAGACGAGTTCTTCCCCCATTTCACATACTGGCATTGGGAAGAATTGCTGCCTCCCAGATATACGGATACGCTTTTCGATGTCGCGGCCCAGCACCAGTAACTTTGTTCCTGTACGTAAATTGGCACAGAAAGATATACAGAAGATGCGGATGCAGTCGTCACGCATGAGAGTGACATAACCAGCGCTGCTGCTAAACTAGTTACCATTGCGGCGATACGCCGCCGTCGCGGTTTCATCGGAATTTCCCCTTTCTCTGACGCGAAGCCCTCGTTGGATTCGCCGTCTCTTTAAGTATAGAACGGCTAATGGCCGTATGCCGGTTTCCCGATGTCTATTTAGAAGTGCAACACCCTTGTTGGTCCTGTAATTCTAACAGTTCGTCGGCGAACGCCTCGGCGGCCCGATGTCTATTTAGAAGTGCAACACCCTTGTTGGTCCTGTAATTCTAACAGTT
>OAVH01001782.1_pt1 | contig 10348 bp, 24 predicted proteins | sample 1495281 | NCBI WGS metagenome assembly OAVH01 (sample SAMEA2580082, study PRJEB22360) | human gut metagenome | biome: human gut; feature: human-associated habitat; material: faeces | place: Denmark | collected 2008/2010
CAGTTCTTCGATGTATAATATAAAATAACTTATAAAAAGCCATCATTTAATCCTGCCCATACTTAATTAATCCACCATCTTTTGTTTCTGTTCCACCCTCTAAAGCAGCAACAAAAATTTCCCTAAATGGTAAAGCCCAATATGGATCTCCAATCTCCTGATCTGAATCTTCAAGTAACATTTTTGCAACCCACTCAGCAAATTCTTTTTGTTTTCCCCTTTTAATTTTTGACTCGTCAAAATTTTCAGAATCAGTTTCAAAAATGTATTTCAAATCCTTAATACTGATTTCCATGTGAAGTTTTTTATCATCAACACTAATTTTCATTAGCTGTTCGTTATTTTTAAACATATTCAGCCTCCTTTAAATCCTCATTACCATCCAACGATACAGTGTCCAGGCATAAGCCCATATGCTGGCGCATCACGCAACACATATTTGACATAACGCCGTACGCTTTCACCGGTATAGAATCCATCCCATTCTTCCAGGATCAGCAGATCGCCTACCTGTATATCATCCTCATCAATTCTGATTTCAAAATTTTTTTCCCGCGCTCTTACTGGCTTAAAAAACTCTGGATGTATCTTTTTTCTTACCCTCTTCATTTTTGCCTTTCTCCTTTAAAATTTAATTGTTAAGGAAATCTCCCTCGTCCATGTCTTTCCATCACGTTCAAAAATGCTTGTCTCCATTGCCTATACTCCTATGCTTATAGTCTTTATGCTGTCTATATCCTCATTTCTAATTCCACAGTCAAAAATTGTTTTCTGTGCTCTATATTGCATAAGCCTGTTCACAGCCGAATCGTATCGCTTGCTGTCAATCTCAAATCCCACATATTGTATACGCGCCTCTTCATAGGCTATCAGGCTGCTGGCGCTACCTACATGTGTATCAAGTAGTTTCCATCCCGGCTGTATGTACTTCTGTGCAATCCAACGGTATAGGTTTACCGGCTTCTGCGTAGGGTGGATACGCTTCTCGTTCAGTTTTTTATTCCCCTGCTGAATCCAGCCCTCGTTGATTGATTTACCTTGCATCATTCCATTCCACATATAGCGGAACAATCTGACAGAATCATGGAGACTGCAGGACGCAATCTCGCAATCTGAAAAACTGCTGGCACTGTTGCACTTATCCCAGATAATCCTTCCCGGTGGGAAGTGCCAGTCAAAGTAATTACATCCCCATACTATCTGTGCCTTTGAAACTCTTTCCAATTCGCGGAAGTATTCCGGGCCTGGAATCTCCCATGCTTTGGACGGCTCATAGCTCCGATGTACTCCTATAGGGCTTACCTTATTCCCGTAATACTTCCGCTTTTCCGGTCCGCTAAAATACGGCGGGTCTACCACAGCAATATCAAAAAACTTGTCCGGGAATTGTTTCATGCCTTCCCTACAATCCATGTTATAAAATCCATATTCCAACATCATTGTAAAAGGAGCCAGGATATCCTTTACGCTGGCCAGCGGCTCCGGCCTCCTTTCTTTGTTTATTTACTTCTCTAAATCCTCAGTTTTGTTATTATTCCACTTTAATTTTTGCCCACATCTTACGCAAAAACACTCTGTTTCAGTTTCCGGCTTTTCGCACCGTTCAAATTCGATTACCCACACCCAGGGATTTGCATCCCATCCGTAGCGGTCAAGGTCGGGTGTCTTGACGACGGAATCCCATAAATCGTTTGCAAAAGTATCTCTGTAACACGGATACCCGCCGCTGTCCGGGTCATTGTAAGTTGGTTTCCACCAGGCCATAGCCCATTCTTCGCATATTCCCTCTTTCTTTGCCTGATCATCCGTGATATCCTGTAATCTCTCCACCCGTACATCCATAACCTTTAACCAGATACGGGCGGCTTCTTTTGGCATGTGGATGGAGGGACGCCAAGGCTTCGTTTTCCACTCGTCATCATATTCAGGTCCTGACGGCACTCTATTGCCGTTGGGGTCTGTTGCCTTATAGCGATATGCCCATTCCCCGTGTGGTAGATACCACCCACACCACGTTTCCCGCACATACAGGGTATCTCCAGGCTGATATGGTGGCTTAACATATAATACACGTCCGCCACATTCATGGCTTCCAAAACCAAATTTTCCGATATCCTGCCTGCTACCATCAATGCAGTATCCCAGTTTGTATATCATATCTGTTTCTGGTTGCGGTTTAATTACCCGGCGCGTAACCGTCTTTCTACCGTCCAATATCGCCCGAACCATTTCGGTGTTAAACAGGATTGGCAACAATCTACTCATGCGACATATCTTCCTTTCCGCTGAAACTTATTGTTTCTAGGCTCTCTATGTCAGCGTATAAAGAGCCCATCATAGTATCGCAATGCCTGTCACATGGATCCGTGGCGTCACATCCTCCGTAACTATTTATGATTTCAAGCACTGCCTGTTTGTTTATTAAATCCATCTGTACTTCTTTCTGCGGCTCGTACGCCGCTTAAAAACATCTATACCTTACGTTCTTCGTCTCACACTTAATACCGCCCGTATGAGGCTTTAAAAGCGCCATATACTATCGCTGGGCCTATGGAAGGGGCGCACCGTGCTATCCCATTTTTCTCGGATGAGCTTCTCAACATCGATAACATCCCGAATAACCTCGGCTGCAGCGTCCCACTCTTTCGGCCACTCCTCTCGTACTTCTACGGGCAATTTTTTGGGCTCCTGTACGGTCACAAACCTGTATTGTCCGCGGTAACGTGTTCCCGCATATGCATATTTACAGACATTTTTCTTGAGAATCCCGAACTGCTCGTGAATCTCCTGGGCGGTGTATATCCCGATCTCATCCTTGCCTAAAAACACAATGTATTTTCTTTCCGCCATTAGTTATCACCTCCCAGCAATTCACGTTCCAGCGCGTCCACGTCTACCTCCGTTTTCATAATCCCGCGATTATATCTGTCTGCCGCGGTAGCTTTCTTGCTGGCATGACCTTCGTTCCGGTTATTCCGCGCCCAGTTTCGTACCGCAGCCTTCCAGTCCTTCATTTTTGTTTTCCCAACCAGCCAGCCTTTTGAATCGTAAAAGTCAACAAAGCACTCAGCATCTACCCGGTATCCACCCTCCTGGCAATATTCCCTTACATTCTCCACGGTCGGCGGTATGAACGATTTTTCTTTAGACACTTTAGTGTCTTTCTTTTTAATATCATTTACATTATCATTATCATTTACATTATCAGGTAGATTTGCTACGGTTTGCTTGCATGTGCTAGCATTTGCTAGACCTGCTATGTTTTGCTTGGCATTGCTTGCCTTTTGCTTTCCCCCGGCGCTTCCGGCAGCCCGCCTTTTCTCAACCACTTCCTGGTACTTTTTCATATCCCGGTCTATCTGCGCTGAGATAAAAGCAAAAGCCATCTGCGGTCCCGCCGGAAGGTCAGGAGGCTGTCCAGTCTCCACATAATCCATCACGGCCCGGATAAGCTGCCCCAGCTCTGCATCGGTAAGAAGGTCAAACTGCCTGCGGTAGTCGGTGTACAATACAAAGCTGTTCTTCTTCTCCATATCAGCCACCGCCCAGCCATTGAAAAATATCTATCTGGTTCTTAGATAATTCATCCTGTTTCTTTGGCCTGAGGCATTCGCGGATAGCATCGCATCGCTTTTTACAGCTTCCTGTGCGCGTGCATTCCCTCCGGTAGTATGCTTCTGCCTTAAGAGTATCCTCCGGGCTTCCATCAGGCCTAAAATAAGCATTATCTATATTTACGATCAAGACTCTTCGTTCCTGTAAAGCCTCTGCTATTCGCTCCCGGTTTGTCCGATCTCCCTGGCGGGTTAATGTCTCTAGGGTTTCTCTGGATATCCGATTTTTATAACCAAATGGAATATAGTTCTCAATAAACACTCACTCACCTTCTTCCTGTATTACAATCTCAATTCGCGGATTGTGTCGGTCGAGAAAGAACTGATCTGAAAAGCCTGTGATATTGTCCCAGCCATCGTTTTCCAACACTCCACACTTTACAAGGCTGTCCTGGACAAACTTGTGGGCTACACCTGCTATATTATCAAGGTCACGTTTCCGGTTTGGTTCATAGAAACTGTACCGGATGAATACCGGGTTATGTATCATCAACCGCTTAAGCTGCAGGCGGATAGCATTTGCTATGAGCATCTGGCATTCCTGCTTCATGTCATTACCACAGCTATGTCCCTTGGTTCCACGGCGTGTAAATGACCTCTCAGCACGCAGGTAATCATTCAGGCCCGGAAGGGTTCCTTTCAATATCAGTTTGTATTCTTTCATAGTTCTCCTTTAACCAGCTCTCAAGCCTTTTATGGCTTTGTGTAACCACGTTCGCGTATTCCTTCATGGAAATTATCCTGTCGTTACCTTCTGGCACCTCTACAAGGCTGCAAAAGCGTTTGATAAGTCCTGGAAGGTTTTCACGGCCCCAGTAACCAATAATTCTCTCGCCATCCCGCTCTTTTCCCTCTTTACTCTGCCCGGTATATTTCTGTTTCAATGCAAGGTTGAGAGGATCGGGTTCTATAAAATAACCATCAAATAATTGTATTTTCATCTCACTCCTTTCCGGGCGACTCGGGATGTCGCCCAGTAAGCAATACTATGGCTTTCGTGATATATAATGCATGAGCCATATGATTATGTAATGCCGATAGGCTTTACATCTTATTCTTTGACCACAATTCCATAAACCTTATAAGCCTTACGGAACTCGGCCACACCTTTTTGATGCGCAATTGTATGATGCGTTCTGCAGAGGCATATTTTTTTATAGTTTGAATCATCAACTTTTTTTCTGTCATTTCCCATTCCTATGGTGTCCTCATGATGGATTTCCCCAGGCCGTCCGCACACCGCGCACTTTTTATTTTTGATGCAGAAGTACAAATACCTGCTGATATCATCGGTCCTATCAATGGCATTCTCAGAAAGTGGAATCCCTTCCTCTATCGCATATTCAAGAATGGTATTTATGAATTCCCTCGCAGTATCCATTGTGCAATCAGAAAGGCTAAAGTATTTACATCCAGTACGGATAATGTGAAGATATTTCAGCCATTCTTTTTGCTCTTCCGGAAGATATCCAGTATAATCAGCAATATCACTTATTGTAGCGTAGGCTTTCTTGCGTTGTTCTGCAGATATATGCCTACCATCATCCAGCCTAAGTTCAGCAGTACTAATCCCCTTTTGACACAATATATCTCCCAGGTGTATTCCAGGTATTGTTATTATCAGGTCAGTATCTGCGCCACTTTCACGATATTTTTTAATCGTAACTGTCTTGTGCATCTCCATCACCATACTTCTCTGCGATTACAGAAAGCATCTTGCCAACATCACCGGCAGTAAGCGTATCCCATTGCTTTCCGTTGCTGGATATCCAGTACTCAACATTGATTTTATGTTTCTTGCATTTGTCCTTCAGAACTTTAATCTGGGCAGGAGTAGGACGCTCTTCTTCCTGCGGCATTCGGTTGCTGAAAGGCTGCATCTCTTCTTTAAGCCAGAGGTCAAATCCCAACCCTGTATGTATAGCAACACACTTAACGAATGACCTGCACATACTATTCCAAACCCTTTGCTGGCTCATAGAATTATCCTTTACAGGATTAGCTCCATTCATAACTGGCGACTGCATCTCGTATTCCTTATTATCTATCACAACCAGAATGCGGGTTTCATAACACCGGTTTGTGTTTCCCTTGCTGTCAGTGAAAAGTACATCCGACATTCTCAAGCTACTGCCTGTTTTTGGATCTGGTATTGGTATCCAGTAAACTATCTCTGCCCCATTTTCATGCAATAAATCAATGCATTTCGCCCAGTTTAGATAAGTCATCCCCTCCCGTTCTTCGCAATAGGGTTTAACATCTATCTTTCGCATTTGATTATAATTTTTTAACATTGCACACCTCCTATATGGCAACCCGGAAGATGTCTCTGGCCGCTTCCGCTATGCAATCATCGCAGTAGTATTCTCCGTCGATTTCATAGCAGTCATCACCGTAATCAGTTTCATCTTCCTGATAGATTCGGCAGCCACATCGGGCGCAGGTAACATATTTGCGCTCGATGGTGGGCCACTCTGCTTCAACAACCATACGGTTTTCTATCTGTGTCAGCATCTTACATCAACTCCTTATAATCCTGGCAGGCTGGATATATCTTTGCTTTTCCCAACTCTATACCTGCCTGTTCTGGGACGATATGCAATTCAGAATTTGTACATACACCATTCATATAATGCCGGCATGTATTTTCCTGGCAAAATATGAATTGCGTAGGATTACAACTCGGTGTATAATCATTTTGATGGTTTATATTTGCTCCGGTTCTGTTCCCGCAGGCCGGGGCTTTTTCTATCGACTGTGCTTTTTCAACTGCCGCAATCGCCACATTAAGCGCATCTACATTCTTCTGCCGCATTTCAATGTTCCGCTTGCTTCCTTCAATCGCGGTGAGAAAGAAATCTCTCATAGATTTCAATTCCTGCAATGTCTCGTCCATGCATCCTCCTTTCTGGAGATAATCAGCAGCACCACCAGGGCCACAATCATAATCCCGATGGCTGCCGGCTGTAGCTCTCCGTTTTGGTTTTCAATCCCGCCGGCTCCCAGCATCAAGGCCAGGAAGGATATAGCCTGGATTACTCTCATGGCTCTTCCTCCACGCAGTATGCTACGGTCATTTCCTGCAGCACTGTTATATAGAGAGCTTTCAGACGCTTGTCTGCTTCAATCACAGATATTTTGCTGATTGCCTTGACCTTGGATTTGCAGACTCCGTTTTCCTCCGCCCGTTTCTGAGCGTTCTTCTTGAGCACGTCCAACCGGCATCCCGCCTTATCCGTCAGGCGTTTGTAACTTTCACCCCAGACAGTCTGATAACGAAAAGGATTTTCATTGAAGTCAGGGCTGTTAGCAATGCTCTCAATCGTCCGGGCTACCCATGTGCTGAAAGGTTCCTCAATGGCCGGCGCCGTCATAGCCTCTTTGACCGTGTGAATTGCCTCTGACTGCTTGTCCACCCTGGCACGGATATCTTTCATTTCCTGAAGGCTCTGGATAAGTACATCCTCGATGCAAGTAGGGCCAGAGCGTTTCTCTTCCTTATATCTCTTCTCTACATCGATGAAATACCGGCGCACCCGCTTTCCCTGCTCATTACGTTCCAGCATCGCCATTTCCTTGGCCGTGTCCAGCTTGATGATATGCTCTTTCATGGTCTGCCCGGAAGGCGCTAAAATTTTAGCGGCTTCATAATCCTCATTTTCAACGGCTTCACACTCACTCAGACGATTCCGAATCCAGTCTCTATAGTTGCTTTTGACCTGCAGAACTTCATGCAATTCTGAGCCATATACAACCTTCTCTCCTGTGCTGGTTACATATACCGGAACCAGTTCATTTTCAAGTAACCTTAATTCATTCATTTTCCTTACTTTACCTTCTAATTTATAATCACTGTCATAACAACCATAGCAACAAATTTGTTAAAAGAGCTGTGGCTGCCGGTATTAATAAATTGGTTACAGGATCTTTTTTAATTTCAGACCATACAAATCTTAATACCTTAAACAAGATAAAACATACAAAAAATGTGACCGCTGCAATAACTAAGTTTTTCATCAACATTTCATTCCTTTCGGTGTCTTACCTCTTTTTGCTTTTCCGTGACGGCCAAACAGCCACGACGACTAACATAGCTACCTCTGTGAGAACTGTGGCTATCACCCCACACCAAAACTCAGGTATGTACATCTGCTTGTCCTCCTTACCCGGCTCACGCCGGTTCTTTCGTGTTTTCAAGTTGTCTCCTGTAATCTTCCAAAAGACAATAAAATTTTTCCGTATTATCATTTCTCGGAATTGTTATGAGGCTTGGGTCAGTAAACACTTGACCGTCATACGTTGTTATGGTTACCATATCACCACCCCTCTCTCATAAATTTTATGTGTTACGGGTTGTACTTGTTTCATACCTTGCAAATATTTTCCAATTCTCCTATACTTGAAGTACAGGCCGTTGCAGCGGCTGAGTACAAAAGAAAGGAGTATTGATTTATGACAAGCACAGAACAATTTGCGTTTCAGGTTGCCAAAGAAATTACCATTGCTAAATTATCCTCTTCTTCTCCAGCGCATACTGATACCGAAACTGGAGAATCTATTGGCGACATGTTTAACGCAATATATAAAAAAATCTTAGCAACTGTAAAAAGTTAATGATTTAATTTTCTTTCGTTCTGGCGGATATTAATTCTGCCAGAGCTATCGTAATTTCTGGTAAACTTCCGCAGTTGAGTGCATTTACTTCCTTCAGTTCCTTCTGGATCCATTTACACAATTCATCAATGGTTAGATTGATATTTTCCATCCTCAGTTTGGGAATATCTTCACATTTCTTCATTCGTTCCTATCCTCCTTTCCTATTACAATAATTTACTATTGATTTGTTCGAACTCTATTTCCTTATAATGAATGGAAATATTCTCCTATTCGTGTTATATTTTTTCTATCAAGTTGAACACAAAAGGAGAAAAATATGGCAATAAAACTTTTGATTCTTTTTCTGTTGGCAGTGTTTTTTAAATTCATTTCAAATTACATCGCTTACCTGAAATGCAAGAAATTCAGATCCGATTATGAAAAATGGCTTCAGGGAAACAATAACGACCTTGAAGAACAACGTAACGAAATTATTTCTTTAATCAAACGCGCCGATATACCTGATTCGCACATACCTGTTTCACAAGCAATAAATCCGATTCAGATTGCATCTCACACGGCCTCAGTTTTAGCAAATTTCCCTATCAAACATAAGCAACTCGCCGCGACCATGTATGAAAAATTCGACGAAGCAGTAGGGGTTTATCGAAAGCGCTGGAAAGACGCTTTTAGCCCTTTGTATTGGATTGAAACGATTGCTTTCCTTCCGAAATCCGTATTTGCATACGTTGGTGTAGATTTAGAGAAACCAGCTCTACGTCTTTGCAATGTCCTGACAACCATAATCTGGTGGCTACTGCTCTTCCTTTTCTACCTGTTCGGTGGAAACCTCTACAACTATGTCATGAAATTCCTTACTCAACTTTAGTAAATATTTAGACAGGCAAATAATCTCTTTTGCATTACCAGCCCCTGCTATTCTCTTATGAGCTAATAGCAGGTTTTTTATTACAGCCAGCCGTATTACGTCCACAACCGTATTCCTCACATTTCCTCCTTTTCTTCCAGAAGCTTTTCAATGGGGATGTTCAAATCTAACAAATTCCAATTATTACAACACATCGGTCACACAAGTCCCATTTATAGGACAGTGTTTTTGCTACACTACTCAATGAAATAAGTAAGCGGTACATCAAAGTAGTCAGCAATAATTTTTAGCTTATCAAGCTTTGGAGTGCTTCTTCCACTTTTCCAATCTGAAAATGTAGAATTGGAAATGTGTGTATCTTTTGCGACTTGATAAGTGGTCTTGTTGTTTTTTACCAATAACTCAAGAAATTTTTTGTACAACATTTTTCTCCTTTCTAGTTCTAAAATCATAAATATTTATTGCAACTATTTCGGAAATGTGATATAAATAAATCAACCACAATTTAATTATTCACACTCCCGAAATTCAGTAATGAAACCGGGTTATTTCTGATTTCATAACTGCTATATTGCAATATTAGCACTGATATCATAAATAGTCAAGTGTTTTATTTCTGATTTCATAAATATTTTGAAAGAGGTAATTATGTACGAGATATTTTTGAGATTGTTAGAAGAACACCACGTAACCGCTTATAAAGTAGGTAAAGAAACAGGTATAGGCGCTTCCACTTTTTCTGACTGGAAGAGTGGAAGGAGTCAACCTAAAAAAGAAAAACTGCAGAAAATAGCTGATTATTTTGATGTCAGTATTGATTATTTAATGACAGGAAAAGAAACTGATGATTCTGAACCGAATAAAAAGTTAACTCCTAAAGCCCAAAGGGATATCAATAAAATCCTGGAGAATACTGAGCAGATGCTTAGACAGGAAGGCCTTATGTTTGATGGGAACCCTGCAAGCCAGGAAGCAATTGATTCTATTTTATCTGCAATGCGTGTTGGTATGGAAATGGCTAAAGAAAAGAACAGGGAGAAGTACACTCCGAAAAAGTACAAAAAGGACTGATTTAGATGAAAGAAAAGGTATTGGCGAACAAACTGGCAAAAAAATTCGGTACAAGAAATCCTTTCGAAATAATTAAAGGAATGAATGTGATATTAATACCTTCTGATTTAATTGGTGTGCGTGGATTTTATCAATACTTCCAACGAAATAACTTAATCTACATTGATCAGAATCTTCC
>OAVH01001785.1_pt1 | contig 10342 bp, 8 predicted proteins | sample 1495281 | NCBI WGS metagenome assembly OAVH01 (sample SAMEA2580082, study PRJEB22360) | human gut metagenome | biome: human gut; feature: human-associated habitat; material: faeces | place: Denmark | collected 2008/2010
CGCACACATTGTGCGGAGCCTCTCCTGTCTTATATGCCTCTTTTATATTTCATATGGAAAGATGCAGGCCATTCATGGCGTTACGGTTGTTTATGCACGCAATTCATTCATCGCTTTTATCGCGGCCCTTTTGGCCATCTTACGCGTGAGCGAACGGCCAGACGCAACGGGCTCGAAAAAGCCGTCATGCTCTTTTTCCACCGTCCATCGCCAACCAAGCACGTTATTTTGAGCGACTCGAATACTGAACGAAGATCCTACACGCCCACTACCTGCCACATTCATTCCAAGCTCCCTTTTTCAGGATTTTTGGGCTGGATGCATACGTACTCATTATTAGCGTTTATGGACGTTTCGCACAGCCTATCAAGATACTGCATATAGTACAGCACTCACATCAAGAGAACTGTACTATATGCGATTTTTCAAGCTGAGCGGAATATTGTTCACTTACTCGCCATCTTTGGCTGTATGATGCGAACCTTTGCGGGGACCACGCTTGCCGGATACACCCTTTGCAGCATCGGCCACAGCAAAAATGACAACCTTCTCATCCGGGTAGGACTCGCCATCCATGGCGAAATAGGCGATCTGGTCGTCTGCGACCGGCGGGAAAGTGAAATACTTCTGCACCGCTACCAGCACATCGGTGGTACGCACGGTCACGGAAGAAGCCTTTCCTGCAGCGTCAGAGTCGACGCCATCGGCCTTGCTTCGCTTGGTCTTGCAGAACTTGATGGCGTTCTCGTCTTTGGCGTCGCATGCCTGGACTGCGATCTTCTTCTGCTTGTCATTCACCAGCAATTTCACGTATGCCGGGCATCCGAGCGCTTCGGTCACGCCTTTGGAAAAGCGAACGGATGATTCCATGACCGTCATGGTCATCTTATTGGTGGTGGTCTTTTCTCCCACTGCTTCAAATCCGTCAAGAACAGACATGCCAACCCCTTGAAAATATAGGATATTAATTACATGCAATATAATACAACAATTCGCATAAATACACCCTTTTTTTCACTAATAAAATAGGGGGTATCTCCGCTTTCCAGCAGAAATACCCCCTGTATTTCCAAGAATATAGCAATAATTCATAGACTTCATTGAACAAGTTTTCATTGAGATGAATTCAAGGAAAACATGCACCAATAATGTCGAGAATTACCGCGCCATATTTCAATAGTTGTATTTCACATCATTGGTCATTTTGCCACACGGCGTCTGATCGAGCTTCATATCAGCCGTGGCCTTGTCAGACACGGTCACGTCGAACTCGTACGTCACGCTCTTGCCAGGTGCGATGTACGCCATACTGGAGTTCAATGGCTTGCCGTCCATGGTGGCATTGCTACGGTCACGCACATCACCGGTCACGGCGATTGATCCAATCGAACCACCTGCAGGCGCGTAAATCAGCACACGCTGCGCGGATGTGCCACTCGGCGCCACGGGCACGCCACCAACGCCCTTCTGCTCACCACCGAGAATGTAACTCGTGCAGGTAGCCATTTCCGTGGAAGTCATACGGTTGGTCAGCGTGTACTTCACGTGGTAGGTCTTGTCACCTGTCTTGGTCACTTCGCTGGTACGGTCGATATACCAACCCATCTTCGAAGGATTCTGCTCGCTGATGTAAATGCCCGTTTCCGGATTGGTCTCGCTCTCAGGCGCATTCTTGGCGAGTCCAGCACCTTGGAAGTACTTCGCTTCGTCATCGTGGAACGTGTAGGCGTAGAAGTGGCGGTTCTCGGCCAAATCACCGATGCTTTGCGCCACCTTCATCATCTTGTCCACAGTCATGTTGCCAAAAGCGCCGTCCATCACCGTTTTGGCAATGTACTCGAAGTATTCGTCCTGCTGTGCCACAGGAACGTCCTTGTAGATGGTGTTGAGCATGTATTCGGCGGTGTTCTCGCCGGTAAGCACAGTGCCGTTGGACAAAGTGACTGGTCCGTTGATCTCCACCATCTTCTGGATGAACACCGGATCCACGGAAATCAAACCGTCGATGTTGCAGGCATATTGCGAACGCTGCCATGAAGCGTTGAGCATTTCCGCGTTGCGGGAAACATCCGGCACCGCGAAGGTGTCTCGCACGTCGAAGGAGAAACCCAACGGCCTGTTGAATACCGCATGTTCCTCAGCGGTGCCGTTGTTGCCATTGACGAACTCACCATTCGGGTGGAAGTCCCCCACCGCGATTTTGCCATGATCCGCAGTCATGGTGCCGAGAGAGCCAACCAAGCCGCCGCCGGAACGTGTTTCGGATGTGGTCTGTGCCGCCAGCAAGTATGTGCGGGCACCGTTCTGGCCGAGGAAGGAAGGCAGCATGTGAGTGGCGTTGCTGACCTGTCCGACCAAATCGGCGATATTGTCAAGCTGGTCCTTGCCCTGCTGATAGGCTTTCTTCACCATGCCGATTTTCGGCTCGGCAAGACTGTTATACTGCTTGTTCTGCTGCTGCACCTGCTGGTTGAGCTTGTCGAAGTTACCTTGCGCATCGGCGATTGGCTGCAGATTAAGTTGCCCTTCCGCACCGGAAAGATTGGCATCGGCAAGCTGTTGCACCGCAGTGGTCAACGATGGCAGTGTCTGCTGTGCAAGGTTGTCCACGACTTCCGTCATGCCTTGCACAGTGGCGATGTCACTGCCGACGAACGGCATTTTCGCAGCCACGTTCCATAATGAACCGTGCGCAATCTGCTTGGCCTGCGTCGTCTGCTGCTGAGCCTGCGCGATGGACGCCTGCGACGCGGCGGCATCCTTGAGCTTTGCAGGGTCATTGATTGCGGATAGTGAGGATATGGCTTGCGATTCGTGCGCCTTGACGCTTTTTGCCTGCTTATACAGTTGCATACCAAACACTGCAGCAATGGCAAGTAGCACGATCAGCACCGCAAGTACAATAAGCGTCACATTCCGTGCCGTATGTTTTTCCCGTATTGCTTGAGCATGTTGCCCCATGCTTTGCTCCTCAAATCATTAAGCACTCAATTTGACTATTCCAGCGCATTATTGTGCCACATGGCACCCCTTTTTTTCGGCCGCCAAATGAAATTTCCCTCTGTTCCATCACAAGAACAGAGGGAAAATCACAGAAAACCCACTTATTGGCTCAGTACGATCCACAGCCAGTGAAGATTACCATCACGGTTTTGGCAAGAATCGCAAGATCTCCAGCGATGGACCAATTCTCAATGTAGGAGACGTCCAAATATTCGCTTTGCTCCTGTGAAAGATCCGACCGGCCGGACACCTGCCACGGACCGGTGATGCCCGGCTTGACCAGCAGTCGGGCGGAATATAGGGAACCATAGCGGGCCACTTCTTCCGGCAATGCCGGGCGCGGACCGACCAGAGACATATCGCCTTTGAGCACGTTGTAGAACTGCGGGAACTCATCCAAAGAAGTCTTACGGATGAAGTGACCTACCTTGGTGATACGCGGATCATCTTTCATTTTGAAGATGAACCGGTCTTCCTGCCCAGTTTCCTCAGCGAGTTTCTTCTTCAGCTCCTCAGCATTGGTGACCATGGAACGGAATTTATACATTTTGAACGGCTTGCCGTGCAGTCCGATACGGGTCTGAGAGAAGAACACCGGACCGCCATCATCAAGCTTGATGGCGATGGCGACGCCGAGAAGAATCGGAGAGGAAATAATCAGCGCGCACAGTGAGCCGATGATGTCCAGCAAACGCTTGATTACGTTCGCAGCTCCCGTGTACTGCGGCAGGGAAGCCAACAGAACTGGCTGTTCCGTGGTGTTTCGCAGATACAAACGGTGACCGCTCACATCCGCCAGGGAGACCGCCAAGGCAAGTTCCATACCCAGCGACTCCACCGCAAGAGAAAGACCATGCAACATTTCGGAATCACGCGAAAGCACGTCAGCCACATAGACTTCCTGTACACCGAGGCTTTCGCAAATACGTGGGAATGCCGAGTTGAAAGGAATCACCTTAAGTTTGCTGGAGCCTTCGATATTGGCATCCGGTGTGTATGAGGTAACCACATAAGCGTCTTTTGAAGCTGGATCCGCTTCAATTGGGCATACAGCAACTGGTTCGTACCCCCAATTCATGCAGTTGCGCATGGTCTGCAAGGCTTTGTTGATGCCATCGGAAGATCCGATGACCACCGTTCTGTACTTGCAAGAGCCTTTGCTGCGGTGACGATGCAACGCTTGACGCATCTGCCAACGTGCGATGATATCCAAGAAGAAGGCGATGACTGGCGCGATAATCAACGCAGTACGGGGCAATGCAAGTTTGAAAATAAATGCAAGGCTGCAGTATGAGATGATGGTCAGCAACGACGCATTGATGATTTTGGCATACAGCTCATAGCCGTCCGCCATAACATGGCGGTGATATGTGCCCGCGAATGCCAAGCACAGCAACCAAATCAGGCTGAACAGAATGAGGAAAAGCCAAAACGGCATCACATCGCCGATGGCATCGAAAGCAGCACCGTTGATTACAAGGCTGACGGTCAACGAAAGCAGCATCACTGCCAAATCGATGGCGATCAGGCTGGCGACGAAGGCGAAACGCCACCGGGGAGTCGATTCAGCCTTGCCGCGCCTATGTCCTTCCTTTTCCGCAGGAAACGGGGTATTGGAAAAAGTCATCGGCTCGAACTGCTTTTGCAGACGCTGATTCTGCATGGACGCGTATGCCTGTCGATGCGCATTGGACGAGACGATATGAATCTCTTGAGTCCTCATACCTTGCTCGCCGTTTGGTGCGCCGGATTCACCGGTATTCACGCCTTGCATGTATCTCCCTCCCCTTCAGCTGCATACGGCAAACAATTTACCACAGCCCCCCCCACCCAGAAATTAAGAGGGACCTATGGGGGTACCATTCGCTATATCCAAATCCTTCTCCGGTATGGCTTATTCGCCAGCAGTACCTGTATCTGAATCGCCGTTGCCGTTGCCGGTCGAACCACCATTACCGTCATTCGAATCGCCGTTACCGCCGCCGTTTGAATCGCCGTTGCCGTTGCCGTTTGAATCGCCGTTGCCGTTGCCGGTCGAATCGCCATTACCACCGGTTGAGCCACCATTGTTATTGCCACCGGTCGAACCACCACCGTTCACACCGTTTCCAGAGCCCGGACCAAATTGCCACGTATATGTGTAACGCCGGTTCGTAGTGCCGTTATTGGTATTCGAATTGGTATTCGACTGAGCATTGGCCGCAGTTTGCTCCGCCACAGACTTGTTTACGCCGTCAGAAGTCGAGGAAATCACCTTCGAAGCGTTCTGCATGGCCGCAACATCGGTGCTTTTGCCATCGAGGAGTTTCTGGGCAGCGTCAATCGCCTTGGCAAGCGCGTCACGTGTCGACTCGTCCGCAACCTGGCCTGCAGAACCGTCAAGCAACGTCTTTGCGTCGGCAATGGCCTTCTGCAATGCGGCAGTCGTCTTATTCACTTCCAAAGCTCGCTTGCTGGCGTCCACAGCTGTGGCTGCTGCGGTAACGGCCTTGGTCTGTTCTTTGATATTGCTGATCTGCTTGCTCATGCTACGGGCGTGCGCACGCAGTGTGGTTTCGGACAGCAGCACCGAACATCCGCCGACCGTCTTGAGGTTTTGCGCCTTGGTCACGGCCTGAGTGAGCTGGTCGATTGTGGCGGCATCCGCCACCTGGTTTGCCGCAGTGCCCTGCAGACTAGTTGCCTGTTCGATGGCGTTTTGCAGTTTTTCGTTGGCTTTGGAGTATTTGGATTTCGCCTTCTCACATACCACCACTGCCGCACGCTGTTCTTTCGAATTGATACGATTGCGTACCACGATGACACCGGCAATAGCAACCGCCACTGCCGCAATCGCAGCGACAATGGCAATAATCTTTCGCTTGTCCGCAGACGGCTCTTTCGGTGCGACCGGAATGGTTTTCAGCGGATCATGTTCCGGATCTTCCGCGGCCAGCTCCTCTAGGTCGGTTATGCCACCTGATGTATCAAAAGCCTGAGTCGCTTCGACGTCCTGTTCATCTGTCGAAGAGACGAGGGGTGGCAAAGTGGCGGTTTCCTCGGCATCGGCTGGTGCAACCGCATCATCGAAATCGACGGTATCGAGCGGCATACTGGGAATATCCGCGATTGTTGGCGCAGCCGAAACCGGCTGTTCCGTTTGCGCAGGCACGGAGGAAGCGATGGTGCGGGGCTCAGCAAGCGAAGCCTCATCCGCACCATCGGCTTTTTCCGAATCGGTAGGCTGCAATTTGGGGAAGGTCAGCGGAGGAATATCCCAGCTGGTGTCCACCACATCCCGAGATATGTTGGACAAAATACCGTTCATAGACTGGGAATCATCGTTCTCAGTTGCCATACACCCCTCATTCCATGGAGAAGGGAACCATCAGTGCCGCTTCTTCCCCTTCGCGCGATGGCTGCTGCGCGGCGCACCATCCTCATAGTAATAGTAATAATTGGAATGCGTATTGGTCTTCTTCGGATCTGCACGATTGAAGATGAAGCCAAGTACCGGCACCTGCGCGGTGGCGAGCGTGTCGGCCGCCTCCTGCAGGGACTTCTTCTCGCACACGTTGCGGCTGACCACCAGCAGAAGGCCCTTGGCCCAACGGCCGAATACCGCGCCATCGTTGGACACCGTCAACGGGGCGGTATCAATAATCACGTAATCGTATTGGGTGAGCGCCTGCTCCACCATGAGCTTCATGGTTTCGGAACCCAGCAGCACGCCAGCGTTCGCCGGCCTCTTGCCGCCAGGCAGAATGTGCAGGTTCGGCTTCCAGTAGCTCTGTACCACGTCCTTCGGGCCCATCTGTCCGGACAGCACGTGCGCCAGACCGGCGGCACCTTCAATGCCCAAGTGGTGAGCAACGGACGGGTGGCGGAGATCAGCGTCGATAAGCAGTACTTTCGCACCATCTTCAGCAAGGGCCACCGCAGTGTTGATAGCCATGGTGGTCTTGCCTTCGGACGGCTGCGCAGACGTGATGACAAGCAGCTGGCCCACGCCTTCGGTGCGGTCGGTCTGCAGGAAGTCGATATTCGTATGGATACGGCGGAATTCCTCGGCAATAGCACCGTTGGGCTGGCTCACCAACACCGGGCGCTTATCATCAAGCGAAGCGTCCATCGGAACGGAGCCAAGGGAGGATGCTCGGACGATGCCGCGCACGTCGGAAGTCTCTTCAACCTTGGTGTTGAGGAGGTCTTTGATGAGTGCGGCGAACACGCCGACGATGATGCCGAGCACCACACCGACAGCCAAATACAGGGCAGTCTTCGGCGAAGACTTAGACGTCGGGACCTGTGCCTTCTGCACGATGGAAAGCTTCACCGGGGACTTATCTCCGGAGTACAGGTCGCTTTCAATGACGTTCTTCAGCGATTCGGCAACGGAATTGGCGATGTCCGCGGCCTGCTTCGGATCTCCATCCACCACGGCAATGTTCACGAATGCGGTGTTGGTCGGATTGGTGACGGTGACCTGGCCGGCAAGATCCGTCACAGTTTCGTCCAGACCAAGATCATCAATGACCGGCTTAAGCACCTTCGAAGTGGTGGCAAGCGTCGGATATGAGGTGATTTGGTTGGAAATGTAGCTGCCGCCAGCGGACTGCTGGTTAATGTCGACACCATTTTGAGAAGCATTGTAAGTAGCCATGGTCTGAGCCGTAGCCGTATACTTCGCCGGAGCGAGGAAGGTATAGGCGCTCACGCCTGCCACCACCACCACGAATGCAATAATCGCGGTGACCAGATGCTTACGAATGATTTTGAGCAGATCCATCAGAGTGATGCCGTCATCCGCTTCCTCAACTACCCCTTGCGGTGCGGTAGGCTGCTGCACATTAGCGTTCTCTACAGAAGTCACTGAACTTCCCCATCTCACGTTGGCAATATCCTTTCCAACAATAATCTTCCCCCTCGAACTATTCGGGCACTACCGGGAGAACGACAAGGCAAGCTGGAAGAATACGCTGTCCCGTCAGCAAGGCGTGTATGTAATTACCAATACCGATAACGGGAAACTGTATGTGGGAAGCGCCACCGGAAGGAACGGCATATACCAGCGTTGGCAGGACTACATCCGCGATGGTCACGGAAACGATACTGGGCTGATTGCCATTGTGAAACAGCACGGGTTGGAGTACGTGCAGGCGCATTTTCGCTACACGCTTCTGGAACATTACGACTTCACCGTGCCTAAAGACGTTGTTCTCGCCAGGGAATCCTATTGGAAGGAGACTCTGGATACGCGCAAGCATGGGTATAACGGTAACTAGATATCTCCAATACGGCAACAATAAGCACAATGAAACCACCGCTTTTAGCAGAAAATTGCAAAACGCGTATATTTCTGGATATAATCTCAGTATCAAAGGAGCAAAATATACTTACGAGGCAACCAGATGCTGATTGATTTTAGTTTTTCGAACTTCAGGAGTTTCCGAGACGAGCAGTCTTTCTCCATGACTCGCGAAAAACGGTTCATGGAATCTGATGAGTCTCTCCATTCTCCAATCGCAGCCATATACGGCGCCAATGCATCGGGAAAGTCCAATTTTCTGAAGGCATTGCGCGCTATGCGCAACATGGTGGTAAATAGCTACAGCCAAGGGGATGCAAGCAGTCCTATTCCCAGGGAACCTTTTCTGTTACGAAAGGATCCTTTCTCGCATTCGTCCATGTTCTTCCTTGCATTCATCGCGAACGATGGACTGAAATACCAGTATTGGTTCCGCTATGACAATGAACGGATTCTTGAGGAAGATCTCATCTTCTTCAAAAAACTGCAAGGACGTTTTTCCACGCACTCCTCTCTGCTGTTTTCCCGTTCCTCAACGGATGGGGTGAAATTCGGTCCTTCCTTCAAAGGACCTCGCTCACAAGTACGCAAGACCATAGAACTCAGGCCGAATGCACTTCTGCTTTCCGCAGCCGCAGCTGCCGGTATTGAGTCCATTCGGCCGGCATTTTCATTCTTCCAAAGTGGCATAGCCTATTACGAAGCAAGCGCTTTCGAACAGGAGCAGCCTACACTGTTGGATGAGTTCAAGAAAGAGACACCGCTTTCGAAACATCTGGCCACATTGATTAGGTATGCAGACTTCGGCATCAGTGACGTGAAAAGCGTTCCTGCGGACGTCCCACCGGATCTCTGGGCTCAGTTCAAGGAAGAGATGCATAAGCAACTCGGCATGGATGAGAACAAAGTGGATGAGACATTCAATGTCAAGAACGCTTCCCAGCTGATGTTCACTCATACCGGCGAATCATCTTCCGCAGGATTCGGTCCTGATGATGAGTCCAGGGGCACCGTTGCTGCGCTGTCATTCTTCTCGCTTGCTCTTCGCCAGCTGTCGAAGCAGTCGGTGACGCTTATCGACGAGATCGATACCAGTCTGCATCCGGCTCTGGTGAAGGAGCTGGTGGCGCTGTATGCCGACGCGGAAACGAATCCTCACGGTTCCCAGCTTATTTTCACGACTCATGACGTGTCGCTGATCAATCAGTCCGGTTTGGCAAAGCGTTTACTGGCACCAGATCAGATCTGGCTTGTGGAAAAGAACAAGGAAGGCGTTTCGGAATTGTTCCCGGTGACCAATCTGGGTATTCGGAATATGGAAAACATCGGCAAGAACTATCTCAACGGCGTGTACGGCGCCATACCACGGCCTGATTTTCATACCGCTTTCGCCCAGATCGTGAATGTGGTTGATGCCTGATGTCGAAAAAGCGAAACGTTCCTGCACATGGACGTAAAGCCGCACGGTCGCGCCGACCGCGCAAGAGACGCTTTCTTGTCGTGGCCGGCGGAGCAGTCACTGAGAAACAGTATTTCAAGCAGCTTGAGTCCCTATACGATGTCATCATTGACTATCAACAGAAGAACAACAGCCCTAAGCAGCTCGCGAAGCTCGCTGTTAAGTTGAAGAGGGAAGACAAGCGAGATACTTCTACAGATTGTTATGAACGAATCTGGGTGGTGGTCGATGTTGACGATTTTCACGACCACGGCGAAGCAGCGAGAATCTGCAATGACAATGGAATCGAACTCATCATTTCCAATCCTTGCTTCGAGGTCTGGCTGCTCGACTATGTGACGGCTTGCCCGTCAAGCTATACACTGACACCTGATGTCGAGTCAGCTGCAGCAGAAGCTAAAGTTGTCGGCGGAAACCGTAACAAATACATCAACACCGAGCTCATTGACAAAGAACATCTCGATGCCGCCATACGCAATGCAGCCCGGCACAATACAACGGAAAACCGCCAGGGGCGTAACAGACTCGCGCCTAATCATGAGCAGGAATACGCCCCTTGGACCGATATGCCAAAAGTAATCGAAACGCTGAAA